>SMTZ1_10003049_pt1 | contig 20081 bp, 17 predicted proteins | sample DeeMarSWOR136_30_FD_25667 | JGI IMG/M metagenome (IMG submission 25667) | reverse complement strand
GCCAGCCCCGGCTTCACTAGTCACTCCTATTTTTGCTCAGCAGGCTTAATTGAAGTAAAATTCATTTGTTCATGTCTAAAGTTGGAACCGTAGAATTAGTGCGAATCAGCGCCCGCGGCGTAGTTCAAGGGGTCGGCTTCAGGCCTTTCGTTTACCAGTTAGCTACCAAACACAACCTGAAAGGCTGGGTGTGCAACACCTCAGAGGATGTCAAAATCGAAATTCAGGGAGAAAGTAAAGACCTGAAGCTTTTCCTATCCGAGCTTCAAAATAGCGCGCCACCGCTGGCTCATATAGAAAACGTCTCCGTCACCTACCATTCCCCGACAGACTACACAAGCTTCGAAATCCGCCACAGCATAACCGAAGAAGGTAAGTACCAGCTGGTGTCTCCGGACATTGCTACCTGCCCGGAATGCCTCAGGGAAATCTTCAGCCCTGAAGACAGACGCTACCATTATCCCTTCACCAACTGCACCAATTGTGGCCCCCGTTTCACCATAATAGAAGATATCCCCTACGACCGTCCCAAGACCACCATGAGCTCTTTTATAATGTGTCCCGATTGCCAGGCAGAGTACGATAACCCTTTAGACCGCCGTTTCCATGCTCAGCCCAACGCCTGCCCCAAATGCGGGCCGAGATTAGAGCTACTTGACACCAGGGGAAACAATGTAGAAACCTCCGATGTTATTGCCTCTGCCAGCCAGCTACTCAAAGACGGAAAAATCCTGGCAATCAAAGGCCTGGGCGGCTTCCTTCTGGCCTGCGACGCCACCAGCGAGAAAGCTGTCAAGCTCTTACGACAGAGAAAGAGACGCCCATTCAAGCCACTGGCCATAATGGTCGCTGACATGGAGGAAGCCAGAAGACATTGCTATATATCCGAGGCAGAAGAGCAACTGCTTACCTCAGCGCAGAGCCCAATCGTGCTGATGCCGTGGAAGCCAGAGTCCACGGTATGCCCGGCGGTAGCTCCCAATCTAAAATACCTCGGTGTGATGCTGCCATACACCCCGCTGCATCATATATTGCTAAGAGAGGTAGGACTGCCGTTGGTAATGACCAGCGGCAATATCAGCGAGGAGCCGATTGCCAAGGATAACGATGAGGCTATCAGGCGGCTCTCAGGCATCGCCGACTATTTTCTGGTCCACAACCGCGACATATACGCCAGATATGATGACAGTGTGACTGTCATCGAAAGAGACGAGGCCCAGCTTACCCGGCGCGCTCGCAGCTATGCACCGTATCCCATCAAACTGTCTTTCACAGCCAAGCAGGTGCTCGGCTGCGGTGCCGAAGAGAAAAACAATTTCTGTCTAACCAAGGATAATTATGCATTCGTAAGTCAGCATATCGGCGACATGGAGAATCTGGAGACCCTGGAGCTCTTCCAAAACACGCTGGCTCTGTACAAAAAGCTCTTCCGTATCGAGCCCGAAATCGCCGCCTATGACCTACATCCAGAGTATCTCTCCACCAAATATGCGCTGGAGCTGGGCAACCAGTTCAGCCATCTTAAGCTCGTCCCGGTCCAGCACCACCACGCCCATATTGCCAGCTGCATGGTGGACAACAAGGTTAAAAGTCCGGTTATCGGGGTGGCTCTGGACGGCACAGGCTATGGCAGCGATGGACGCATCTGGGGAGGAGAATTTCTGGTCGCTGATTACAAAGGCTTCCAGAGAATGGGACATCTTGAGTACTTGCCTCTGCCCGGTGGAGCCGCCGCCATAAAAAGACCCTACCGGACCGCCATAGGCTACCTTCTCACACTACTGGGAGATGATTCAATCAGTCCCAAACTGGCTTTCTTAAAGCAAGTTGACGCTGTTGAAATCGAGCTTATCAAGCGGCAAATCCAGACTGGGCTTAATTCTCCGCTGGCTTCAAGTATGGGGCGTCTCTTCGACACCGTATCAGCCTTGCTAGGTATCAGGGGCGAGATAGATTACGAAGGTCAGGCAGCTGTGGAGCTTGAGATGGCAGCCTACGATGCTGTAGATAAAGTCGGCAATGACAGCTATCCATATTCTATAATCGAGCACGATGGCACAAACATTATCCAGCTAAAAGAGCTGCTTTCGGCTATAGTCGGAGATTTGTATAATGGCGTGTCTAAAGCTACAATTTCAGCCAGGTTCCACAATACTGTAGCCCGGATGATATGCGAGATGTGCCAGTTGATAGCCAAAAGCACTGGAATAAACCAGGTAGCCTTAAGCGGTGGTGTTTTCCAGAATCGGTTGCTGCTAAGAAAAGTTGTGCCGTTGCTTGAACCTGCCGACTTTTCCGTGCTCACCCACAAACAGGTGCCGTGCAATGACGGTGGCATCTCCCTGGGCCAAGCTGTCATCGCCAATTTCAGTTGAAAGGAAAACTATGTGTTTAGCTGTTCCGGTACAGGTTATCTCAATAGACGGCAATGAAGCCGAGGTAGAAATCGGCGGTGTAAAACGCCGCATCAGTATAATGCTTACCCCGGAAGCTAAAGTCGGCGACTACGTCCTGCTCCATACTGGCTATGCCATAAATGTCATCGACGAGACCGAAGCCCAGGAGACCCTGAAGATACTGGGTGAGATGGTGAGGCTGGGTGATGAAGAAGAATAGGTACGTATTATATGCCGTTTTGGCTATTGGGGTAACACTTTTGCTCGCTGGCCTAGCTTTGATGTTGATCCCCAAAAGTCTCAACCGAGCTGCTGAGCATAAGCCTGTCGACCCCTACGATGCGATGAAAGGTCATATTGAGATGGCGGGGAGTATAGCCTTGCAGCTCAAGGATTTTACTTGGAATGAGTTTGCTGCTGCTGGCCTGGAAGCACCGCCAAGTGAATTATGTAAGATTGGTGAGAGTGTGACTACTAAAGAGTCATTCGATGAAAGCAGCGGCTGCAAGTGGATCCCCCTGCCTGAGATGCTGCCTCGTCCGGAATCTGCAGGGATTCTGATGTTATATTGTGATAAGTCTTTAGGGATGGCAGAAAAGGTACAGACAAAAAGGCCATCCGATAATTCCACCATGCCCCAGTGGCTGGAGCTGTGTAGCGAGCTTCAGTCGACACTAAACGCCGCAGAGCACTTAGCCATGAGCTACAAGAGTACTAATGAGTACGTACTTGATAACATTGTCAACAGCATCAGTAACTCAGACCCGGCGATAAAGCAAAAGTACCTGGAGAAATTTAAAAACAAGTCCGCCAAATATCTGACCCTCCTTGAAGATTTAGCAAATAATCTCGAGCAGGCCGAGCAGGCGTTGTCGCAGCTAACTAACGGGAGACTTGCTAATGAACCCATACTACTAGAAGAAGGTGTAGAATGGTGAAATTCATTGACGAGTACCGCGATATTGAGCTGGGCAAGAAGCTGGTAAACAGGATAAAGCAGCTATCTACCAGACCAACCAGATTGATGGAGTTCTGCGGCGGACACACTGTAGCCATCATGAGGAACGGTCTCCGCCAGCTACTGCCCCCCACCGTGGAGATGCTTTCAGGGCCGGGCTGCCCGGTATGCGTCACGGCTAATGCCGACATAGACAGGGCGATTGCTTTAGCTCGTTTACCGGATGTCATCGTCACCACCTTCGGCGATATGATGAAAGTCCCCGGCAGCTATTCCAGCCTACAGCTGACACGCGCCAGAGAGGCTGACATCCGCATAATCTATTCCACCCAGGATGCGCTTCAAATCGCCAGGGACAACCCGACACAGTCGGTTATCTTCATCGGCATCGGCTTTGAGACCACCGCACCAACTATCGCCGCCTCTATCCTTCAGGCTGAAAAGGAAGGAATCAAAAACTTTTACGTTCTCACCCTTCTGAAACTGTGCCCACCGATAATGAAAGCTCTCCTTGATTTGGGTGAACTCAAGCTGGATGGCATCGTTTGTCCAGGGCATGTCAGCGTCATAATCGGCTCCCGCCCCTACGAATTTATACCTCGCGACTACGGCGTCGCCTGCGTTGTCTCCGGCTTCGAGCCGCTGGATATTCTGCAGTCTATGGAGATGCTGGTAGAGCAAATCGAAAGCGGCAAGCCAACTGTTGAAATAGCCTATCGCCGCGGAGTTAAGCCTGAAGGCAACCAGAAAGCCATGGAGCTGATGGACAGCGTTTTTGAAGTTGACAACGCCGATTGGCGAGGCATAGGCGTGGTTCCAGCCAGCGGCTTAAAGCTAAGGAAAAAATTTGAGCGTTTTGACGCCGGGCAGGCTTTCTCAATAACTCTAGATCCAATTCGAGAGACGAAGGGCTGCATCTGCGGAGACATACTCCGCGGCGTGAAAACTCCAACCGACTGTAAGCTATTTCGCAAGGCCTGCACACCGGAACACCCGGTAGGACCTTGCATGGTGTCATCCGAAGGTGCCTGCGCCGCATACCACCAATACGGAGCCGATTTTGAATGATGAAATCATCTTGCTGGCTCATGGCAGCGGCAGTCGGCTCAGCCATGAGCTGATTGAGAGGAATTTTCTGCCGCCTCTGGCTAATCCGCTATTAGCCAAACTGGACGATTCGGCAGTTTTTGACCTCAGCGGCCGCCTTGCCTTCACTACCGATAGCTATGTGGTTAATCCCATCTTCTTCCCCGGCGGTGACATCGGCAAGCTGGCCGTCTGCGGCACAATCAACGACTTAGCCATGAGCGGCGCCACGCCCTTATACCTAAGCCTGTCCTTAATCATAGAAGAAGGCTTGACGCTTAGCGAACTAACCAGCATAGTTAAATCAATAAAAGCCGCCGCTGAAGAGGCTGGGGTGGATATAGTCACCGGCGATACCAAGGTGGTGAACCGAGGCGGCGCAGATAAGCTGTTTATCAACACCGCCGGCATAGGCACAGTCCCTGAAGACATAGATATCTCGGGGGCCAATGCCAAAATAGGCGACAGGATAATACTAAGCGGTACCATCGGTGACCATGGCATCGCCGTGATGAGCCAGCGCGAAGGGCTCAAATTCTCAGTGCCGGTCAAAAGCGACTGCGCACCTCTGAACAAGCTGGTTTCGCAGATGCTGGGAGCGTCATCGCAAATCCATTGCCTCCGCGACCCTACCCGGGGCGGCTTAGCCACCACACTTAACGAACTTGCCAAGCAGTCCAAGGTGGGCATCAGTATAGAGGAGGATAAGATACCGGTACGCGATGGGGTCCGGGCTGCCTGCGAGCTTCTCGGCTTCGATCCCCTATATGTCGCCAACGAAGGCAAGCTGGTAGCCATAGTCGCCGCAGACGATGCCCAGAAAGTCCTGTCCAAAATGAAACGGAACCACTATGGTGCCGATGCCTCAATCATCGGTGAGGTCACCGCTGAGCACAAAGGCAAGGTGATAATGAAGACCCGGCTCGGTGCGTCCCGCATCGTTGACATGCTCACCGGTGAACTATTGCCCCGAATATGCTAGCCTTGGCAGCTTCTGCCCGCCGTTGCAAGCCTTTTCTTTCTGTCATTCTAAGCCCTTTCCTTCTGTCATTCTGAGCCCTTTCTTTCTGTCATTCTAAGCCCTTTACTTCTGTCATTCTGAGCCCTTTACTTCTGTCATTCTGAGCCCTTTACTTCTGTCATTCTGAGCGAAGCGAAGAATCTACAGAAATTTTATTATAAGCATAAACTTTTCAGAATATTCTATCGTTCCTACATAAGGAAGGAGGGATACAGATGCAAGCATACTGTATGAAATGCCGCACTAAAAGGGAAATGAGCAATCCCAGGATTATCAAAATGAAAAATGGCAAGCCAGCCACACAGGGCGTCTGTCCAAGTTGCGGTACCAAAATGTTCCGAATCGGCAAGAGCTAAACACATAAAAGCCGGAAATAACAGAAGCTGGGTATTTCAAGATACCCAGCTTCTTGTTTGCGAATTGCACACTATGGACCATTGTCAATTGATCTTAAAGATATAGAGAGGCAGGATGCCTGCAGACATGTTCTATTCATGTCGCAGAGATTCTATGGGATCCAATCTGGCAGCCCTGAAGGCGGGATAGGTGCCGGATATCAGTCCAACTCCTATTGAGACGGTAAGTGCAAGCACAGCAATGGCAGTTGAAACTTGGGCTGGAATAAGAGTTGGAGTCTGATTACCTGGAGGCCCCGTCATAATAGGAACATGACTGAACATCGATGTTCCGGCTGCTCCTATAAGTAGTCCTATCAGTCCGCCGGAAAAGCTGAGTGCAGCCGCTTCAATAAGGAATTGGATTAAAATGTCGCGGCGCTTGGCGCCAATAGCTTTGCGTATGCCAATTTCCCGCACACGTTCCGATACTGATACCAGCATGATATTCATAATCCCTATACTGCCAACAACCAACGAGATGGCAGCAATACTGCTAAGTATAAGCGAGAAGACACCCAACATCTGCTGGAGGCTACTAAGAAGCTCTCGCATGTCTCTGATAGAGAAATCATCTGTGGTACCGGGTCTGATATAGTGCCGAGCTCTTAATATAGAAGTTATTTCGGCGATAGCAGAATCCACCTGGTCAGGACTGGCTGCCTTTACCGCAATTTGCCCGACACTGTGGCCACCTACTAGCTTGGACTGCATCGTTGTAAGCGGCATCAATATATAATTATCTCCTCCGAACCCTCCCATCTTTTCAATAGTCCCCACAACCTGGAACTTGCTGCCATCAACACGAATGCTTTTACCTATAGGAGACTCGCTGCCAAACAAGTCTGAAGCAGCCTCGTAACCGAGCACTACCACATTGTTCCTTGCTGTAAGGTCCTGGTCAGTGATGAACCTGCCCCCACCAATGGTATAATTCCTTATCTGCGTTATAACTGGTGTGATTCCCATAGCTTGACTATTAAGTGTACTATTGCCGTAAGATATACTTACCCCTTTACTAAGGGTAGGAGAGACCACTCCTATCGATGGGGCTAGTGTTTTGTCTGTCAGAGCTTGGGCATCATCAAAGGTGAGCTCACGCACCGTAGTTGCTGTCCCGGCTGTCGAGCTCGATACATAAAGCGCACTGGCTCCCATCTCTTCAAATTCAGTCTCCATATTGGTTTGGAATCCTTCACCCAGTGCAACTAAAATGACAACCGCTGCTACGCCTATAACGATACCGAGCATGGTGAGCGAGGAACGCATTTTATTGGAAAATATTGATTGCCAAGCTGTCCTGATACTCTCCCAGATGTTCATCGCTTCTTTTCCTCCACAATCCTCCCGTCCCTGAGATAGCTAGTTCTCCGGGTATATGATGCTATATGCTCTTCCTGGGTGACCAAGATTACAGTAATACCTTTCTTGATTTACATACCTGGTGGCGGCATTCCCTGAGACGGGATACCCATATTTCCCATGGGGCTCAAGCTTGGTGGCAGGATTTTGTCGCCTTCTTCTAACCCCGACAACACTTCGAAGTACTGGAAGTTCCCTCTGCCCAAGGTGACTTTCCTTGGCTCGGGCTGGCCCGTGGACTCATTCATGACTGTTACGAAGGAGCCAGCAGGTGTGGTTATAAGCATGGACACGGGAACCAGCAATACGTTCTCAGCACTGTATACGCCGATATCGGCGGTAGCGCTTAAGCCACCCCTAAGCTCGACATCATACGGGTCCAGCTCAATGGTTAGAGCAAATTTCACCACATTGCCTTCCTCTGTGCCGTAAGGTGAAATGAATTTCACCGTGCCTGTAAATGTTCTGCCGGGTACAGCATCCACGGTGACCTCGGCCTTCTGTCCGGGTTTGACTTTCATAATGTCGATTTCATCAACAAGCCCGGTAAACTTGATTGACTTGGTATCAACAAGCTTTACGGCTGTTTTCGCTGAATAGTCCTGCGCAGAAAGGACGGATGATTTTTTAAGGTCAACGCTGACTACAGTGCCGTCAACCGGAGCTATGATGGCTGTGTTCATGATGTTCTGCTTGGCTTGATATAAAGCTATTTCCGCGCTCTGCAGGCTGAGGTTGTATTGCTGCAACGTCTTCCAGTTAATTGCACCCCCGCTTTCAAAGACCAGCGTATGATTCTCCAGAGCATCGCGTCCTACCAGCAGATTAAGCTTAGCCAGGTACAACTTCTTGGCGGCTTCGAGCGGATCGGCATCATCCTGTGCCAGATAGTCCTCCAGCTCCTGTAAGTAACGCAGTGACGATTGCAAAAAGTCAACGCTGGTAGGAGTATCGGCGAACTCAAAGAATAACCTGCTATTGATAGATATCGTGCTCTTTGCCAGCTGTTTAACTATAGCCATTTCCTGCCGGGCAGCATCAAATTCAGGCGCCGCTTTTTCATAAGCACCGACTTTCATATACCCGGCTATATTCATCAGCTTCTGGCGGTACTTCTCCAGGTAATCAACAACCATCCTGTCATTGAATGACTCTTCCCGGGAACTGCCCGCAGTAAGGTCAGGGTAGTAAGTTGAGTTTATCTTGGCTCCGGCTAATACGGCGGCATCTGGCTTGAATTTTATCAGGTCCTCGCATACTTCAATATCGAAGTATGTCATAACGAGTTTATAACCGGCTTCCTTGTAATTTCCCTGCCTAAAATAATTGATTGCCTCACCCATATCTTTTTCTGCCTCGTCACACAATCGGGTCACGCTCAAGTCTGGGTAAGTATAAGGGAGATGGTCCACACCGCATCCGTATGAAATATTATTTCTCGCCGTCTGTATGCTGAACAGAGCTGTTCTAATGGCGTTTTTCTGTGACGTATTATCAAGCATGGCTAATAGGGCGCCCTGCTTGACCCCGTCACCTTCTTCTACCAGTATTTCGCTGACCTGTCCCTGGGTTCCAAAACGCAGGTCAAACTCATTAGGCATGGTGAGTGAGCCATCTGAAGATACAACGATATCCAGATCTCCCCTTGTCACCTCAAAAGTCTGCCCTGCAGGAGCCACGTCATTGCCGCAGCCGCCGAGCAACAGGGAAAGCAGAGCTACGCTCACTATCAACAGGCTTATCAGATCTTTTTTCATCTTATTATCTACTCGGCGGCCGCCGTGGGAAATCTGTTACTACAGGCGCACCGGTTACCTTCTCTTCAAATAATACCCTATCGCCCTCTTTCAGCCCCGACAACACTTCGGCAAACTGGTAGTTTTGCCTGCCAAGGGTAACCTGCCTTTTCTCGACCTGGCCTGTGGCTTCATCCACAACTGTTACGAACGAGCCCTCGGGGGTGGTGGTGACCGCCGTTAAAGGCACCAGCAATATGTCTTCAGCTTTGTATACGACAATATCAGCCGTGGCAGTAAGGCTGCCCTTGAGCTCTACATCGGTAGAGTCGAGCTGGATGGTAACAGCGAATTTAACAACGCTGCCGGTATCCTTGGAACCATAGGGCGAGATAAATGATACCGTTCCCGTAAATGCTTTATCGGGCACGGCATCTACGGAAATCATCGCTTTTTGCCCAGCTTCTACTTTTAGTATATCAATCTCATCAACCAGTCCCTGGAACTTTATCTGGGAGGTATCAACAAGTTGAACTGCAGTTTTGGATGAATAGTCCATGGCGGAAAGGACATCATTCTTCTTAACGCCCACGCTTACCACCGTGCCATCAAAAGGTGCCAGTACTACCGTCTTCAGCAAGTCATCTTTCTTATTCTCAAGAGACACTACAGCATTCTGCAAATCGAGCTTATACTGCTGCTCGGCTTTCAAGGATAGGCCGTGCTGCAATACATACTCATTGCTTCCCAAAATGGCATTGCAGATTTCGATGTAATGCCTCGCTATACGCAGGTTGTCATACAGCTCGGGTGAGTTGAGGTCGCCGTTTTCTATGCCTTTCTGCGCTGCATTCAATTTTTCTTCAGCGGCACCGTAAAAATATAAGCCTATGTCCTCGCCGTAAACAGTCAAATAGTTATACGTTTTTATTGCGTTGACATCGCTTATCACCGCTATGCGAATTTCGTCAACCCGCTTGGAAAGAGTATCAAACATCGGCCCAGCTTCATCACATTTCCCCTCGGCGGTCAATCCCCTGATAGCCTCAATGTCCGCCTGGGCCTGCCTGATTAAATCAATTGTCTGGCGCAGCTCCCGGATGTAAATTGTCGCAAACGGGTGGTACAGCTGGACCCAGAGGGAGTTTGCTTCTTCAATGAACGGCGCTATGTTGCCCAAACCGGACTTCGGATTGTTTATGGTATCTTCAAATATCTTTATACAGGACTCCAGGTCAGACGAAGCTATATATAACTCAGATGCCGCCGCAGCGTAACTGCCAGTCTGGAACAACTCAAGCGCCCTGTTGACCTCATCCTGCGCCCATACGAAGGACGACAGAGCAGTGGCGTGAGGGTAATACATCTTATAGCTGGCATCCAGATCACCACTACTTTGGCTGATAGTATATGTATTTGTGGTCGTGTTCGTGGTCACCGATTGTACCTGTGTAGTTGTGGTCTGAAATTGATAATTCGTATCAGGGTCTGTCACGGCAGGGTCTATTGTAATATCTGTCTCAGTTATTATCTCAGTCACGGTCACGGTCACTATCGAGGTGCCCGGTACACCGCTACTTCTACTTGTCGTAGTCGTATCCGGACTTGTTGTTGTCTGCGTGGTGGTCCCTGGCGCAGGAGGAGTGGCCCCTGGATCGTATACATCCACGTGCTGTTCAACTGGGAATGGACCAACACTATCCGTGCTTGAGCTTGAGCTTGTAAGGGTTCTCTCATAAATAACAGTCGGAAACTGGGGCAGGAGGGGCACGGTCTCGTAGAGGTTGCTTAACTTGGTCTGCACACTGTTATTGGCTGACATGATGTCCAGCCGCTGTACCGTGTCATCCAGCCTTGCCAGCACCTGACCTTCTTTAACGAAATCCCCCTCTTCCACCAGCACATCCTCGACATTGCCCGGTGCACCGAAAAGCAAATCGTAAGCCTGCGGCATCACCAGGTTGCCATCCACGGAGACAGTTATCGCCAGGTCGCCGGACTGCACGGTGGCAACCTGCTTTTCTAACTCCGGCTGAGCTGATTTTGAAGCACAGCCGATACCTGACACAGACAAAATAGATACGCAAATAACGATGGTAACTAATTTATTAAATATATTTGCCATGTTTCAAATTATATAGTTTAGCAGATATCACTAAACTAGAGAAATATTTTGTGTAAAATCTGCGTAAAATCCAATTAGGATGCATTTTGTCGTGATTGAGTTAGGTATCACCTCTGTAAAATTACCCCGAATGGTAGCGAAGCTTAACCGGGCATGTCGGCCTGGAGAAAGGGGGTGGATATTTTAACTCTACCAGAATCACTAAAAATTGGTTTTTTTAGCCGTATTTACCACCCGGGCCGGTGGTAAAATGGAAAATAGGTCGATCTACTCTCCGGATAATCAATGGGCAGTGCTTAAGCCCCTTTGGAACAAAGAGCAGGCTGCTTTTGGTTAGTATATATTTTTCATCATCCAACCATATTTCGACTTCTCCGCACAAATCCTGCGGGTCTTCCGGATTGCTTCCAAAAAACGTTATGACTTCGTCAAAAGGATGTGTGTGAGCTTCAACTATAGACTGCTCAGACCCCTTCCAGTACCAGACACATTCCACATAGAAGGCTCCTTTTATCACGTCATCATCTAACCATAGCAAACGAGTAGACGCATCTGTGGGTTTCCTTTCCAGCCTCCACGAAGGAAGCTCCACATCAGCTTGTCCAGCTCTGATAATATACTTCCCGTATTTAGTCTCCATTTTCCGTAATTCCCTTTCTAACTTTTATAATTCGAGGTTCGGTCAAGTTGGCTATTCATTTTTCTTTCTTGAGGGCTAAGCACTACCTGCAAACATTATATCACACTGATTTTGACTTTCTGCCACATTTTAAAGTTCAACCCGGGCTGAACGCTGTAAACAATCAGTGTTTTACAAATCAGACGTGGTGAGGTAACATTCCTCCAAGAGCAGGTTACGTAAAACCGCCAAAGATGAGTTACGCTAGACAAAGGCGTGCTGGAAAACACATCATCAGATGGGATGAAACAATGGTCTGAAGATGGTGTCCAACTTTGCGTTGATGCTTTCGAAAATTAAATGAGTACCTCGTCTAATAGGAGATGAACATGAGAGTTGTGATAATGCCAGGTTTTTCAGAATTGATGATCATAGTCAATCCTACCCAAGAGGTGACTCGGGAGGGAATGCTCTCTATTGTCATGCCGTGGCTCTATGCACCTTGGCCAAACGCCCAGAAGAAAGGCATTATCGAAATGGAGATAGATGGCGACACGTTAAGGGCACTGCTTGCGGAACTATCAGCTCGATACAAAGAGGCAAATGTTGAATTTCAGCCGATTAACCCCACAACTAATGACCTGGATTTTGATTACGATGTACTTGTTAATGGTAAGAATTATGTGGCTTTAGCTTACGGCCTTGACACAAAGCTAAAAGATGGTGATTCCGTGGAAATTAAGATGCTTTGGCGCTGGGACGGCTAACGGCAGTAGAGGGAAAGATGTTAGACCAAAACGAACTTATCAGATACAATCGGCAACTGATAATCCCAGATTTTGGAGAGGAGGGGCAAAGAAAACTAAAAGACTCGCATGTAGTAATTGCTGGCATAGGTGGGCTAGGCTGTGCTTCAGCGACATATCTAACTGCTGCTGGTGTCGGACACATTACCATTGTTGATTTCGATACCGTGGAATTGTCTGATTTGAATCGACAGACTCTCTACTGGGAGGACGAAATAGGAGAGAGGAAGGTAGTGGTTGCCCAAAGAAAATTGTCCAAGCTAAATCACTCAGTAGAAATCACTCCCATCTTCGCCAAGATAACAGAGGAGAATATCCTTAGCATTATAGATAGGTCTCAAGTAGTAGTTGATGGCCTGGATAATTCTGCCACACGGCTGGTGGTAAACTCGGCTTGCATCAAGCAGAAGACGCCATACGTATATGGCGGTGTCTCGCGCTTGCGAGGCATGATTACCACCATCATACCCGGACAAACACCATGCTTAGCGTGTCTTCTCCCTGAGGGTATAAAGGGGCTCGGAGTCCTCGGCATAACTCCAGCACTGATAGCCAACCTGCAAGCTTTAGAGGTAATTAAACTACTTATCGGCCATAGCCCATCATTAGCTGGGAAATTGCTGTTGTTCAATGGTGATGATATTAAGTTCCAGATTTACGAGATAAGAAGAAACGAAACCTGCCCAGTTTGCTCCCAGGCATCATTCCAACAAGAAGAAAGGGGGCAATGTTAATAAGATTGCTCCCTTTCTTAAACTAAACCTTGCATATGGCTGCTAACCACAACCATAACTTGTCTATGCGCTGACTAAGGGCCCTATTTCTTTCCTTGCTTCTTATCCTTTTGGGCTTTTATCGCCCAAAAAACCTTCTCTGGCTGGGCGGGGAGGTCCTTAATCCAGACTCCCGTAGCATCATAAATGGCGCTGATTACCGCCGGTGGTGCCGAACAAGTACTGCCCTCACTGGCTTCCTTAGCACCGAATGGGCCAAAGGGGTCATTTGTTACCACGTGTAACACCTGGCTCATAGGTGCTTCATTGGCGCGAGGTCGCATATAGTCAACAAGGTTGGGGTTAAGGGTTTGCCCTTTGTCCATCTTGAATTCCTCATACAAGGCGGCGGATACTCCTTGATGGTATGCTCCACCCTGAACTTGAGTTTCTACTGCTGGGGGGTTGAGGGGGAAGCCACAGTCATGAGCTATCACGCTATTATCAGTACAACTTACTACTCCAGTCTCCGTATCCACCTCCACCTCGGATGCCTGGGCAGTAAAGCTATAATTGGTCCCAATGTCGCCCTCACCTCTACTGAAATCAGCCAATGTGTGGCCAACGCCCCCTTCGGTGGAATAGCCGCGACCAATTATCACCTTACCTGGTGCCTCATAGCAGGCAATCCTAACCAGCCTCTCCCAGGCCATGTTCCTACTACTCTCACTCTTCACAAATGCTATTTTATCTTTAATCTCCACCTCTTCCTGCTTTACGCCAAATTGTTTGGCAGCGACCTCAAGTAGCTGATCCTTGGCGTCTTGAGCAGCTTTTACAGCCGCGTGCCCAGCAAGCACGGTGACCCGGCTCCCATAACTCCCAGGGTCCACCGGCGTAAAAGCCGAATCCACCCTCTTTATATCTATGTCTTCCATATTGACACCGAGCACCTCGGCAACAAAGGCACACATTACGGTATCCGACCCCTGCCCTACGTCGGTGGCCCCGGTCAGATAATTGACACTCCCGTCCTCACATATCCTTATAATGGCAGCACAAGCGTTGTGTGCACTCAGGTTGGTTCCGCTGAGATAGGTTCCGGAGGCATAGCCCGTGCCATATGCCTTATAGCCATCCTGCCGCTTCTTCCATTTGACAGCATCACGCACCTTCTGCAGGCACTCCTCTGTGCCAGCAGTCGCCACATGTAACTTGTTAATCGTCTCGTAGATTTCACCCTGTTTAGGGTTTTTGATGATATTCTTCAGCCTTATCTCCATCCGGTCCATCCCCAATTTTTCAGCTATCATGTCCATCTGACATTCACGGGCAAAAGCGGTATGGTATATGCCATGCCCTCTCATCGCGGCTGAACTTGGGTTATTGGTAAAGTAACAAACAACATCGTGCTTGAAAGCCGGCAAGTGATAAGGTAATCCCATACATATGCCGGTGAGAAAATTGGAAAGCGGGCTCATACGGGTATAAGCACCCCCGTCGGAGATAACTTTAGTATGAATAGCTGTCAATATGCCATCCTTGGTGACACCTGTCTTCATGTTAATCCACATCGGATGGCGCCGCAGATCGGTAGTGAGCGTATCGAACTGGGAAGTCACTATCTTCACCGGCCTGCCCGACTTCTTGGCCAGCATGACTGCAGAAAAATCAGCCGGTGTCATGTCATTCTTGGTGCCACCAAAGTCAGAGCCAATAATGGGTGCTATTATCCGCACATTGCTGAGCGGTAAATTAAAGCACCGTGATAATATTCTGTAGGGAAAATACGGGCTTCCCTTTGCCCCAATATAGACTACATGATTGTCATCAGGCCAGTAGGCAACCACCGCCGGTGTTTCTAGATATCCTTTGGCCATTCGGGGAGTCTGGAAGTCATCCTCCTGAACCAAATATGATTCAGCAAGTATTTTATCCACATCGCCGAAGCTCCAATGATACTCAACCGTGATGTTACCAGGACGCTCGTCATGAACCAGGGGTGCCCCTTCTTTCATTGCTTCGAAGGGGTCGAAGACGCCGGGGAGTGGTTCATACTCCACCTCGATTAGGTCACAGGCCTCCTCAGCTGTATCCTCATCAACGGCTGCAACCGCCGCTACCCCCTCATACTGGTAGCGTACCTTTTTTACCGCCAAGGGTTCTTCATCACGGGTCGGCCCACTCCAACCCCATTTGAAACCATTGAAGTCCTCGCCAGTAGTCACTGCTTTTACGCCAGGTAGCTTCTCAGCCTTGCTTGTGTCAATATTAAGTATCTTGGCATGAGCGTAGGGGCTTCTCTTTACAAACCCCCATAACATATCAGCTACTTCGATATCGGCAGCGTATTTTGCCTGCCCGGTAACCTTTGCCTTAGCATCCACCCGGGGTATCGATTTTCCTATTATCGAATATTCCCCAAAGGTCTCGTCCATTCTAATTACCTCCTCGCATCTTTTTAGCAGCAATTTCTATGGCTTCGATATACTTAACGTAGCCTTCATCAGCACACAGATTTCCCTGTATTGCCTCCTTTATTTCCTCCTGGCTTGGGGCGGGGTTCTCACCGAGTAATGCCCTAGCTGACATAACCATCCCCGGGGTACAGAATCCACACTCTATAGCGCCATGCTCGACCATAGCTTCCTGAATAGGGTGAAGCTTATAACCATCAGCCACCCCTTCAATGGTGATAACTTCGCGGCCGTTAGCCTGAAGGGCCAGTATAGAACAGGATCTGACCGCCTTGCCATCAATATTAACCGTGCAGGCACCGCAAGCACTATCCAAACAACCTATCTTCGCGCCTGTAAGCTTAAGCTCGTTCCTCAATAGCTCAACGAGCAAGGTCTTTGGTTTTACCTTAAACTCGTAAGACTTACCATTGACCGTTAACTTTAATTCCTTCAGTTCACCTTTCATATTCTAACCTCCTAAAAATCAGGCTGCTTTGGCTCTTTCCAGAGCTTTGGTTGCGGCTCGTCTCACTAAGACCTTCACCATCTCCTGTCTGTACTCCGCCGAACCATGGACATCAACAGGAGGAGTAGCCTCTGTTGACGCTACCTCCCCCACCTCGACAAGCAGGCTGTCATTAACCACCTTACCGATGAGTTTCTTTTCCGCTTCTCTAGCCCTTAACGGGGTGGAGGCGCAGTTACTAAGAGCTATCCGAGCATCTTTGCAAATGCCATCACCTGGGCTCAGGGTGATTGACACTGCCGCCCCGACAACTCCCATATCCCCCTTCATTACCATGAGTTTATCACAGGCGGTACCGGTGTGGGATGGGGGAGTCGGCACCTGAATTTCAATGAGCATTTCATCAGGCTCAAGAGCTACCTCAAGATAATCCTGAGAAAACTCTTCCATCTCTATAACGCGTTCCTTTCCCAAGCTAGCTAGCTTTAACTTAGCATTCAATGCGATAAAAACCGGAGCTGGATCACCGGCAGGGTCACCGTGACACAGGTTGCCCCCAATCGTACCCCAGTTTCGAGTCTGGATTGTGATAACTGGAGATTTCTCTATGGCTCGATGCATGGTCAGCGCCCCAATTCTCAAACCTTCCTTCTCATCGTATTTAATATAGTCCAGAGCTTCTATACCCTTGATATCAATCAAATGTTCGATGGAGAGCAGACCTCGCTTCATTACAACCAGCATCGACTGCCCGCCGGCAATTATTTTAGCTTCTTCTTTGTACTTGGAAAGCAGAGAAAGGGCTTCATCAACTGTTTTGGGAGCAAAATACTCAAAATCCGCTATCATCTTACCTCCTCAATTCAAAAGTGTTTGCATCTTACTAAATTTCTGAATCTTCTGTCAATGTCATTTGCATTAATCGCCATAAAGCTGTAGAATTTGCGGTTGGCAAGGAAAGGAGGCCTTATGGCTAAAGCGAAGGTTCAAGAGGTCCCCGTGGTCTGGATACAGACAGGTACCTGCACCGGCTGTTCAGTCTCAGTACTCAATTCAGTCAGCCCCACCATCAAGAATGTCCTCATCGATGAAGTCGTTCCCGGCAAACACGTTAGCCTGAAATTCCAGGCTACCGTAATGGCTGGCCAAGGAGAAGCAGTGCTTAAGGTACTAGAGGAGACACCGAAAGCAAACAAAGGTGGCTATGTCCTGGTAGTCGAAGGCGCCATACCTACCAAGGACGGCGGCATTTACGGTACGCTAGGTGAGAAAAATGGCGAAGAGGTGCCCATGGCATCATGGATTGAATCTCTAGCCAAAGACGCACTGGCGATTATAGCCCTCGGCACCTGTGCCGCTTTTGGCGGCATAGCTGCCGGCAAACCAAATCCAGGTGGTTACGTGGGCACAGATACATTCTTAAAATCACGCAAGATAGCCAAGCCGCTGATCAATATCCCCGGTTGCCCACCCCACCCTGACTGGTTCATAGGCACTGTCGCCTCAGTGCTGCTTCTTGGTCTCCCCAAGCCGGAAGACCTGGATGAACTAAAACGCCCCAAGGCTTTCTTCGGCAAGCTGATCCATGAGAACTGCCCCCGCCGAGCTTATTTTGATGAGGGTAAATTCGCCCGTCAGTTCGGTGAACCGGGATGTCTCAATGAGCTTGGATGCAAGGGACCGGTTACCTACGCCGATTGCCCCTTAAGGCTTTGGAACCACGGAACAAACTGGTGCATCGGTGCCGGCTCGCCGTGCATCGGCTGCTGCGAGCCCGGGTTCCCTGATTTGGTGGCACCTTTTTACCAGAAATTAGACGATGCCAATATGCCCGCTATAGGCAAACTCCAGGGAAAGGAGAATTAGGAATTGAGCAAGATTGTAGTTGACCCCATCACCCGCATTGAAGGACATCTCAAAGTTGAAGTTATCACCGAGAAAGGTGTGGTAAAGGATGCCCACAGTTCAGGGATGCTGTTCAGAGGCATCGAAGTAATCCTCCGTGGCAGAGACCCGCGCGATGCCCAAAGATACACCCAGCGTATCTGCGGAGTCTGCCCCACCAGCCATTCTATAGCCGCCACTCTGAATTTGGATAGTGCCTTCGGCATCTCGGACAAGATACCCAATAATGGCCGATTTGTCCGTAACCTTATCCTGGGTGCAGCTCACATCGCCGACCATATACTCCACTTTTATCACCTGACAGCTCTAGATTACGTAGACGTCACCAAGGTACTCAATTACGACGGCAACGACCCAGTCTTAAATTCAGTCAAGGAATTTGCCAAGCGAGGAGAGCTAGCCCCCTTCGTGCCTCGATATGAAGGCGATTACCGCCTTAGCGACCAGATTAATATAGAGGCCACAGCCCACTACGTTAAGGCTCTGGAGATGCGACGCAAAGCACAGGAGATGCTTACCATCTTCGGCGGCAAGATGCCACACAATATGGCAGTCATTCCCGGCGGTGTCACCGAGACAGTTACCGTGGACAAAATAGCTTCCTTCTTGTGGAGGCTCAATGAACTAAGGGACTTTATCAACAACGTATATATTCCCGATGTCCTGGCAGTGGCTGAAGCCTATTCCGACTACTTTGAAATCGGCGCTGGTTGCGGCAACCTGCTTTCCTACGGTAGCTTCGACCTCGAGGGCGGCAACCCAGATTATACCAAGAGAGATAGGCTACTGAAACAGGGAACAGTCTCGACCGACCTCAAGCTTGGTGCCCTGGACACTAACAAGATTATGGAGTATGTAAAACACTCCTGGTATGCCGACTCAAGCACCGGAAAACATCCGACTCAGGGCATGACAGAGCCACAACCTCATAAGAAAGGGGCTTACTCATGGGCCAAAGCTCCACGCTACGACGGGAAAGTCTATGAGGTTGGACCGTTAGCACGTGTGGCAGCTACCTATGCCAGTGGCGAGCCAACGGTGAAGAACCTGGTTGACTCTGTGCTCTCCAGGTTCAATGCCAGCCCAAAGGCTTTATTCTCTGTCCTCGGCCGTCATGCTGCCCGAGCCCTTTACACCAAATTCGTGGCTGATTCCATGCCTGGCTGGCTGCTCCAACTCAAGCCGGGTGAACCAGCTTACATAGACTACACCATTCCCGACGAAGCCTTCGGAATGGGACTGGTTGACGGTGCCAGAGGTGCCTTAGGGCATTGGATTGAGATAAAAGATAAGAAAATCGCCAACTACCAGTGCGTGGTGCCCAGTACCTGGAACCTAGGGCCGAGGGATGACAAGGGACAGCCAGGTCCAGTAGAACAAGCCCTGCTCGGCACCAAGATAAAGGACGAAAACAACCCATATGAAATCGGGCGCATAGTCCGTTCCTTCGACCCCTGTCTAGCTTGCGCCATTCATGTTATTACACCCAAAGGAAGAACCATTGGAATATACAAAGTCAGCTGAGACACAAACGCTTCGCCGCACTCCAAGAATCACAGTTCTGGGCATAGGTAATCTGCTGCTTAAAGACGAAGGTATAGGCGTCCATCTGGTTCAAAAACTATCTGGCGTTGTGGACAATGCCAATGTCAAGATAATCGACGCCGGTACATCTCCTGACTTTCTGTCTCTGGTAGATGGAAATATAGATAAACTGATTGTAGTCGATGCCGTCAAAGCTGGTAAAGAGCCAGGGACTACCTACCGTCTTACCTTGGATGACCTGGATTTAGATTCGACATCACCTATCTCTTTGCACGAGATAGGTGTTTTAGACAGTTTGAAAATCATGGCTTTGTGCCACAGACTGCCAGAATCTACGGTGATTATCGGCGTTGAACCCAAGGCGATAGATTTTGGGCTTGACCTTTCACCAGAAGTAGAAGAAAAGCTACCCGAATTAATCAATTCGGTTCTCAAGGAGATAGAGGAAACTACAGCTATGGAGGTAAAAAATGATAATCTCTGAGTTAA
>SMTZ1_10002117_pt1 | contig 20087 bp, 13 predicted proteins | sample DeeMarSWOR136_30_FD_25667 | JGI IMG/M metagenome (IMG submission 25667) | reverse complement strand
AGACGGGGTGTTCCATCGAAGATGATCCGTTTCCCCGATGAGGACCACTGGATCATGCAGCCCCAGAACCGGCTGTTCTGGTACCGGTCTATCCTCGACTGGTTCGACCTTTGGCTGAAGCAAGGTGGTAAGGAAGAAGAGCCGGAGTAGAGGGGAAGGTTCGAGATAGAGAAATACGATCCCTCACTCAGAGCGGCACGTTCCCGGACGTTTGTCGCCGTGAGTCTCCTGTGGTGGGGTCATGCTACGGTATGCCGAGTATCTTCATCCCCATTCGGGCATCTTGATTTTCAGGATCGAGCGTGAGAGACTCCTGAAAGGCCTGAGCTGCGAGTGTTGAGTCACCTCGGGCGAGATAGGCTTTGCCCAGGCGGGAGAAGTTGTTCGATATGCCGGTCGGTGTGTCGCTTGCCAATTTCATATTTGAGAAGGTGAAGAGGACGGCCAGGGCGGCAATGGTGATGATCAGCTCTCCGATGCTGCGATTACGACACAGCCTGGCAATCTCGACGATTGCTATGCCCGCAAAGGGCATGATGAAGGGCACAACGGGCAGGCGATACCGTGCCAGGACGTAGAAGATGAGGGCCGTCAGCAGGTATGTCAGAATGCCGCCGTAGAGCAGCCAGAGGTCCCTCCACCGCTCCCGTGTGAGGAATACGCCGAGCAGTCCGAGGGGGGCAACGATACCGAACGTGAGGAGGGGGAGGGTCAGGATACCTTTGAAACGGCGGTGGAAGTAGAAATTCTCGACATTCGCACGCTCGTACCCGTTCCAGAAGTAGAGAAACTTGAGCCAGACGAGCCGTGCGCACTGCCGGCGATTTCTCAGGTTGTGCTCGATACCTTTCTTCAACCAGAACGCTGAAACTTCGGAGGGAGAGAGTGTTCTCCCGGCTTCATGTGATGCCATGGCGTGCATATTCTCCCACTGTTCCTCCGGTGTGCCTCCCATGGGCTTTCCCTTGAAGGAGGGGATGGCATAGAAGCCGTTGGCTCTCGGGTTGTTGCCGGTATAGAAGGCTATTCCCCCACCGGTTGAGAATGGTATGAACTCTCCGGAAAGCCTGGCGTTGCGGACGGTAAGTGGGATGAGAGAGACGACGAGCCCGGCGGTCAAAAGGAGCACCCGCTTCGAGAATACGGCGCGAGGACGCTTCGGGCGTGGCTCGGCTTCTCTGCCCGGCCTCAGTGTTTTAAAGTACAGATGGAGGACGGCGAATGGAAAGAGCAGTAGTGCCACGGGTTTTACCGTGACGGAGAGGCCGAGGACGACGGCGCCTGCGATGATCCGCCCGGTGCCCGGGGCACCGTTTCCCGGGACGAGGATGAAGATGAAGAGGAGATTCAAGAAGAGAATCAGAGTTGCCGGCACGATGACACCTTCATAGAAGATCGTCGGCAGGTAGAGGGCCGCCCCCATGCCTGCAACGATCGCCGCAGCCTTCGACTGGAAGAGCCTTTTGGTGATGACGACGATTAAGGCGCACGAGGCGGTGCCGAGGAGGGCCTGCGAGATTCGTACTGCTGTCAGATTCGCGCTCCAGAGGGAGTAGATGAGAGAGAGGAACCACGGATAGAGGGGAGCCGCTATCAGGCGGTGTGGTATGGTCTCCCCACCGAAGACCAGAGCCAGTGCCCATCGGTCGTAATTGGCTGCATCGAGGATCAGATCCGTAGCCAGGGGATTGGACGTTGATGTGAACAGCACGTGCAGGAGCCGCAACGCGAGTGCTACGCTGGTGACGACCAGAATGGGAGCGTACCCGGCAACGGTGGAGTGTCTCTGTTTATCTCTTCTCATCAGTACCTTTTTATTCTAAAATGGTGCCACGCTCAAGACAGAATTGTTGCTTCTCACTGAGAAGGGGATAGTGCCTCCCGCTCCGTCGGTTTTTCCTCTTTCATTCCACTCAGTATCACTGTTAGAATATCGGTAGTTACGGAGTAGCGGTCCAAGGCGCATTCCTCGTCAGCTCTTGGTTGTCATCACGGGGATGAAGCATGATCGGCAAAACAATCTCACACTACAAGATAGTCGAAAAGCTCGGCGAGGGCGGGATGGGTGTGGTATACAAGGCGCAGGATACGACCCTCGACCGCTTCGTCGCCATCAAGTTTCTCCCACCACATCTCAGCAAGGACGAGGAGGCCACCAAACGCTTTATCCATGAGGCAAAGGCAGCCTCGGCGCTCGACCACTCGAATATCGGTACGATCCATGAGGTTAACAAGACATCTGACGGTCAGACATTTATCGTCATGGCCCACTATGAGGGGGAGACACTCAGACAGCGGATCGACCGGGGAGCGGTGACCGTTGAGGAGGCAATTCGTATCACTTCCCAAATAGCTGCCGGATTAGCCAAAGCGCATGAGAAGGGTATCGTCCATCGCGATATCAAACCGTCGAATATTATCGTAAAAAGTGATGGAGAGGCGAAGATCATCGATTTCGGACTGGCGAAGCTTGCTGATAAGACGAGGCTCACGAAGGAAGGAATCACACTCGGAACTTTGGCCTACATGTCGCCAGAGCAGGCGAAAGGAGAAGAGGTTGATCATCGTTCCGACATCTTCTCGCTCGGTGCGGTGTTTTATGAGCTTCTCACCGGTGAGCCACCATTCAAGGGGGAGCATGAGGCGGCTATTCTCTATGAGATCGTGCACGAGGAGCCGGTGTCACTATCAACTCATCTGAGTAATGTCCAACATGAGATCCAGCAAGTTATTGATAAGGCATTGGCAAAGAACACCGATGAAAGGTACCAGAGCGCCCGAGAGATTATGAATGAACTGGAGGAATTACGAGAGTATTCAAGTACGCGTGCTGGTTCCCCGAGGCGATACCGTCGTAAGGATACGAACAAGCGGAAAATGTATGTGATGGGTGTTGTAGCAGTGGTTATCATTGTTGCCGCGGTTGTAGTGTTTCTTTTCTCCCGTTATCGGGCACCGATTCCAGCGGAGGAAACTCGCCTCGCGGTGGTGGATTTCAGTAATCTGGCGGATTCTGAGGACCACACCCTGTCGGTAGGTATCTCAGGACTTATTCATACCGGGCTCGTGGAGAGCAGCCCCTGCCGGGTGGTAAGCCCGACCTACCTGCAGGATATACGGCGACGTTTGTTCGGCGTGACCCGGGGACCCATCGAGGAGAACCAGGCCCTCGCAGTGGCACGGGAGGCGGGAGCCGCGGTGCTACTCACGGGACAGATTATGCCTGGTGCGAATGCGTATGTCGCCTGGGATCTCATGGACATTCGGAGCGGCAAAAGTCTTGCGGCGCGCCGGCTCGAGGGAGGTGAGCTCATCGTTCTCGCAGATCAAATTGTCGCGGATGTCCTACCACTCCTTGCCGACCAGTGCGGTGTCGAAACGTCGATATCGCAAAGATCTGTGAGTGAGCTGACATCAGCTTCTTTCCAAGCCTACCAATATTTCACAGCAGGTATGTTAGCACGGGAAGAGCAACGACATGCAAATGCCATCCGTTACTTCGAGCAGGCGCTGGAGTACGATTCGACATTCGCGCTGGCACTTTTCCGATTGAGCGAAGTTCACTTCGAAAGTGGTGAACGGGGACAGCTGGTGCGTGACTATGCCAACAGAGCGTGGGAGCTTGCGGCACATCTAACGAAAAAGGATTTAATGCGACTAAAAGCCTGGCGTCAGCGCATGAATTGGAATTTTCCGGATGCATTGGCTACATACAGGGAGATGCTTAACGAGTGGCCGGATGATCAGGAGGTTATTAGAGAACTCACCAGCGTGCTGTTTTATTTCAGGTATTTTACTGAGGCTGCCGAAGTAGCCAGGAAAGGATTTAAACTCTACCCGGATGATCAAATTCTTGCTGGTTTTGGTTGGCCGAGTCTTGCTTGTTCGGGACACATGGAAGAAGCAATAGCATCAATTCGAAAATACCTCGAACGTCACCCGAGAAGCGTGCGCGGATGGGAGGAACTCGGTTGGCGGTACCTGCAAAAGGGTAAAACCGATAGTGCTGAGGCGGCTTTTCATCGGGTTCTCGAAATTGATCCCACCTTTCTAGAGGCTCAAAGTGGCATTGGCAGATGCTATTATCAAAGAGGAAATCTGAACAAGGCTGTCGATACATTCGAGCAAATCCTGAGACGAAGCGATCTCCTACCAAGTGTGCGTGTTTTCCTTCTTACCAGTCTTCGACAAGGGATGTACCTTTCTTGGCTGTATGCTGAAAAGGGGCGCTTCGAGAAAGCGCTGGAGCTTTTCGAAGAAGCTCGACAGCTGGTAACTGATCCTGAACGTGATGCCAGACTCGAGCGAGAGCGTGGCTGGTTATTATTGAGGATGAAGCGTGCCGATGAAGTATTGCTCGCAGCTCGAAATTTGGCAAAGCGTACAGAAAGCACCTATGCTCCAACCGTTGCTCTTGAAATGAGTGCAAGAGCATTCGTTGTGCTCGATTCCCTCGAAACGGCTGAACATATAGTAGCGGAGCTGGGTTCTATCAGGGATTGGTGGGGCGCTTACATAGTCTTGCTCTCTCATAAGATAACAGCCGAAATCGCTCTTGCCAGGGGAAACCCCGAAAGAGCACTCGTTTCTTTGAAAGAGATGGAACGGCAAGCGGCTTTTGGCCCGGGCTTAATCGATATTGAATACAGGGAAGACCTAGCACGCTCGTACCGGATGGCAGGCCAACTTGGTAAAGCTGCGGAAGCTCTCAGGGAACTCCTCCATTTGTACGGCGGTCACGCCATTGCGCATTATGAGCTGGGCCTGATTTACGAGGAGTTGGACAGACCAGACGCTGCAAAACAGGAATACGAAAAATTCCTCCAGATGTGGTCTGAAGCGGATGAAGGATTGCCGCAGGTCGAGGATACGAAACGACGGCTTGCGGCACTGGAGAAGCAGAATATATGATGTGAGCGGACACGTCGTTATACCATCAACGTCGACGAGAACTCAATAGACTGGGTTACGGGAGCATCGACAAAAGACCTGAAACAGGGTCACGGAGCATCGATAAAAGATTTACGGTTCTGTCATTTCTCTTCGCGGAGCATGTCTGTCGATATGCCACGTTCGAACGTTGTCCAACGTGCGGAGGTGACGGTATGAAAAATCTGCTGTTCACTGTTGTTCTCATCGCCTCAATTGCATGCACGAGCACGTCTCTCTGCAGTGAACGTATCGGCTGGATGTCCGGCGGATCTGGAGAGTTGGGGAGTACTCGCCTGACACCGGATGTGACACCGGAAGGGGGAAGCTACATGTCGGCATTATTCGGGAAAGAATCCGGAGATATCATCTCCCTACCGCCTGTGCCCAAGGAAGGTGAGGTTTCGGTGGAAGAGGCGATATGGTGGAGGCGCTCGATACGGGACTTCAAGAGCGAAGAGCCCTCACCTGAGGTTGTTTCGAAACTTCTCTGGGCTGCACAGGGGATCACAGATAAGAGGAACAGACTGAGGAGCGCTCCCTCGGCTGGTGCCACGTACCCGCTCGAGGTCTTTATCGTGACACCCGAATACGTCGCTCGCTACGTTCCCAAGGATCATCACCTGCTGGTCACGGTAAAAAAAGATGTCCGCAGGCCACTCGCTGCCGCCGCCCTCAATCAATCGTGGGTCGAGAAGGCCCCGGTGGTCTTTGTCTTTACCGCGGATGTGTCGAGGACTGCCGGGCGGTACGGGGAGCGGGCGCACCTGTACGTTCATATCGAGGTGGGATGCGCCTCAGAGAACCTCATGCTCGAAGCAGCGGCTTTGGGCTGGGGAAGTGTCGCTGTGGGGGCCTTCTATGAAGATAGGGTGAGCCGAGCGTTGCAGCTTCCAAAGGAGCTGACACCGTACCTCATCGTTCCGGTCGGCGTACCCTCCCGCTAGATGGATACGGCAAGGGGTAGTAATATAAACCGTCCCTATCGGTGTGCCGTCCCGCTAGGTAAAAGCTACTGCGGTTCAACGTCGAACAGTGTGTCGATTTCTCGTCGCAACAGCTCTTCCCCCGCCGCCTCGACACCCTCTTTTTCTATCAATTCTCTGATCAGTTCGGGGATCTCATCACGCAGGCTGATTTTTACCCTTGCTCCCCGTTCGGTTTCGAAGATCGCGTACGCCGGGCCGTCGAATGCATGGACCTCGATGTTTCTCTTCCCCATCGTGCAACCACTTCCGAGCTGAATTCCGTCGATGAGGCATGACGCCGGGGGCTTGAGGATGGAATGGACCTCCGCTGTTATACCGAAGTGACCTGTCGAACCGGTCGCCCGGAGGGCGAGCCTTCCCATCCGGAAACCGAGCACGACGTACGGTCCGAGGTGGCCATGGAAGGTCTTGAGAAGTACTCTCGGTGGAAGCACATCCTCATGCCTCACATGGCAGGGGATCGGGGAGCGCTCCCAGTACTCTTTCAGGATATCGGTTACGGTCCCAGCGTTTGTAGGACGTGCCACACGAATGTTGCCACGGGCTGCAGGTTCGATTCCGATCGTGCCGCTACTGGTGAACTTCGATCGGTACGCCTGGTCTTCGTAATTGAGAAGGTCGGGGTGCATCACGGCCGCTGCCACTACCTCATCGAAGAGGAAGAAGTGAGATGCTCTTGCTTCCTCCTTCGAACGCAATGCGTTCAACCATCTCGTTGCGGGAGATGATCCCTCAAGGCGGGAGAACGCCCCGTTCGCTTCTCGTTCCGGAACAATCGACAGGTCGATGAGGACGACGTTCGGAGCTTCGCTCAGTACCTTCTCGGTCGAGACCTCATCGTAACGGAGATTCCAGCTCGTGATCTCGTTTTCTTCATCTATCGAGACCGGAATCCATATCGTTTCTATCAGCTCGAGGGAGCCCGGATACTCGCTCCCGAGCAGCGCGAGGTTGCCGAGCGGGCCGAGGGCGACGTAGTCGATCTCACCACCGGGTGCAGCGAGGAGATCCCGCAGGACGGTGGCAGTTCCGGTCAAAGGAGATGCCTCCCGGGCAGGGGGGAATGAGACACCGCCCAAACTGTTGGCCACATCTCTCCACGGTGGTGGATGCAGGTGGGGTGTATCATGCCCTCGGTAAACCGGGATACATTCGGTACCGGTGGACTCGAGGAGGCCGAGAAGGTTGTCCAGCCCCCTTCCGATCGACGCCGATCCTTCAACGGTGATGATTCCTCGAATATCGACAGTGGTATCTGCGAGGAGAGTGAATATGGCTCTCACATCGTCGAGCCCCATATCGGTATCGACGATGATCTCGAACGCCTCATGCGGGTGTGCCCTCTCTCCTTTCCGGTGATCGCTGCCGAGCGCAGAACCCGCCGTAACGACAGCGAGCGATGAGATCAGGAGAGCCAAAGGGAGGGGCATTTTTCTGAGGGACATCGGTGAACCTCCCTGCCATGTTCCATCCACGAAAATGTAACACGAAATTATATTTCGTGCCACTTCTAAATTATCCGTTGTCTGTCTCGATGCAGGGGATGTCCATCGGAAAACAAGCGAGGGTCGGTGTTGATAATAGGGAGGAGGGGTGTTGCATATCGGGAGGAGCGCTGTTGATGATCGGGAGTAGCGGTGTTGCTTATCGGGGGGACTGTTGCTGCAGCCGAATGGCCTTGACACTACCTCACCGACCACGTAGCATTCGGTTGCTAAATATGTACATATGTACACAGGTGAACTGGGATCACGAGAACGGGACTTTTATACGCTGAGAGGGGGTCTCGGAATGCCGGAGATAACAAAGGTCCTCTTTCCAACCGATTTCTCCGAGATGGCGAATCAAGCGCTCCCATATGCAATCAAGATGTCCAAGATATTCAACGCAGAGCTGATCATGCTCCATGCAGTGACTCTCTACGAACACGATCCGAACGATCCGGAACATCACTTTCCCTCTCTTCAGACCTACTGCACGGAGGTGCGCAAGGCGGCTGATAACGACTTTCAGGTCTGCATTGAGACGGTTGGGGATTCCGGTGTGAAGATCAGGAAGGCGATCGTGCAGGGAATATCACCACACGCCGCTATCCTTGACTATATCAAGGATGAAGGAGAAATCGGTCTCATCGTGATGTCCACACATGGCCGCAGCGGCCTCTCCCACGTGCTTCTGGGAAGTGTGACGGAAAATGTCATTCGTTACTCCCCCTGCCCCGTGCTGGTGATCAAGCATCCAGAGCACGAGTTTATAGATCCCGACTCGGGTGAGGTCCGGATCAAGAAGATCCTTTTTCCCTTGGACTTCTCCCAGGATTCGCTGCGACCGCTGGAGTTCCTACGGTTTATTGCCGAGATGAATGATGCCGAGATCATCATCTTTCACGCCGTGGACGTGGAAATTCCTCCCGTCTACTACACCTCCGGTATCGAGTCAGTTCTTCAACTCGATCCCGAGCTGTTTGAACGCGTGAAGAGCAAGATGAAGGGCCTCGTCGACGCACCGCTCGAGGGCATGCGCGTTCGGTACGAAGTGGCAGAGGGTCGCGCCGTCGAACGTATCAAGGTCTTGGCGGCTGAAGAGGAAGTGGACCTGATTATAATGGGCGCTGCCGGTTCCCACGGTATCGGTGATTTCCTCTTCGGTAGTACGGCTGCCAGAGTTATTCAGAAAGCGGTCTGCCCGGTCCTCATTGTCTAAGTTCCCTCACCCGATGGTTCCCGATATATGCGCTTGAAGAGCACGGTGGCCGGCCAGGCGAGGAGTGCGCCGATGAGCATACCCACGGCAACATCCGAAGGCCAGTGAACGCCGATGTAGATACGTGAGAAGGATACGAGGAGGGAGATTGCAAGGAGCGGTAGGAGTAAGCGCCTGTAGATGAGCCCGAGGAAGAGCATCGAGACGGTGATGTTAGCTGCATGGCTCGATGGGAATGAGAAAGAGGGTTTGTAGCTCCGGATGACCTCGGCGGGAGTGGTGATCCATCCTTCGGGACCGTACCACAGGTGAATACTGCCGAGAACCTCGCAGGGGCGTATCCGTCCGACAGCGGGTTTGATGAGGTGACTCGAGATCTGATCCGAGGCTGCCACGAGGGGTATGAGCATGAAAGCAGCCCACCTTCCCTTTATCCCCCCGAAGAGAACGAGCGCCGACCAGACCAGAATGAGGACGATCCTCCACCTGCGGAAGTCCGTGACCACCGGCATGATCGCATCGAAAACCGGGTTTATGATCGAGCCATTGAGGAACCCGAAGATCTTTTCGTCCACTGATGGGTCGTCTTGAACTGCTGAAGGGGCCCGTGTGAGAGAGTGAGTTGTGAGCCCCGCCGTGATCGTGACGATAATAACTATGAAAAGGCTTGTTTTCATTGTATTGGTACCGACAGACTCGTTTTCATCTTACTGGTATTATTGCAATCGGTTTTATGGTCCGGGTATCAAAAACCGGCTTTCATCATACGGGAAGATTGCATGTTCGGATTGGAATTACAAGCACTGTTGCGATAGGTCGACGAGCTTGCTCGAGATGTGAAATTCGCCGATCAGGCTGACGAGTGTCGCACCCCGCTGTTCGAAGGGAAACTCAACGAGGTACGGCGGCCCGGTGGGTTCGAGGTGAATGTTCTTGAGAAAATCGCCGTTGCTCAGAATGGATTCTGGTAGTGTGGCAAAGAAAACGAAGTCCATGAGCGAAATTGCCTCGTCTGCCTGGAGCGCACACAGCACGGACCGGCCGAGCCCGAGGGACCTCTCCATTTTGTATGCTGGCTGACACCTCGTGAGCAGGCGTCCGACCTTCAGATAGGCATACGTGTTGGGAGAGAGGAACGCAGGAATATAGACGTAGAAGCAGCCCGAGTTCTCGATTCGATTGAGGAGATAGTTGACCTCCCCCGACGTTGGCGCTCTCTTCGAACGAGTCGCTTCACTCAAGAATCTGGCTTTCCTCATCTCCAGATCCAATTCAGGGTCCTGCTTCACGATTCCGTCGAATTCGGGCTCTTCCATCTCGATGTCGGTGCTCGCAATGACCCTGGTAGCGCTCCGGAGTTCTTCGATAACGCCTTCCATTTGCCTTCGAAGCTCTGCGGCGTTTACCTCGACCACCCAGAAGGGGAGAAACAACAGTTCATTCTCGCCATCGGCCGGTGATGTAACACGGTAGACGGTGATCGGTTTCAAGCCTTGTGGTGTGAGAATCCAGTAATTGAAACATGTCTGGCACTGGAAGGAGACGAATTGTCCCATGACGGGGAGCTCGTTTCCACAGTGGTCGCACTTCAGCGGTTTGACGATGAACGCTTCATTCATGTTACTGATCACTCCCGAACCATCTGTTCAGCCTGCCGACCAACCACTTATGCGGGGAAAGGAAACCCTCTGTCTGCAGGAGGTCCATGAGGTAGACAATCCCTGCTGCGATGAATGCAAGTGGTAGGTACGTCCCTGCGAGGAACGCGAAAGCAGCCGGTATAAAGAAAAAGTTTTTCGCATCGAAGTCCTTCAGTTTCGGCGTCTCGCCCCGGATCACGCGCCCGTCGTTTGCATCGATCGTAATGGTGTAGATTCGCTGGTGGTGACGGTACCGGAGCAAGTAAACCGGGTAATAGTACAGGGAGAAGTTGCTGTCAAACAGATGGAAGCGGCTTGCCCGGACGGTTGCACCGGTGGGTGTGACGAGCCGGGTCAGGTAGTTGAATGCGTCCTTCCTCACCTGCTTGATGCCTTTCATGGGAAGGGCGACGTTTTGTTTTTTCTTGAGCTCGTGATCAAATATTTCCCACTCCAGGAACCCTGTTCTCAGAGAGATTCCCTGGAGACCGAGCTCGCGGAGAACACAGGCCGGCGTACTCCAGTCGACACGTTTGAACACCAGCTTCGAGTAAGGGAACCGCTCTTCCCTGATCGTTTTGCGAACCACCGGTCGTCCCCCGGGAACCTGTGATGTGATTTCGATTTCCTTGGAGACGACCTTGTCCCCGCATACCCAACCCATGAGTCTGCCATGCATGCGCCAGAAAGGTACGTGGATGAGTTTCTGGTCAATGATCGAGGCATGACGAGACTTGATTCTTCCGGCTGTCTCTTCTGTAATGTAATGGAGAGCGGTGAGTCTCGCTTTGCCTGCCGTGATTTTCGGATTCATGGTGAAGCTCTTCACGCCGCTGGGCCGTGTCACATACAGGGCAGAGTTACAGTAGCGACAAAGAACACTCCGTTCGCCCTCGCGGACACGTAGCGACCCTCCGCATAAGGGGCAGGTAACACCGAAGGTCTCAGAGATGCTTTCCAGTGCTTGAATAACATCTTCTGGCAGCTGTGTGATCTGTTTGGTGCCTGTCATCCCTTCGGTCATCCTTCCCTCACCACCTTCGTGCGGACCTTGAATATTGTGTAACCAATTGTCGATGCTGCAAATAGTAAGAAGAGCCGTGTCGGCCAGGTGGGCATCGCCTTGCCGATGAGGAGGAAAATGATAAAGAATATCCCGGCAACGAGTGCGTTTGAGACGTTGAGCGTCATGGGGCTCTCCGGTGGTAGCTGGGGTGTGAGCACCTGCCAGTTTTCGCCCACCACCGTTGCCTTTCCCTTCCATTTCCCGGACCGGTAACTGATCCGGTATATCGGCAGGTGGCAGATCCGCAACGTTCCCTCATTGATTGTTTCAACCGGCTGGACCTTTTCGTTTCCAGCCAGTTTTTCATCGAAGAAGCAGTAATTGCCTGCCGGTGGGTAAGGCAGGGGATCGAGTTTCGATTGTTTATTCAGGGCGGGTGTTGTCTGCATCTGTCCCTTGTCATCCTCTCGCAGGAGGTAGGGGATATACGAGAACTCGACTCTCATCTCCTTTGGGCTCGTCCGTTTTTTGTTGAGGAGGAAGGAAGTCAACGCCTCCTTTGCGTCTCGGTCGTTCCGCGTGTGAGGGAGAATGAGATGCTCCGGCCCTTCCTTTTCGGTCACCGCGAGGGCTGAGCCGCAATATGAGCAGAAGAGCATCTTCTGCCCTGGGTGTACGTCGTTGTCTCCGCCGCAAAGGCTGCACCTAACCAGCATTATCGTCCTTCGTTACCTGCTCCCCGCAGTTGGTACAGAACTTCGTTCCGGGTGGCAGTTTTGTACCACAGTGCGGGCAGGTTAAGGTCGCATGGAGCTGATGACCGCAGTTTGAGCAGAACTTCGCCTCAGCGGGAAGCTCTGTCTGGCATTCGGGACACCTGTTCATGATGACGAGCTGCGATCCGCAGTTCTGGCAGAATCGCGAGCCCGGCGACACTTCGTTATGGCACTTGGGACACTGGAGTTTCTGCTTCGCTCCTGGTGACTTTTGCTGCACGGTCTGGGCGAGCATTCCCGGAATCATCATCCCGAGGCCCGCACCGACACCGATTCCCATGCCGCCTGCCGCAGCGGCCCCGGCGCCTCCCACCCCGCCGGCAGATGCCGCATCCCCCATCGCTTTGGCCGCCTTGAACTTGAAGAAGCTGTCGAGATCTCCGACGGCCTGCAACCCACTCCTCTCGTCAATCATCTTCTGGACCTCTGCCGGGGGCGTAATCGAGTTGATGTAGAAGTCAATGAGCTCCATTCCATACTTGGCAAAGTCGTTTACGAGGCGTTCTTTTATATCGACCGCGAGCTCATCGTAGTTTTGTGGCAGGTCGAAGATCGTGTCGAGCTGTTCACCGAACAGATCGTTGATTCTGGCAACGATGACGTCCCTGAGGTAGTCGTTGATCATGGGGCTGGTGTAGACGCCTTGGGTTCCCACGATGGTATTGATGAAGAGAACCGGTTCAACGATCTTGAGAGTGTAGATGCCAAATGCCCTGAGTCTCACGAGGCCGAGCTTACTGTCCTTGAAGGCGACCGGATCCTTGGTGCCCCACTTCTGGTTAATAAAGGTCTTCATATTGACGAAGTAGACCTCTGCTCTGAATGGGCTTTTGAATCCCCACGGCAGGGCCAAGATCTTGGTCAGAATGGGCAGGTTCTTCGTTGTCAATGTATGGCGTCCGGCTCCAAAGACATCGAGGCCCTTTCCATCCTTGAAGAAGACGGCGCTCTGGTTGTCCCGCACGACCAGCTGTGCACCCATCTTGATCTCTGCTGATCCCTCCGGGGGGATCCTGTGGACGATCTCTTCTCCTGTGAGATCAAACCACTCCAATACTTCCATGAACTGGGACATTAAAGCCTCCAATCATCCATATATGAGCGTGCCCGTAAGGTGAAGCGGTAATAATTTTTCCGGCCAAACTATTCCAATTCAGTGAAAGCAAGGTGAATGCCAAAATCAAATGTTTCTGGATAAAGGGATCCGATCGCCTTACACTAAGCGGATAGTCTCGTTACCTGCTCGCAATTGTTAGGGCGATCTACATGTGCCGGCTCAATCCTGGTAAGGGGTTATCGATGAAGAAAATAGGAAGACACAGAACGTATCTCTTTCTGGTTATGGCACTTGTTGCGATCAGTTCTCCGGTGGTCGGAGCGACGGTCGTAGTCGGGTCGTCTGAGGGAGGCGGAACATTCACGTTTGAGCCAGGGGTCCCTTATGAACTCGCCCTGAGCAGGGCGGAACGGATCTGGGAGATACACTACCGGGTTTCCTTCACCGTCAGGCGGGGTGAGCCCGTACACGGCGAAGTGGATATTATATGTAATGTAAAAAAGGTAAGCGGCCCGCTCGTGATCGATTTCGCTGGTGAGCGGGTCGTTTCCGTTTCCGACGGCAGTGTTGATCTTCCCTACAGCTTCAGAGACGAACATATCATCATCGATACGGAACACCTCAAAACAGGGAGGAATTTCTTCAATATAGCGTTTATTTCTCATGAAGGTCCCCTCCACAGGGAAGAGAGGTACCTCTACACGCTGTTCGTTCCCGACCGGGCGCGCTTCGTCTTCCCCTGCTTCGATCAGCCCAACCTCAAGGCCCGCTTCACGCTGTCGCTCGATATTCCCCTCGGTTGGAAGGCGGTATCGAATACATCCGTATCGGATGAGAGAATCGCCGGTGGCAGGAGGATCGTCACATTCAACGAAACGCCGCCGCTCAGCACGTACTTTGTTTCCTTCGCCGCGGGCGAGTTCTCTGTTGAGAGGGGTTCGAGAGAGGGACGCTCGATGCATCTCTACCATCTGGAACGTGATACTACCAAAGTGAACCGCAACGTTGAAGAGATATTCGATCTCCACGCAGAGGCCCTCAGCTGGATGGAGGCGTACACGGGCATCGAGTATCCATTTGGCAAGTTTGACATCGTCGTTATCCCTTCTTTCACCTACAGCGGCATGGAGCATCCGGGAGCTATCCTGTACCGGTCCGAGAGGCTTTTCCTCGAGGAATCGGCGACCGAGAAGGACCGCCTCCGTCGCGCTTCGGTCATCAGCCACGAGACGGCGCATATGTGGTTCGGCGACCTGGTGACGATGAGCTGGTTTGATGATGTGTGGCTGAAGGAAGCCTTCGCCCAATTCATGGCCGATAGAATTATTCGACCCGCGTTTCCCGATGTGGATCATCAACTGCTCTTCGTCACTTCACACTACGACCCCCTGTACGATATCGAGAGGACAGCTGGAACACATCCCATCAGGCAGGAGCTCGACAATCTCAACGAAGCCGGTTCACTCTACGGAGACATCATCTATCATAAGCCACCCGTCATGCTGAACCAATTGGAAGTGCTAATGGGTGAGGATGCCCTCAGGGAAGGACTCCGTACCTATTGTACCCGCTACCGGTTCGGCAATGCGAGGTGGGAAGATCTGATCACCATTCTGGATCAGATGACAGAGGAAGATCTCGAAGCGTGGAGCCACGTGTGGGTGATGGAGGCGGGAAGGCCGGTCGTCTCTCTCCATGTCGACACGGCTGGTGATGGAACCGTCGAGGAGATGGTTCTGACGCAGGAAGATCCTCAGGGACGGGGACGCCACTGGCCTCAAACGTTCGACCTGGCTCTCTGCGACGGTGAGCGGGAAGATGTAGCGAGGATCTTCATGAAGTCTCCCCGGACAGTTGTCCCCGAGGCTCGTGGAAAGAGATACTCATTTATCCTCTCCGATGCGAGTGGCGAGGGGCTCGGATGCTTCAGGATCGATGAGGGGAGCATTTCGACCCTGAGAGAATCTTTTCCCCTCTGTACCGATCCCTTGAGGCGGGCGGTTCTCGTGCGTACCTTCAGGGATAACCTGCTCTGTGGTAACATCACCGATCCTCTTCTCTACATGAAGTACCTGATGTGGTCGTTGGAACGGGAGGGCATAGAGATAAATGTGCAGACAATCCTGAACTACATCGTTGAAGCGTTCTGGAGTTTTATACCAGAACGAATGAGAGAGGAATATGCCGGCAGAATCGAGCGCATGCTGCTCGAGAAGATCTCATCTTCGACGGCGACATCCTTGAAAGCAGCCTGCTTCAGAGCGTTTCAATCTGTTGTCCTTACAGAAGGGGGTGTGGAGATTCTGAAGAATGTGTGGAGCGGTAGCCGGGAGATTGCCGGACTCAAATTCTCCGAGCGTGATTACAGCGGTATGGCACTCGAGCTTGCAACCCGGAGCCTTCCAGATTGGCGCGATATTCTCGACCGGCAGGAGGAACGAATCGAGAACGAAGAAGTCAAACTTCGTTTCCAGTTCGTCAGACCTGCTGCCTCGGCGGATGAAGGTGAGCGGGACTCGTTTTTCGCCGGCCTGGCGGATGTTGGGAATCGTCGCCGGGAGCCGTGGGTGCTTGAAGCGCTCTCCTACCTCCACCACCCGCTGAGGGTGGAGAAATCGGTGAAATACATCCTTCCCAGCCTCGAGCTGTTAGAGGAGATACGGAGGACCGGCGATATCTTCTTCCCCAGAAATTGGCTGGAGGTCACACTCCGCTTCCACACGGCTGATGGGGCTGTTGCTGTGGTGAAGCGGTTCCTCGATTCACATCCTCACTATCCGGAGAAGTTGCGACTCATCATCCTCCAGGCGGCGGACCTCCTGTTTCGGGCCAACCGGATACACAATAATCTTGATTTGCGGGAGGGGTGAGCCTTATACCTGGTACTGTCCTTTTTCATTGAGGAGGTGTTACATGCATATTTTCATGGGCTTTGGATTCGGCATGGTATTGGTTTTCATCTTTGCAGTTATCTTCGGCGGATTCCTCATGTGGATAGCGGCTAAGGTAGCGGGAGTAAAGAAGTCGACGTTCGGCCGGGCGATCGTCGCCGCGGTGGCAGCGTCTTTCGTTACTATCTTATCCTCATTCGTCTTCCACTTTTTCCCGATTTTCGGGAACTTGCTGGGATTAATCATCGGGCTCATTCTCACCATCTTCGTTATAAAGGTCATCTTCGATACGAGCACCGGAAAAGCGATCCTCGTCTGGATATTCAACATCATCGGCACGATGCTCGCGATTCTCGTGGGTACGATTATCGCTGCGGGATCCTTTATTTTATAGGAATTGTTCTGGGATAGCTCCTATCTTTCTATCGGAGAGGATCTTGGGTACATCAAGGAATACCGTTCGTTTGTGGACCGATTTGCTTCTACGCCTTCCAGTGCAAATCATGCAGTCAGTAAATTGACAATTCGCAATAGATGGATTAAATTAAAATTAAAGGGAAGAGCTCCGCGGGAGAACGTTGTCTTCACATTTCGCCAGCCGATCATATATTAAGGGAGATCGAATATCAGCTGACGTTAGTACCCCAAGAACACTGTTCTCGAACGTCTGGGAGGGAAAAGATGGACCGTTTCAAAGAGCTTGGTCAACTTCCCTTTGAGCTGGCATACCTCGCATTACTTACCCGATCACAACTAAAACCGCTCAGTCGCTGGGAAGCGTCCCTATCGCCGCGACAGATAGACGTCTTGGGTGGTTTGGGACTCGATGTTGCGCCGATCAACCGGCATACGCTCCTCGGTCGGCCGGCGCCTCGGGTCGTTTTTTCCACGAGACCATTCTATACCGGTGCGTACCGGCGGCGGTTTGATGGTAAGCGGCTGAAATCGTCACCGGAGGTCACCAGGATGGAAGGCTGGTTTTTTGGATATCCATCCTGCTGTGTGGATCAGTATATTCGGAAACCGTACGTTCCGAACGGATTCAGGCGCGATGATCAGCGTATCCTCTTCCACTGGGCATGTCCCGGTTGTGAGTCCACCGAATCGCTTCTTCGGGAGTATAGATTGGTTTTTCGCGATTGTGTTCGCATCTTCGGTGGCGCTACCGGTGAGGAGGCAGTAGCTCAGCGTTTTCCCGGACTTCGCAGCGGCGGGAAGCGCAGCGGCGTGCTTCCATGGGCGGCATCGCTTACCGCTCTGGCACTGATCCCTGGATTGAGTGGGGCGCTCGATGTTGATCCTCACGTTATCGTTGCACCGGATGATGTGGATGGGGACGGTCTCTCGTATACTGAGGAACTGGTGTTGGGCAGGAGCCCCTCGATGCACGATACGGATGGGAACGGTATCCTCGACGGGATTGACGAGAGCCTCGAACTGAGCGCCATCATCGCGGGCTTACCGACAACGCCTATCCCCGATGGGCCGTACCTCATCGAGGAGCCGGTCGATGGGGTGGAGCAGTGTGCGGTGTGCGGTATATGGGGGTGCATGGGATTCGTGCGGTTCGTCCATCCGGTCCGGGGTCTCGAGGTCAGGGTCCCCTACATCGGGCTGCACTACCTCGAGCACGGGAGCATCGGTTACAACGGGAGCATCCACAAGGGAAGGGCTGATGTCGAAATGCTCAAAAGGATCCTCTTCCCGAACGATCCGCCGCATATCATACCGGCTGTAATGGTTGTTGACACCGATGCCGACCAGCTCGAGGACTACGAAGAGCCTCTCATCCCGACCAATTTCCTTGATCCCGACACCGACGATGATTCACTCGAGGACGGAGCTCAGGTGGCAGAGGAACTCGTGACTGCTCTGGGTACCCTGCCGCGAGAACCTCGAGACGATGGACCGTATCTCATCGAGCACAAGTTGAAGGGACTCGAGACATGCGCCACATGCGGCGAGCAGATGAACATGGGCTGGGTTGAGATTGTGAACCCACTTGAGGATATCACACTGGAGCTTCCTTTCATTTCACTGCACTATCTGGCACACGGGAGTCTCGGATACAGCGGGGATGTACACCCCTTCGGTCGGACGCTGCCGACCGTACTCGCTTCCGTTCTGAACGGTGATGGGGGTGCACACCTCATGCCTGTGGCAGGAGACAGCGACAGTGATGGGCTAACGGATGCAGAAGAGTTGGACCTCGGTCTCGATCCGATCATTGCTGATACGGACGGCGATGGAATTCTCGATGGCCCCGATACCGCCACCTTTCTGCACGACATCGTTGCCGGGCTTCCCGAAGGGCCGCTGGGGGATTTGAAGTATGTCATACACTATCAGGCGCTTGGTATTTACCAGTGCCTCGTGTGCGGCGAGCAGATCAACATGGGATTCATGGAAATCGTGGATCCGGTCAGGGGGATAAGTACGGACCTCAGTTACTACAACGATCATTTCATGGCTCATGGGAGTTTTTCGACCGATCGGCCGGGGTTGTATCCCCGGAAGGACCCGCGTGAACTGGTTTATGTCCTGGAAGCTTCGGTCGCAGGTGAGGAGGAAGTGTCCACGCCGAGTGCCGCAGTACTGACGAACGTTCCTAATCCTTTTACCGCCTCGACGGAGATCACGATCACCCTGCCCGAGGAGCAGGACGTGAAGCTGGTGATCTTTGATGCAGCAGGCCGGAAGGTGCGTGAAGTGTTCGCCGGTGAGGCCACTCGCGGTAAGAACACTTACCGCTGGGACGGCAGAGATGCGTCAGGGCGTTCACTCGCCTCGGGTGTGTACTTCTGCAAGCTCAAGTTCGGATCGTACGCTCTCACGAGGAAGATGCTGAAGGTGCGTTGAGCACAGCTGGGCTGCCAACCGCTCTCGACGGGCTAACGTCTCATACCTTTCGTCATCGCTTCAAAAAAGCTTGTTGTCTCTGACAGGCGCTTCCCGTAATGTTAGGGCATATTTCGACAGTGTCCGGTGGAGGCGCTTTGTCTCTCAGAACCACAAGAATATTCCATTTCTTTTTTTTCTCACTCCTTTCCTTTCTTCTCTCATGTACTCTTCCGTCACCTGCGTTCTCAAACGAGAAGATCGTACTGCGGGTCGCAAACTGGGGGAATGCGGAGGAGGTGCAGCTCGAAGAGAGGATCGTCTCCACTTTCATGAGGCGCAATCCGGATATTGAAATCCAGATCGAATCAATTCCCTCGAGCTACAGGGAAAAGATACTAACCTCGATCGCGGCCGGGACGGTCGCCGATGTCTTTCTCCTGGACAGCCCGATCATTCCGGCTCTCCTCAACAAGGGTGTTCTGATTGATCTGATGCCGCACCTGGATGAGGTGGGCATCGATCTCGGTAGCTACTTTCCGAACGTGCTCGGCATTTTCAGACGAGGAAATGCCGTCTATGCGTTTCCGAAGGATTTCACTCCCCTGGTGATCTATTACAACAAGAGGATGTTCGATGAGGAAGGGATTCCGTTCCCCCAAGAGCACTGGACATGGGACGACTACCTCGCAGTTGCGAAGAAGTTGACGAAGGATACCGATGGGGACGGTACGGTCGACCGGTTTGGGACGGTGTTCTCGAACTACCTCTACCTGTGGCAGCCGTTCGTCTGGATGGCCGGTGGGGATATCATGGATCCAGAAGGTACGAGCGCATCCGGGTACTTCAATTCGAGCAACACGGAGCGTGCTCTCCAGTTTCTCATCGACCTCCGCAGGAAGCATAAAGTTTCTCCACACGATGCACTCCTCAGTGGCGTCTCGGGCGGTGACGTCGGAATCGCCATGGGGATGTTCGATTCAGGTGTGATCGGGATGTTCACCAGCGGTCACTGGCGTCTCGTCAGCCTGAAGAAGCATATGGAGAGCGGGGAGCTGGATGTTAGTGTTGCACCGCTGCCCGTTCCAGATGGGGGCGTGAAGGCGAATGTTATTTACGCGGCAGGCTGGTGTGTTCCCAAGATGACGAGGTATCCCGAGCTGGCGGTGAAGCTCGCCGCCTTTCTGGCCAGTGAAGAGGCGGCTCTGGTGCGTTCCGAGTATGGGATCGGAATCCCCGCCTTGAGGGATGTAGCGCG
>SMTZ1_10005571_pt1 | contig 20095 bp, 15 predicted proteins | sample DeeMarSWOR136_30_FD_25667 | JGI IMG/M metagenome (IMG submission 25667) | reverse complement strand
ATGGATGATCACGGATACAAAACCATTGATGACTTTCGAGGTATTGCTTTGAAATACATCAAACCCATTAATCAAGCTGTAAACGAAGCAAGGAAGCTGAAACTGGGATCTGAGGTGGATGCAAGTAGGTGTACCGGCTGTGGAATTTGTGCCGATGGTATTTGCCCGGCTATATATATGGAGCACGAGGTGGCTCATGTTGACCAGGACAATTGTGCCGCTTGTGGGCTGTGCTTGTTAGTTTGCCCGGAAGAGGCGATTCACTTTGTTCCCTATAAGCGGAGTCTTGGCGAGCGTATTGACATGGGTAAGATGTATTATTAACTGACTTTCGTATTAATAAGCCCTGTTTTGAACTGCCCTCCGTAAACTAGTCCAGGTACAATGTCAGTCTAAGAATCAGGATGAGGGTAGTTTTCAAATTGCACGATCCATCATTCTGTTATCTCCTTTACCTCTTACCAAAAAGGTTTCTTTTTACTGCAGAAAATCTCTGGCAATTCACGCCTGAGATATGGTCTTACCTGCAATAGGAGAATGGGCTCATAGGTTGAGAGAATTAATCGGAAGCATATTGACGGATGAGACTACCGTGAGTAATTGCCCTGGTTCATCAATTTACATGTAAATGTTGTAGTCAAAAGGGGCAGTAATGGGAACTGTACTGACTTCGATATAAAACTGCTATTGAACAATATAAGCAAATGTGACCTCGAATTCGGCTTGGGTCACGCAGCCCGAAGGTCATTGGTTCGAATCCAACTCATGCTACCAAGGCGTTTGTTGGAAAAATTTCGGCACCGTGTCTTTAAAAAATTGTGTTACCTGCTTTCTGACTGTTATCCCGTGTGAAGCGTGTTCTCAGCTTGGGCAGTAATTTTTGCTCAAAGTTACCGACGATACCTCCAGATAAGCCTAGAACTAAGGCGACGATTACTAAACCTACAGCCATCTGCCAGACGAAGGTATAGCGGAAGACGAAATCTCTTATTACATAATAAATGGCCGCACCCACTATGGGACCAGTGAAGGTATACATGCCGCCGAGCAGGGAAGATATTATTGGAGTTGCTGATGTTGACCAGTGAAAGACAAGCGGGTCTACGTTTCCCAGCAGTCCAGTTCTGATGGCTCCGGCTAGCCCGGCAAATACCCCGGCGATAACGAAGCAGATCAGGCGGTGCTTCCTTACCGAGATGCCTGTAAAGGCAACCCGGCTTTCACTATCACGGATAGCTTGAAAGCTTAAACCCAAGGGCGAGTGAACCAGCCGATAGAAGAGAAAGATGGCTATGCCGGCAATGACGAAGGTGAAGTAGTAGTAGTTTACCAGCGAATCCATCGCTAGGTTAAAGATGGTGCCTCTGGGTATGTCAAGTAATCCCCAGGCACCACCGAAGACAGTGGCTTCGGGGATCTCGACGCCGGTGATGTAGGAAAGGAGGAGCTCTGCCTTCTGCACGCCTTCGTAGAAAAGCATACCGAAGGCAAGAGTGAGCATGGTGAAGTAAATGGCTGTGTGCCTGACTACAATTAGGCCGATGACGAGCGCAGCCAGCGCAGAGGCTGCCATGCCACCAAGTATCGCCAGTGGCATGCTGGGGTAGGCTAGCAAGATCCTGGCGGCAGCAAAAGCCCCCACGCCAAAGAAAGCTGCCTGGCCAAAGGAAAGCAAGCCGGTATACCCTAGAAGGAGATTCGTGCCTAGACTAAACAGAGTGATGAAGAGAATACTTATCAGCATGTACAGAATATACTCTGAGGCAAATGCTGGTAGTGCCAGCATAACAGCGAACAGCGTTACGAGGAGGATAAACCTGGTACGCTGGGTCTGTAATTGTTTTCTAAACCAGTTCATGCCTTACCTCGCCCACCAAATAGTCCCTGCGGCCGTATAATGAGGACAATGGTCATAATCAAATAGATGGCGATTACTTCCATAATTGGCACGTAGAATGTGCCCAGAGCGGTTACCACACCGATAAGTATGGCGGCGGCTAAGGCACCTACTAGGCTACCCAGTGACCCTACGGCAACCACGACGAAGGCCGGTATTATTACATCTGTGCCCAGGCTGGGTTGGCAGATACGCCAGGGCATGCTCAGGGCTCCGCCGAAAGCTGCAATTGCTGAAGCGAAGACGAAAGATGTGGCGAACAGGGTGCGGATATTGATGCCGATAGCACTAGCCATCTCCCGGTCTGAAGCGGCTGCCCGCATTGTCCTTCCCCACCAAGTCTTTTCTAGGATGCCGCGAATGATGAAAAACACGGCTATACCGGCGCCAATGAGAAAGGTGTAATAAATGGGAAACTTGCGACCCACTATCTCTATTGTACCGCCGAGCAAGGGGGGTATGGGGGGGAAACTTAGGTTAGTGCCCCACCCAAGAAGTGCGGTATCAGAAAAGATTAGCATTATGCCGAAAAGTAAAATTATTTGAATCTCAAGGTTTCGAGCGTAGATAGGGCGTAGGGCAAACCTCTCCAGCAGAAAGCCGATGCCACCTACGCTAGCTATGGCGAGGAAAACAGCCAGCCCGAAGTTCATCCCTAGGGATTGATAGAAGGTAAGTGCTAGGTAGGATCCGAACATGTATAAGGAGCCATGAGTAAAATTGAGTATGCCGAGTACCCCGAAAGCAATGGTTAGCCCAGCGGCAATCAGCCAGTAAATCATCCCTTGGGTGAACCCAATTAAAGCTTGGTAAAGCAAGTCTGCCATTTCTTCTCTCAGCTTTCTGTTACACTAGCATGCTAAAACACCCATTGGGATAAGCAGGTATCGGTGGTGTGGATCTACGGTAAGCCTGTAGGGCTGCCGTACAGCAACCCTACAGGCTTTGCTGTCACCTGATACCTGATACTATTATGGGTTAGCGTAATCAGGTGGATTGCGGTAGTACTCGCACCACGGTATCTCACTGAAGTTGGTTAGGATGCCAGCTTGGCGGGTGACATCTGTGTCGTAGACATACATACCTAACGGGGTAGTGTAGCAACCCTGGTGGTCACTGCCTCTGATCCAGAGAGGCGCATGGCCGCACTCCTCTTCCATACCCAGAGGCATATCATAGACCTCCATATCTTCTAGGGCGGCTATCAGCTGATCTGTATCTAGGGTTCCCGTCTCCTCCACAGCCTTCTTGAACAACATAATGGCGGTATAACCGGTGGCCGCGGTATAGGTGGGATACCGACCAAATCGGTCTTGGAAGGCGGTAACAAACCTAACGTTGGCTTCTCTGTCGGATGCATTCCACTGGTAGCGAGAGGAGGCCCAGAGCTTACCCTCGGGGATCATCCCCCAGGCGAGGTCTTGCCCGATTGCCTCACCCACATCTAAGGCGCCACCCATACTGTGGTACCATACCTTAAACCAGTCCTCTTGGAAGATGCCCATCATCACCGCTTGTCGTAGTGCCGAGATACCCATACCACCGGGTGCCGTCGTGAAAATGGCATCTGGCTCGGCAGCCGCCAGTGTCGCCAGCTCAGGGCCAAAGGCAGCATGCCCGTAGGGATGCTCTACCTCAGCTACCTTCTCAGCCCCGGGGTTGTACCTCTGCATGACTTCATCGAAGAGCCCAGCACACATTCGGCCGTATTCCCAGGCATTCAGCAGGGCGTATCTCTTAATATCAGGCCGGTTTTTCGCAAAATAGAGGGCTGGCAGTAGTGCGTCCTGATACACAGGATTACACAGCCGGAAATAGTTCCTGTAACCCTTCTCATAAACCAGTTCCTCGGTGAGTCTAGCGTCCGCTGAGTGACAGTGCATCAAGATGACGTCAAGGCGATCCAGGTGGGGGACTATAGCCTCAGGGACAGCGTCGGCGCTAAAGCCGTAGAGAAAGTCAGCGCCCCATTCAAGTACCATATATTCGGCGTTCCTCAGACCGACCTCTGGGTTCCACTCACTGTCCATGAACTTTAACTCGACTGTGCTGCCTAGAATACCACCAGAGGCATTTATTTCCTCTACCGCCAGTTCTGACCCGGCCTTCATCATCCAACCATAGTCAGCGAGAAGTCCCGTCGAGATATCCTGGCCACCGACCCTGACTACTGGCTTGCCTAGCGGGTACTCTTCTGTAGGTGGTGCCTCGGGCGGTGCTGTAGGTGGTGCCTCGGGCGGTGCTGTAGGCGGTGCCTCGGGCGGTGTTGTAGGTGGAGCTGCTGCCGGCGCTGCGCAGGCAGCAGCGATGATGAGGGCTACACAAAAGGTAGCCAGAAGCGCCACTATTCCTTTCTTTTTCAATTGAACCCTCCTTCCTTTACTCCTTAGAGATTACGGTTCGTTTAACCACTTCACGCCATGTATCACCCCCATTGTTTTCTTAATACACGTGAAAGTCGATCTATAAGGTTCTTAGACGGCCAAGTGTTTCTTAACAATCTCCTCATTTTGCCATATTTTGCTCATCTCATCCTGATAGCGAATAACCCCTTTCTCTAAGATATAGCCTCGATCAGCTATCCTTCGGCAGAATCTGATGTTTTGGTCGGCGACAAGGATGGTGACACCTGCCTGCCTAATTTGGGCAACGGCTTCAGCTAGGGCTTTGACTACCAGGGGTGCTAAGCCCTCACATGGCTCGTCAAGGAGTAGCAGCTCTGGATTACTCATCAAACCTCGACCTATGGCTAGCATCTTTTGCTCACCACCACTCAAGGCTCCCCCTTTACTTGACCGCACCCGCTCTAGGTCGGGGAAAAGCTCATAAACCTTTTGGACTGTCCAATCATTACCATTCTTCTTGGAAATCCTGCCGGCGATTAAGAGGTTCTCTTCAGAGCTCAGGTCAGGGAATATTCGCCTGTCATCTGGGGCATAGCCTACCCCAAGCTGGGCAATCTCGTAGGGTCGCCTACCGGTTATCTCTAGGCCCCTGAATTTAATACTTCCCTTTAGAGGGGGGGTTAGGCCCATAATGCTCCGTAACGTGGTAGTTTTGCCAGCCCCGTTTCTGCCTAGCAGAGCCACGATCTCCCCTTCATTAACTGTTAGCGATACCTTATCAAGTACCAAACTTTGTCTGTATAAGGTGATGATCTCATTCACTTCCAGAAGCATGACTCAAACCACCTCCTCTCCCAAATAGATCTCCATCACCTCTTTATTCTCTCTAATTTGTCCCGGCTCCCCCTCGGCGAGTATCCTGCCTCTGTTCATGACCACTATCCAATCAGAGAGGGAGAAGACAACGTCCATATCGTGTTCTACGATGACAAAGGTTATTTTCTCCTTGACACTAAGCCTTTTAATCAAGTTCAATGCCTTGGAACTCTCTGTCGGATTTGTGCCTGATGATGGCTCGTCCAAAAAACACAGTTCAGGTTTGGGCGCAATGGCGATGCCTAATTCTAATAACCTCTGGTCACCGTGGGCTAACTCACCGGCAAGCACATCTTTTTCGTCCCAAAGCCCAACCTCTTCCAGAATTTTGTTGACTTCCTCGGTTACATCTGTATAGTCGTTGGCTCCAGGGAACCACTTTCGGCTCTTGCCCAAGAGGGACAGGATGGGTAGCTCAACATTCTGAAACACAGTTAGTCTGGGGAAGATGTTCATCACCTGAAATGAGCGGGTTATACCTTTGCTAACCATTCTGTCAGTGGAGAGGCGCGTAACATCTTCGCCCTTGAATGTGATCACTCCATTATCGGGGCGTAGGCTACCAGTTACTAGGTTAATGAGTGTGGTCTTACCAGCACCATTAGGGCCGATTAGAGAGGTGATTATATTCGACATTATGTTCAGATCTAACCCATCAATAGCACAAAACTTACCAAAGGACTTCCTTAAGCCTTCGATATTTAATATTGTCTTGTCCATTGCTGTCCTAAGTCGTGGTTGTCTTTACCTTTTCTTCTATAAGCCGTGTGGCATGAAATATGGCCTACCTAGTTATCTTCCCTCGTTTCTTTTTGTTCGAATACGAGCTGAAGTAGTCTTTCTTCAGGGATTTCATGACGTAGCGCTTCATATACAATACGCCCTTCGCGCATGACCAATATTCGGTCAGCGACCTCCCAGACCTCTCTCAGGTCTGATGACAAAAGCAACACTCCAGTTCCTTGCCTTGCCTGTTCATAAATCACGTTATAGATTTCCTGTCGGGCACCAACATCAACGCCACGTGTTGGCTCGTCCAGAATCAATAGTTTGGCTTGAGCGGCAAGCCATCTGCCAATGACCACTTTCTGCTGGTTACCCCCACTAAACAACTTCATTATCTTTTTGGGTTCTGGCGGTCGAAGAACTACCGTCTTAATAACACTAAGTGCCACTGCCAGTGCTAATCTGGCGTTTATGACAAATCCTCGAGACACCCTGTTCAAGTTTGGTAAGGTTACATTGAATAGCATGGATTGCTCAGGCTGCATCCCTTCTAGCAGACGGTTCTCGGTCACATAGCCAATTCCCATTTCCTTGGCCTTGTTCGGATTGAGAGACTTGATCTCCACTTCCTGGTCGTCAAATATATATTTTCCGGTTACCCGAGTTGCTTTGGGCAGGGCACCGCAGATCGCCCTGGCCAGCTCGCTTTTACCGGCACCGATAAGTCCAGTCACGCCAACGATTTCTTTTTTCCCTACGCTCAAGTTGATGTCATAAATCAAGCCTTCGGCGTTCAAATCGCGCAGCTCGACTATACTCTGTGACGTCTCCCGGCTAGCAGCTTCACTTCTAACCCTGGCGCTCTTACTGACTTTCTTGCCTGTTATCTGCTCAATAAGCTTGCCTGCTTCTATGTCCTTAATGTTGTTAGTGGACACTACTAGGCCATCCCTCAGCACTGTGACCCGGTCTGCAATCTGCAAGATCTCATCAAGTTTATGACTTATGTAGACGATGGCCACGCCTCTATCTCGCAGGATTCTAACCCTGTCGAACACATTTTGAACTTCTTCTAGTGAGAGGGCAGATGTTGGCTCATCCATGACAAGCACCAAGGGGTCATAGGAAAGCGCCCGGGCAATGGCGACTTCCTGCTGACCACTAGCTGGCAGGCTTGATACTACAGCCTTGGGAGAAATGTTGCTCCCCAACATGGCCAGGTATGACTTGGCCTTCTCATATACCTTGGGCCAGTCTATTAACCCACCGCCTCTTGAAGACATCCTGCTGAGCAAAATGTTTTCCGCTACACAGAGAGACTGCACCAGCTCAAACTCTTGATAAATCATAGAAACACGCTGCTGTTGGGCATCAGCCGGGCTTGAAAATCTGACCTCTTCGCCACCCACGATGTACTTGCCGCTGTCATACTGGTGCACACCCATTAGAATCTTCATCAGGGTGCTTTTACCAGCTCCATTTTCACCAACGAGGGCGTGGACCTCACCCTGCCGTACCTCAAATGAGACGTCCTCGAGTACACTTACGCCGCCAAAGGACTTACTAATATCGATCATCTTTAGGGCAACTTCGGCCACACACCATACCTCCACTCCAGTTACCTGGAGATTATCAGCTTATTGCATCTTTAAAATCGATGGTCAAATATGGTAGTAAACTGCAACACTACCTTAGATGCAACAGCATGTCTTCTTATCTGCTATGATTTTGGCGAAGAATAATTGTTTATGGGGTAGGATACCTGATGAACTTCTCGTCCTCATGGCATGGCCAGTTGTAGTAGTCGTCGCCCAGGGCTTCCCAGTAGGCTATCATCGCGTCAACGTCTTCCGGCATGACTATGTCGTCTCGCATGAGTATGTCCCGACGTCCTCCGGGTGATTGGCCGTTCATCCAATCCTCACTCGTGTTCACACTGGCAATCGATTCTCCTTTGACAGTGTACCACCATACCGCCTTGGCGCAGGTATCAGAATACCTATCAATGTGCATATCACCATCAGAGTTGAGGTAGCCCTCTTTAACCAGCTCTAGAGCCCAGGGTTCTGCATCGCGAGTAGCCATGAACACATGGTTGGGGTCGCTATCAATGAACCAGGCTCCCAAGTCTTGCAGGGCATTGGTGATTCCCTGCTGCCCCATGCCACAGCAAGGGATGATGGCGTTGATGTCGGGGTGGGCGCTAAAGGCATCCATGGTGGCATCGTATAACCTTTCCATTGAAAAATCTGTTGCCGGGGTTTCATATATTACTTCGACCAAGGGGCTATTACCAATTGTGGCCATGAAAGCTTCGTAGACTGGCTCGCAGAAGCTACCCGCTCCGTAGGTACCCCAAGCGAAGAGTACCCTTGCCTTGGTACCTCTCGCCGCGAAGTAATCTAGCATGAATTCTGTCCTTGCTATGCCACTACTCATTTGGTAGTCACCTATATAGCCAACAATATCGGGGTGAAGTGCGCCCGCCAGGGTGAGTGGCGGCATCATGCTCACGTAAAAATCGATACCTAACTGAGTGCCCTGCTCAACGTAGGGGATAGTTGTGTCCGCAGCAACCGGGTGCAATATGATAGCGTCTGGCTTAGCTATCAGCTGGTCTTCTAGGGCTGACGACTGCTTGGCCACATCCATGTCAGCACTGAACAGCGTCCATTCACCACCACCCCTTTCAATAATACCTTGATCATGTTGGGTATGCATTATCATTGGGAGATTGGCTGCCTGGTCGGTTATGAAGACAACCCGGTATGGCGAGCCGTCAGGTTTGAGGAAACAACCTTCCCAGGGAAAGACCAGCTCTTCTGGTTCTGTAGGTTCTGTAGGTTCTGTAGGTTCTGTAGGTGTGGTTGGCGCTGTAGGTGGCGTGGTTGGTTCTGTAGGCGGTGCTCCTGTTGGTGCGGCACAGCCACCCAGAATTATCGCCACTACTACGGCAGTTGCCAGTAGTGGAACCGTAATGTTTTTCATCCCTCTTCTCCTTTCTATGAAGACTTTCTATAGAGACCTTAGAAACTCTAACCGCGGTTTTCAACCGCTTGGTCACTCTGTTCCATAGGCAAAAGTACTTCCTTTTCCAGATATTTAATCCTAGATTGGCGGGTCTTACATTCTAGCTATATTACAGATATAGACTAACATGGTGGGTATTAAGTAACATCAGGTAGAATCTATATTTTTATTACCATTTATTAATAAGTTGAGTAATAGAAATTTCTTTCTATGTGTGATCTAATAATGAAAAAGTTTGTGTAGTGATATCTCACTATATAGGTCTTCTGCCTTTATCAAGACCATTAACAAATACTACTATTGTAATAAAATTCTGCTTGGGAATATGGTTTGGGATGGCAAAAGGCATGATGGGGCCGGTGCTATGAAATTGGCCAAGGAAGTCCTTACAAATATCTAGTCTAGGATTGGAAGATCCTATATTCATTTTGTCAAGGAATGGTAGAATTACTGACAACCCCCAGTTTCGGTTAAGGTAACACAACACTATTAGAATTCTTTTAAGAAACCAGGCGAGAACCGTGGAAACTATCTCCAAAATCCACGCCGCCAGCTGTCAATACCTCGGTCCTTGCTTTTATCCCCCTGTTACATTCAGTTGCTATATATCACTTGGTGATACTGTTACCATCTCTATCTTCTTAACGCCTGCGTAGAGCATCAATGCTCACGGCGATAAGTATTATCGCCCCCTTTACAATCCACTGCATATATATGGTTAGCCCTAATATGTTCATGCCATTACCAACCACACTCAGGATTAAGACCCCGAGCAGGACCCCGATAATACTTCCTCTCCCGCCAAATAGGCTAACGCCTCCAACGACAACTGCCGCTATGCTGTCTATCTCCAGACCATATAGCGCCATGAGGTTGGCAGCCATAATACGCGAAAGCTGTATTACCCCAGCAATGCCCGCGCAGAACCCACAAATGGCATACACCCAAAAGCGTATATTTCTTGTTTTTATGCCCGATAGTATGGCGCTTACTTCGCTGCCGCCAATGGCATAAATAAAACGGCCGAAACTGGTGTGGTGCAGGACCAAGTAGGCAACTACAATGACCACGACAAAGATAATGATTGGTACTGGTACGACTCCGATACTCCCTTTCCCAAAGAAGGCCAGGGAGTCTGGCAGGTAGCGAACTGTCTCGCCTCCCTTGGTAGCCTGAAAAGCAAGGCCCATAGTTATTTGCCACATAGCCAGCGTTACTATTAATGGGGACATGCGAAAACGTGAGACCATAACGCCATTACCTGCCCCCATGCCAATTCCAACCAGTACCATAATTAATACACCTAGAGGCATCGGCAGATGAGCAGCATAGCGGGATGACTCACTCATCAATGATGCACCTAAACATGACACTAAAATGGCGACTCCACCAACGGAGAGGTCAATGCCCGCCGACAACATGACAAATGCTTGACCCACCGAGGCTATTCCTCTAATGGAAGACCGCAACAGAAGGCTTCTGATATTGGTTGTGGTAAGAAATGCCCCGTGGGTCATGACACCAAACGCTACAATCAGTACCGCCAAAATGACACCGAGGGCAAAGTTTTCGTTTCTAGTTAATCTTAGCAGGCGTTCTTTAATAGTTGGGCTGGGAGATTTCTCTTGTTGCATAGTTTCAGGCATATTTTGTGTCTCCACTCGTATCCATCTACGTACCTTATACTTCAATGTTTATAGTGAGCGTCTGCGCCAAGCGTCAACGCCCACGGCAGCTAGTATCACGCCTCCCTTTAGCAGGCTCTGCGTGAATATACTTAGGCCAGCTATATTCATGCCATTATTAAGCACGCCGATTATCAAAACTCCAAGCAGCACTCCAATAATGCTTCCTTTGCCGCCAAATAGGCTAACGCCTCCAATAACAACCGCTCCTATGGTGTCTATGGCTAGTTCAAGACCAGTGATGCCCCATATGACAGGTGAAGCACTCATGACGCGAGATATTTGTATCACAGCAGCGATTGCCACGCAGAATCCAGAAATAACATAGACCCAAAAATGTGTGTTTCTTGTTTTTATACCGGAGAGCCAGGCATTTATTTCATTGCCCCCAACGGCATAGACTGAACTACCAAAGGTGGTGTGGTTGAGAATAAAGTACCCGAGCACAATCGCGGCCACAAATATAAGGGCGGCTATCGGCACTCCGCCAATACTGCTATGCGCCACGAAAGACAGAGCATCTGGTAGGTGCATGGATTCTTCCTTGCTGACTATAGAAGCAGCTCCTCTAGTTATTTGCCACATAGCCAGTGTTACTATCAAGGGAGCCAAGCGCAGACGTGATACAAAGAGACCATTAATTGCTCCTAAACCAGCTCCAGCCAGCAGCATGACGATCAAACCCGTCCCCCAAGGAATAGGGCCCAAATAGCCTGGCATGGTAGTGATTAGTGTTCCACCTATACACGCTACCAAGGTTGATATACCACCGACTGAAACATCAATTCCAGCCGTTAATATGACTAGTGCCTGACCTACTGCTGCAACCCCCCTCATGGAGGACTGCAGCATGATATTCAATATATTATCTCTGCTGAGGGATAACCGGTTGGTAAGGATACCGAAGACAGTAATCAATACTATGAGGATAACAACGAGAGCGAAGTTTTCATTTCTAGTTAGTCTTATCGCACTGTCTTTCAAAACCGAACCGGAGGCCTTTTCCCTCGGCGACTCACCAGCCATGCTTTATGCCCCCAATAACTAATTTTCTTGATATTGGACGATACTCCAGTGAAGGCGGTGGCTGTTGTTTTGAGATTAGTGAGGATGAATTTAGCAGACGCTGCTCAGGAACTCTGGTCATTACCCGCCTTGATTCCTCTACTTTAAAGATAAAGAGTGCCTTGTTTATCATGATGCCTTTCGTATTTCATATCTTGAGCACATTCATGGTTGATATCAAGGTCAACCAAACAACTACAAATGGAAATCAGTACCTAGCCTTTTGGCTAATGTCCCGCTTCTGGAAACATCACAGCTCTGCGTCACTCTCTGCATCTTTCATAAAAACATAACTGGCTAGTCGGGCGAAACTAGAATCTTTATCGCATCGCGTATTGGCTGGAGAAGCTTTTTGAAACCTTGCTCAATAATGTTGTTTATTTTGATTCTTAAGGTCACGACTTCCTTTATTGGCGAACGACCCCATCAAGATAGTCAATCACCATTGGAAACTCATCATTTTGACACCAACTAGCAATCAATTGTAACTCTCCGGGCTGAAATCAAAATGGAGCGATAGGCACTTCCTGCTTAATGCTTCCAATCAAGACAATTGGTCCTTTGGGTCTTAAGAAATCTAGAGCCCCGCGAAAGGCTTCGGTTACCCCTAGAGCAATCAAATACTTGGTTCACTCCTAGGCCGTTAGTTATACTTAGCACTTCCTCCTAGTAATTGCAGCAAACTTTGTTTTGTATCGCTATGGAGCGTCTGCCTTTGATATTGATGTAACCTCAATCCTTAGAACTCGGTACTAATATCCCAGAACAATCTTCAATAATGTGTATGTTGTCTTCAAACTGTCTTCTTAATTCCCCTTGTTGTTGATATGGGCAGCTAGTATAGCCGTCAACTTGTGCCTTCATAGAATCAGTTACGCATTGGTTATTCTTCTCTGTACTTAGTAGAACAACGCGAGTATCAGGACAAGCTGACTTGATCTGCTTTGCAGCCTTGGCACCATCTATAGTGGGTAGTGTTAAATCCATGACTACAACATCTGGAAGGAGTTCCTTAGCCAATTTGACAGCCTCAGCCCCATCATGTGCTGTACCTACACACTCGATATCCTTCTCATGATTCAAGATATACCGTAGTCCCTCCGTGAATATGCGATATGGGTCAGCAAGCAGAACTCTTAGTTTCCTCATACTATTAGACACCACTGAACTGATTCTATTGATTGGCATGGAGACCAGATATGCCACAGATATAGGCTAACATGGTAGGTATTGAGTAACATCACGTAGAATCTATATTTTCATTACCACTTATTAATAAGTGAAGTGGTAGAAACTTCTTTCTATGGTTGATGTAATACCGAAAAAATTTGTGTAGTAATATCTCACTATGCGATTATTGTGTCTTTGGCAAAACCCTTGACAAATTCTACTATTGGAGTAGAATTCTGCTTAGGAATATGGTTTGGAATGGCATTTAAATGATTCGTGTGATGATAGTTGACGCACATCCGCTCTTCCTAGAGGGAGTGCGTCTTATCTTGAAGCCCCTGAAGGATATCGAGTGTGTAGGTACAGCACATGATGGGGCTGAGGCTGTCAAATTGGCTAAGGAACTCCTTCCAGATATTGTAGTCATGGATTTAACACTACCCACTATGGATGGTTCCAAGGCTGCAAAGCAGATCAAGTCAGCTTGTCCTGATACTCGCGTTGTTCTACTGACTCACTGTTATGAGCCACATTGTATCGAGTCTTCAATATGGGCAGGAGTGGATGGGTACCTACTCAAGAATGCACCGCATAAAGAACTGGTTGATGCTATCCGCATGGTCTATGCCGGAGAAGGCGTGTTCAGTCTCGAGATTATGAGGAGCATGATTAGTGGTCTATCTGCTCGTGTGGATAAGAATATAGGCAAGGCTGGTGGTTTACATAATCGTGAGTTGGAGGTGCTTAAGTGCGTCGCTCGCGGAATGAGCAACAAAGAGGTTGCAGATGCTCTATATATTAGTCCGCATACAGTTGGGATTCATCTTGTTAACATCTTTAAGAAACTTAATGTAACGTCACGCACAGCGGCTGTGGCACGCGCTTTTACGATGGGTTTAATTGGTGTAACTGAACTCGGCGGTGATGTACCAGAGCTGAATGAATGAGGAAACAATCCGTCAAAATATGAAAACAACAGCTTTGAAAATAGAAGGTTGCTAAATTTTTTGCTAACGAGCTAGTTAGCACCGAACCATATTGGATGATACTCGAAGGCCTGAAATAGGTTTGTATCTTTTAATCAGTTGGTTGGAGTCGAAGGTAACGAAAGTCGGTCGTTTAATAATGAGACAACCTGTCTCATGCCCGTGATGGTCAGGTTGGGGCTGTTATGCTACATGCGTTCTTAGATGCACTAGAGCCAAACAGAGAGACAAGTCTTTTGGGATATTCGGCGCCACACCTAGGGCACTTTATTTCAACATCGCTGTCGTTAATCCTGCGTAACAGCTCAAACTTTTGGCCACAATGATTGCACTCGTATTCATAAATGGGCATCCCTACTTACACCTCTGCAACGCCTTACTTCAATTTTAACTGATGATTGTATAGTCTTACAAAAAATAAGGGCTAGGTTAATCAACCTAGCCCTTATTTCTTGGTAGCGGGGGTTGGATTCGAACCAACGACCTTCGGGTTATGGATTCAAATGCGCTTGTAGTATATACCGCATAAGTAAAAAATAGATCATGCAATGGACTACGTCATTTTCCTGAGTACCAACATAGTATACTCGTCGCGCCAAGTTATATTGTTAAGGTCAGTGAACTTTGTTGAAATCCTATCCTCGAATACACTCAACGCATGGTCCAATTCATCCTTTTCGTAGAGGCTGAAAGTAGAGTAGTGCTTACGTCGCGCTCGCGTGGTTAGTTCCGCTAGAGAAGTCTTACGCTTGAAGCTGAATTTGTTTACTGACTCTAAATCAATGCCGTCTGTGCGGCTGACAGCATTCTCTAATTCCTCTAGTTCATATAGCCTGCTCTCTTTGTTAAGGAATGACGGAAAGTATATGCCCCAAATGTTAGTGGCATTTTGATCTTTGAGGCGAGTATAAACGAACACTCTACCTCCAGTTTGCAAGATCCTAGTAGCCTCATTAAAGAAGGCTATAACCTTAAAGTGATGTATTGCATTAAAAGCGAAAATGCAATCCAGAGTACTACTTGCAAGCGGGATTCTTTCGGCTGAAGACATGATAAGGCTATAGTTGAAGAAACCTTTCGTTCTTAGGTATTCGCCATTTGCCTTTAGCATTTTCTCGCTGGCGTCAATACAAAGTAAGTGGCGGATATCGAGGTGCCGAAGCAGATGGCAACTATACCTACCAGCCCCGCAGCCTATGTCGGCTATATAACTAAGCTTACATCCGCCGACGTTTCTCTTAATGAAATTGATGGGCGCCATATCCGTCGTTCTGAGTCGGCGGTAGTACCTGGCGACGTGTGAGAAGTGGCCATTCATAATCTGTTTGATCTCAAATTGCCTATCCAGAGTCGTCATATCTTATGTCCTTTGGACTGTTGGAGTGTTCGAGGTCGTTTGGGAATTCAGTGACCCGTGTAGTTATACTTCCAGCGAAGTCGGCTGTCAAGGGTTGTTTAAGGTATCATGCTGTGGAAATCTGGCACCAGGGCAAAAAAAGGATTCCCATGCCCTACCCCTTATCAGTCGTCGGCAACGGCCGTTTAATTCTAACCAATGGTCCCTCTCGTTTAGGAGGCCGCAGCTGTTGGCTTTGATAAGATGGTGTTACATAGGCGTAAAGAAAAGGTTGCTGAAAATAGTTATTAGCAAATTATTAGCAATTCTTGATTATGTCTACCAAGGGACGGCCTGGAAATGGGCGTTTTAGCTTCAGAGATGTGGTACCCCTGCTGGGACTCGAACCCAGGCACGCGGTTTAGGAAACCGCTGCTCTATCCTCTGAGCTACAGGGGCGCGTCGTCAAGCGCAATTATACCTGAATCTGGCGGAAAAGAGCAATGCTCTACTCCAGCTGGCTCTAAATGATGAGATATTTGTATTCAATGGAGATGGGGGTACAAGCTGTAAGCACGATATCACAGCCTCGGTACGAGAAGCCACTGCCACCTTTATATATGTTAATGAAGGCCGATGCCAAGAAGAGCAGCAAGAGATAAGCCTAAGCCTATGTGTGGGCTTTTGAGGGTTGCTCACCGCTTCACTGATAGAGCGTAAGTATTACTTCTGAGCAGTGGTACCTGCACAGTGATCGTTGTGCCTTTATCTTTCTTTGAATCTATTGAAAGAGTCCCGCCAATCAAATATGCCCGCTCATTCATACCCACTAGACCTAGCTTACCATAAGAGGCGAGAGCCTCAATTTCATTCGGCACCTTAAAACCAACGCCGTTATCAGAAACAGTGATTTGTATAGTGGAACCATCGAAGATGCCGCTTATATTGACCTCGGTCGCATTAGCATGTCTCCGGACATTGTTGAGAGCCTCCTGAACAATTCGGAAAAGGGCTAACTCGGTATCATTTGGTAGTCTTAGGATATCACCAATGATCTCAAAGTGGCAAGTCGGCCCGTCGGACCGTTTCATTTCTTCAACGAGCAATTTAATTGAGGGTACCAACCCAAAGCGTTCTATGATATCTGGTCGCATCTCATGACAGAAGGAGCGCAGGGAATCCATTACATCCCCAGTCCGGTCAAGAATTAGCTTGAGTTCTCGGCGAACGTTGGGGGGAAGTCTACCGTTTTTTATGCAGTTTCCGATGTCAGTGCATAGGCAGAATAGTGACTGTATTGTCTCGTCATGTAACTCGCGCGCCAATCTCTTGCGCTCGCCTTCCAGAGTGCTGGTCACTAGGTTGGCATAGGAGCGCAGATTCTCAGCAAACTGCTTCTCCCGCGTGATATCGTTCCAAGTTTCTAGAAAGCACTTTTCGCGCGACTGATCCTCAACTATTGCCGATGCTATCTCAACCCAAAACTTATCTCCATTCTTTTTCTGGAAAAGCTCTTCCCTGAGACTTGGCACCTCGTCAGGCGGACTGTGCTGCTTATCGACATACCATGGATAAGGTAAGCCACAATTGAGAATTTCGCTACAATTGAAGCCGGTGAGTCTTTCCAGCGTCGGGTTACAATACTTCACAGAATGATCCTTATTGAAGACCAATATCGGAACGGGCGCATTCACTATTAGCTCATACAGAAACTCTCTACTCTGTCGGAGTTCCAGCTCCAGATTTTTGACCTCAGTTATGTCACTTATGACTCCATCAAACCTTACAAGGCGTCCACCATCTTCCTTAATAGGCACACCGTGGTCCCTGACGTAGCGCGCTTGGCCACCATTCTTATGCTTTAGCCGATATTCAATGCGGTAATCGGTCCCCTTTGTAGACGCTTCAAGGTAGGCTTTGGTGATTTTGGGGGCATCTTCGCTGTGTACAGCACGGAGCCACATCTGTTCATCCCGGTAAATATCATGGATCGATTGTCCGGTCCACTCCTCCCACCTAGGTGATAAGAAAATGCGGGCACCGTTGACACCAGGCACCGAGGAATAAATGACACTAGGGATATTGTTGACCAAGCTCTCATATTTCTGCTCGCTCTGCCGCAGGGCCTCTTGAGCCCTCCTTGCTTCGGTGATATCTACTATCCCGATTTCATATGACGTGACGGTACCGTCATCGTCTCTCGCAACACGGGCTAACTCGTGTACCCACTTGTATTCGCCGTTGGCACATACGACCCGGTACTCGCGTTCAAAATGATCGACGCCCTGCTCCGCGAATTGACAGCGTAGCTTCTCGGCTTTCTTTCGGTCCTCCGGGTGAATTATATCTTCATACAGAATTTTGCCGCCTATCAGATCTCTCGGCTTGTAACCTAGTTCCAGCTCAACATTAGTCGATACTCGCTCAATGGTTAAATAGGGGACAGCCCGCAACCTAAAGATAACGCCGATGGTACCTCTTAGAAGATTGGCCGAGCTAACCAAATTCTTGTCTTCTATGGAGGTGGCTATTTCTCCGTCTCTCAAGACAGTTACCCTATCCGCTACGCGCTTTGCTTCGTCAACTCGATGACAGGTATACAGAATACCTTTTCCCTGATTCTTCAGTCTGTTGATGCTCTTAAAAAGACGTGCCCTCTCTCCGTCCGACAAATAAGAAGCAGGGTCGTCAAGGATAACGATGGGGGAATCTTGCATTATCGCAGCTGCAATCTGTAGCTGCTTCCTTTGGCCAGCGCTAAGATTACTTACCTTTGTTCCCAAATCTACTTTAGTCAAAAAGTCCAGTTCGTTCAGAAAGGACCTGGCTCTTTCAACGGACTCCTTACTGGTTGTGAGTGACCCGTGGCGCGGGTCTTGAAACAGTAAAAGGGTGGCCGCAACATTCATCTCAGGAAATAGAACGAAGTCTTGGTGAGCTATGCTGATGCCCAGGGAGCGGGCATGCTGCGGGCTCTTTATCCTGACTTCCTTACCTAAGATACTGATGTTACCCTGGTCGGGCACAATGTCACCTGCAAGCAGCCTCACCAGGGTAGTCTTACCCGCCCCGTTTTCTCCAAGGATAACATTGACTTCACCGCGATTGAGAGTAACGCTGATGTCACGTAAGGTGAAGTATTCATTTAGCCTCTTGGTTATACCGCTTGCCTTCAGCAGGCAGTCATTTTCATTGAACATGGACTGACGTCCCTCAAGAGAACTGGTTCCTCGAGTCACTAACGGAAATCCATCCCTTTCTCAAGGCTACCATCACCGCTTCAATGCGTGACTTGACATCAAGCTTTCTAAAGATGTTACTGAAGTGACTGTTCACGGTAAGGCCGCTTATATTGAGAGCACTGGCAATCTCTTTACTGGTCATACCCTCAGCTGCCAACCGAAGAATTTCTATCTCCCGGTCGCATAGTTCAGTCTTTGTGGCTACGGTGCTTCTGTTTTTCCCCAGGGCAAATTTTCTCAGTGTGCTTATGGCATCTTGGTCAAAAACAGCTCGCCCCATGTTAACTGTGCGTACAGCATTGACTAAGCCATCACACGGCAAATTAGCTTTGAGCACAAATCCGTCGGCACCAGCCTCCAAGCAGGCAACAATATACTCCTCGTAATCGTAAGCCGTGAGTACTAGGACCGCAACTTTAGGAAAATCTGCCTTAATTATCCGGGTAGTCTCAATGCCATCCATATCAGGCATGTCAACATCAAGAATAGCAACATCTGGCTGTAGGTCCCTAGCTATTCGGATAGCCTCAATACCATTGTTGGCTACGCCAACACATGTTATATCCTGTTCACTATCCAGCACTCTCCGGAGACTTTCAACGACGAGCCTGTGGTCGTCTGCGATAATAACCCTGATCATTACGCCCCCAGTCAGAGTGACAGTCAGAGATCGCCTCATTCTGCTGTCAACACCGCTGACGTATGTATCTTATAGCCAGGGAGAGGGTACTGTCAACCAATAACTACTGAATAATAACTAGTTATTATTAGGCACTAAGTGGCCCGAAATCTGGTTATTACTATCTGGATTGCCCTAATCTTACGTATTGATAACGAAACGTGGCAGTTAGAAAATAGAGCATGAACGTAGTTATTGATTTGTTACGTCTTCTTCGCTCCTTTCTTTGGTCGGGGAGGTGCTAGTGTAGTTTAGCCTAGCACCTCCAGTATTGCTGTGGTCGCTTGAGTATTGAATTTTAAAGCGGCCGGGGCACCAAAACTGATTTGGGGTACCCTACCGCTTTGTTGGTACACACTAATGGGAACGTCATTATGGTTGAAAGGCAATAGACTATGACTGAAGAAGAAAAAGACCAACCCACTAAGAGCAAAGCCAGAGAAGTTGCCCGGCGTATCCTCGGCCATGAGAATGCCGTTCTGGGTCTCATTCTGATCGTATTGATAGCTGTTTTTGCAGGTCTGACCAAGGGGGGGAATCTTACTCAAAGAAATGTGCTCGGTGTTTTAGTGCAGAGTTCGGTTAGAGGAATAGCCGCCATGGGTCAGACATTTGTCATCTTAACCGGCGGTATTGACCTTTCACAGGGTAGCATAGCGCTTCTAACTATGGCTATGGCGGGAGAGTATATGCAGGGTAGAGCCGGTCCTATTCCGACAGCTGCGGGTATAGCGATTATGCTATTTGTTTCCATGGCTATAGGGTCAACTAGCGGTTTAGCAGTATCGCGTATAAAAATGCCGGCACTTATAGTAACCTTTGCTCTGTGGGTAGCCCTTAAAGGGGCTGCGCTCCGCGTTAGTGGTGGCTATGTCATTACTAGTCTACCGGAGCAAATAGCTTTCCTCGGCCAAGCGCGTATCGCCGGATTCCCAGTACTAGGTATCGCTTTCATAGTGATAGCGGCAATTACCTATTTTGTTCTTCATCATACCACCTTTGGGCGCTCAGTATATGCAACTGGCGGCAATCCAGCGGGCGCCTGGCTCTCGGGCATA
>SMTZ1_10005532_pt1 | contig 20097 bp, 14 predicted proteins | sample DeeMarSWOR136_30_FD_25667 | JGI IMG/M metagenome (IMG submission 25667) | reverse complement strand
CTATCAGCGTCAATAGCTGGACTATTGACAGTCCTACATTCACCACGGCCATAACAGCAACGGATTTGATGGATGTCGAGGACATGAAACATGAGGACCACGGCGAGATTACTTATGCTTCCGGATCTGCTGTCATAGAGGACAGTATAGCAGTCTCAAACTGGAATTTGACGACCCCTACTATTACTACACAATTCACTATTACGGCACAGGCCGACCCGACTACGGATGCAGACGGCGAATTTGCTCTCGACACGGACGGTTGGGGTGAAGGATATGATGCTTATGAAGTTTGGAATGGGACGGCATCTGCCTATCTTGTGGCAACGACTGCATCAGATTCGCCAAGTGACGGCCAGGTTCCAAAATGGAATACCGGCGGTGAAATAACGTGGGAAGACGACAGCACAGGGGCGGGCGGCGGCGACCCTGTACTGGTTGATACCACAGAGATAACAGACGGTTCAGGCGTTGACCTTACAAGCGGTACTGGAATTACAATAACTCTTAATGCAGGTGTAAGTCCAGATACGGCGACTTTTGCCTTTACGCCTTCAGAAGTAACGGGTGGCACTACGTGGGATGACGGTGGCGAGGCATCGGTAATCTGGCAATGGGACTTAACGGCAGGTGACCCGGCTATTACATTCGGAAACGGAGTAGTGAATATTTCGTCCGGTGCATTGCAGGAAGGCGGTGTCGGTGTACCTAATCTCAATGAGACAGACTGGGTGGGAACGGCGGAACTTGCAGACGAGGACTGGGGGGACATAGCAATAAGTGGCGGTGCGGCTGAAGTGCAGGCGATGACCGTAAACAATGCCACAGACGCAACATATTATATTGGGATGTTCGGATATGACACGGGCAGCAATCTGCCAATTTACACCGATGGTGGATTAAGTTATGCACAGGCAACGGCGACTTTAACTGCTACAACATTTTCCGGCGCTTTATCGGGTAATGCGACGACCTGCACTACAGCTTCGGCGGGCGATGCGGCGGTGGATTTTTTCGGGGCGGGCGTCGATGCGGTTACGGACGGGACTGAATGTACCGACATTGAGGGAACCGGACTTTCTATTACGGAAGGCACGCTTAACTGGTCGGCGGCTTCAACTGATTTAACGGACACGGCGGACTTGCTCTACGAGACTGAGCTTGACGATTTCTCCGAACTACAGGCCCAGATTTCAGATAAGACACTGGTAAATACCGCTGATGGTGCTACTTGGAGCGGCACGCACGATTTTAAGAGCGCGACCGTCAAACTTCCTGCAAGGGTTATTTTCGCATTTAACATTCACGACATAGACGACGGGATGGACGATATTAAAATGCCGTTTCCCTCTGCGATGACGATAACGCAGGTTACGGCTTATGTCACGGGCGGCACTAATGTAGTCGGAAGATTATATGAGGTTGACGGTGACGGGGACGACGGCGATGCGGTCGGAGTAGAGGCTTCCGACTGGACATTTACGACCGGCGAAACCGAGGATACTTCGTTCAACAACGCGACTTTCGATGCAGGGGATTACATTCAGTGGGATACGACTTCGGTTAGCGGTTCAGTAACAGGTTTTTCACTTACAGTATGGGGATATGAAACATAATGATTAAAGCACTTGTCATATTTTTCTTGGCGGCTGGAGAATTTATCTTAGCCGCCCCTGCCAGAGATTCCACATTCATAGTAAAAGACCCGAACTCTGAAAGATACTTGGTGACGGTTAATCCCAATGATGTGCCTGCCAAGATCGCCTTTGGCGAAAGACAAAAGTTCGTACCGAAGTTTGAAGGCTCAAAGTGGGGCGGCGAAGTATGGCTTACGGTCGAACACGCCGATAAAAATTTAATTACTACACAAAAGCCCTCTCTTACGGATGGCAAATTGCAACTAACAGTCGGCGACAGAGCACACCGCTATTACATAGACCCGAATGGCCGCATCGAATACGAAATTGAATTTGCAACAAAACCGGCGAGTAATATAGTTATTCTTGAATTGGACTTCCCCGAAGGACTTAAATTTTATTATCAGGACACGCTTGTAAACGAGTGGAAGAAAAATCCAGAGGACTTAACACTTAAAGAATATCTGGCTATGAATTTCAGGCCGGAAAACGTAGAAGGCAGTTATGCCGTTTATTGGAAGGAAAGGAACAATCAATATAGAACTGGAAAATTCTGCCACATTTACGCTCCTTATGTAACCGATGCCGATAGCAGAAGATTCAAATGCCCTCAGACAATAGACGGTAAACAATGGAGAATTACCCTGCCGGATGAAGCTCGGTATCCGATTGTTCTTGACCCCACTCTCGGTTATACAACCGAAGGCGGAACAATGAGTGGTGCTTACGAATACATATATGGCACCTGTCATACTATGCCGAGCGAGACAGGTACGGTTACAAGTTTTGGTTTTTATTGTTCGTCAGTAAAAACCGGCCAGTATGGATTCAAGTTTGCCGTAGTCAATACAGACCAGTCGTGCGAATCTGAGGGATTGACGACAGTTGACCAGATTGAGGTAGATGTACCGAGTACGGGCCTTCACGATGAGCTTGGAACGCCAGCGGGCGGAACGCTGGTTGCAGATACGGAATATTATATTTGTTATACGGCAGAGCACGATAATAACCGCACTTGGTATGATAGTAATGGTTCATACGCAAGATATGGTAATGCTGATATAGTTTACGCCGATGAATTTCCTGTATCACCTGCAACTTGGCCTGCAAGAGCCGCAACTGCTACAAGGCAGTTAAGTATATGGGTGAACTATTCAGTAGCAGGAGCAGAAGGCGGGCAGGTAATAATGATAACTTCAAATTAAAATGGCTATAACACCAATAATAAACAGGTTCAACGGCGGGGAGTTTTCTCCGAAGATTGATTATCGGGAAGATTTGGAAAAGTATTATTCCGGCTGTCGGTTGATGGAGAATATGTACGCGGAACCTTACGGTGACGCATCTAACCAGCCGGGCACATACTTCGTAAACGAGGTCAAGGACAACTCGAAGAAAACCATACTTTTGCCGTTCAAACACTCCATTGGTCAGGCATATCAGTTGGAGTTCGGCGATTCCTATATCCGTTTTTACAAGGACAGGTCGCAAATTCTCTATGATAAACTGACTATAGATGCCCAGCCTGCGGGCGGCGACTGGTCGGCAGGAGACACCCTCACAGGCGGAACAAGCGGAGTAACCTGCGAAGTTGTTGCAGTTGTTTCCTCTACGGTCTATACGATAAAACATTTGACCGGAGATTTCACTGACGGAGAGGTGATAACGGCTCAGGACTCCAATGCCAGAGATTGCGGAGCGGGATACCCTGTTGTGGCAGACAGCACAACGCCCTGCGAGGTTTCTTCTCCATATACCGAAGATGACCTTTATGGCCTTCAGTACAAACAATCCGCAGATGTTATGCTGATTACACATATAGACCACGAATATCCCGTCTACAAGCTGTCGAGAACCGCACACGATGACTGGACTATGGAGGAAGTTGAATTTGAATACGGGCCGTTTCTGCCTGAAAATACTCGTTTGTTGGAAGATAGCCCTCCCGTTCCTCCATCAAATGAGGCAGGCTCATCAAACGGCGGTGTTGCATCCGAAACAGGTGATACTCACGGAACATCATCCGGGGCGGTAGCCGATACAAATGATGGAAGTTATACATCATACTGGAAAAGAAGAGACATAGTAAATGATTATGGACCGACATCAGTATATTCAGAATTTACGATTGAAATAACATTTGACCATAATATAGCACAACTGAACGAGGTTAAATACTGGATAGGTTGGTTAAACTATGCACAAAAGGGAGACTATACTTACAATAGGGAAGTTTCATGTGAAATAAAATATGCGGGCGGGGATTGGGTACAAATAGGCACAAGCACAAGTACGCAGGTTTCAATAGAAGGGCCTTGGTATAATGTAAGTAAAATCAAAATTTATATGTATAGTTATACCTATGGCGAATGGTATCTGCTGAAACAGGATATTGTTGCTGAGGCTATATTATATGAATTGGAAGGATGGGAAACGACATCTTCAGATAAAACACCTATAGCAATTACTCCGTCAAACAAACAAACTTATAACAGACTTCTTGACAATGCCGCCGTTAGTGATTTAGGCGGAACCCCAAATGAAGTAAGAATACCCTGTACCGGACACGGTTTTCTCGCAGGAGATTACGTTTTAATTACAGGCACAACCAATTATGATGGAACATACGAAATAACAAATGTAAACGATGTAAATACGTTTGATATTGAAAGTGCCTATTCAGCGGAAACATTTGCAGGAACCGAGTCTGTCTCATCTCAAATTAAACTAACAGCAACATCGTATTCAGATATATTTTCAATAAATCATATCGGAGCGCTATGGCAACTTGTTCATCATACAACCGAGAACATTTCGGGCGAGCTTGATGGCGCAGATGAGGTTTCAGATAACCTTCCGGTATTTGGCGGCTGGCGATTCATAACCGAAGGAAGCTGGATAGGAAAAGTCCAATTACAAAGAAGTTATGATGGTGGATCTACATGGAATCCTTACCATACTTATTCAAGGTCAACTAACACCGGCTTGAATTATAATATTACGGGAATTGAAGAAACAGAGGATGTGCTTTATCGCGTTTATATGACTGAGCATTCTACCGAAATCTGTCATTATTGCCTATCTATAGATGATTCAAGAATAAAGGGAATAGTTAGGATTACAGAATACATAAACGCAAATGAGGTTAAGGCAGAAGTTATCAAAGAGCTTGCTGAAGGTTCGGCAGGAGTTGCGACTACAAAATGGTCCGAAGGGGCCTGGTCGGACGAAAGAGGGTATCCGGGGACGGTTGAGATATTTGAGGAAAGAACTGTCTTCGGTGGTTCTTCATATCAGCCTCACACATTATGGTTAAGCAAGACAAATGACTGGTACAATATGCGCGTGGGAGTTTTAAGTGATAGTGCGCTCATTTATACCCTGCCCTGTACGGAGCCTATAAAATGGCTTACCTCGCACGATACTCTTCTCATAGGAACAAAGGCCGACGAATGGAGGCTTGGTTCAAGCGACCCTTTAAAGCCGCTGACACCGGAAGAACCCAGCGCACCCAGAAGGCAGACAGGATACGGCAGCGCGGATATACAGTCCTTACTTATAGGCAGTATAGTCATATTTCTACAGAGGATGGGTAAAAAGGTTTTCGGGTCGAGATACTATTTTGAGAAAGGAGAAACGGGGGGTTACGATGCCGAAGACCTTACATTACTTGCCGAACATATAGCAAGTGCGGGAATAATACAGATGACTTATCAGAATCAGCCTGAATCCGTGCTATGGTGTGTTACTTCCGACGGCTATTTAATCGGTATGACTTTCCAGCCGAAGGAAATGGTTGTCGGCTGGCACAGACATAACACTATTGGAACATACGAAAGCGCATCTGCGATACCAACATTGGATGGCGAGGACGAATTATGGGTGATAGTAAATAGAACGATAGACGGCGAGACTAAAAGATATATTGAATATTTTATGCCAAGAGACTGGGGTGCTGACCAGAAAGACTGTTTCTTCGTTCATTCCGGCCTTACTTTTGATGGCGGTGATGCGGTTACAATTACGGATATTTCCGTGGGCGCTGATCCTTTCAAGGTTACGGTTACAGCCTCATCTCATGGATTTACCAACGGCAAGCAGGTAAAAATATCTTCTGTCGCCGGAATGACGGATGTCAATAACCATATTTATACGGTTTCGGACAAGACGGACGATACTTTCATATTAAAGGATTAGACAAATTCCGTTTATATTTCAGGTGAGAATTTCGGTACATACACATCAGGCGGTTCTGTTCAGATTGTGGAAAACTGTTTCGCCGGCTTGAATCATCTTGAAGGTGAGACTGTTGCCGTTCTTGCAGATGGCGCTGTCCATGAGCAGGTCGTGGTAAATTCAGCCGGTGAAATAACCCTTGATACATACGCCAACAAGGTACATGCCGGATTGCCTTATACGGCCAAACTTATGCCCATGCCGATAGCATTCCCCTCTGGCAAAGGAAGTACGAGGGCCGACAAGAAGAGGATACACGAGATATTCTTCTCTTTCTACAAAACTTTGGGAGCAAAATTCGGCACTGACGAGGGAAGCGAGCAGATAAACTTCAGGAAAGTTTCTGATGCTATGGGAACGGCAGTACCGCTATTTACGGGAATGAAAAGCCAGACTTTCCCGGGAGGTTACGAGCTTGACGGCGATATTTACATTGAGCAGTCCCAGCCTCTCCCGATGACCATAAGGGCGATAGTACCGAAGATGAGAATTTACGATGAATGAAATAAGAAAATACAGGATGGAAGACGCTCTTGAAATTTTATCGGATAAAGAGCAGATAGCGTTTGCAATGCTCAATGAAGTGGCCGGGCCGGGTTTTACTTGGTTCAAAGACAAGAAAGTTATGGGCTGCGGCGGTGTTCGCGTAACGGGTGTTGGAGAGGCGTGGGCGGTCTTTTCAGAAGATGCAATTAAAAGTAAAAAAGATTTATTGAAACTTACAGCAGAAAATTTCAAATCGATAATTGAAACCATGAACTTATGGCAGGTATTCGCAACGGCCAAGGACATGACACAGGAACAGGCAAATTTTCTTGAGCATCTCGGCTTTGAAAAGTGCGAGTGCTTTATCTATGTAAGGAAGTGATATTATGGCTTTTGTAGTACCATTATTATTCGGATATGCGGGAACATCGGTATTTGCTCCGACGTCAGGCTTGATTGGTGCGGGTGGACAGCTAACAGCAGGCGGACTTATGGCGGGGGCGGGAATGGCGACCACCGCCGTAGGTACGGCAACGGCGGCTTCGGCGGCAAGCCAGGCCGGTAAGACAGAGAAGGCATGGCAGGAATACAATGCCGCAATATCCGAAAGAGAGGCCGAATCAGCAAGGGAAGCGGCAAGCTATGAGGAGTTAAGGCACAGAAAGGCGGGCAAAAGATATATAGCAAGAATGATATCCGAATACGGAAAAGCGGGCCTTTCACTTGCGCCGGGCGAGACTCCATATCTTACATTGGAAGAAACGGCGGCAGAACTCGATAAGGATGCACAACTGATAAGAAGAGGCGGCGTTTTGAGCTTTCAGGGCCTTACTTCTCAGGCGGCAATAGAAAGGGGCAAGGGCGCTTTTGCAAGAAGGGCTGGCCGATGGCGAGCAGGGGCGACACTTCTATCAGGAGGAACGAAGATGGCGGATATATACGGTCGATATAAGGGGTACTGGTAATGTATTTTTCCAAATATAAGATGCCTGTCGGTGCGGGTGCGGCGAAGATGGACTGGCCGAGCTATTATGGACGCCATAGTACAGTCCGAATTTACGACCGCAAAGGCCGACTGGGAGACCGCACATATTAAATTCGAGGAAAGTTTGAGAGAAGACCCCGACTATGAAAATTATCACAAAAAATACGATGAATATTCCAAAAAAATCCAGAAGGACATTTTATCAAAGGCGAAATCTCCGGCATCAAAGAAAATACTATCGCAGATGTTCGAGCAGCTCACGCCGAGCGTAAAAAAATCCATAAGTAACATAGCATGGGAAAAGAAAAGAAATGCTATGGTATCCGATTTACTTTTGGCCGTTAGAAAACACGAACTTTCCGGCAATTCGGGTGCGGCGGAAGCGGCTCTTATAGAAGCGGTTGATGCGGGTATTATGCCTGCGGACATTGCTGCAAACAGAGTTTTGCAGATAAAACGCAACGTGGACTGGAATAACGGATACGAGATGGCCGGTTCGGACCCGGAGGGATTTTTGGCGATTGTTGACGGCGGTTTTTTCCCGAACCTTGACAAACAGGATATTGAGCAGTTGCGCTCAAGGGCCAGAACTTCTCTGGCAACAAAGACAGCTATTGAAAAAGAAACATTGGAAATTCAGAGGGAGGCGGATAGAGATGTTATATCAAAGGCTATACAGAGCGGCAGTCCTGATACAGCAGAGACAATAGACAGAAGCAGTCTGGACGAGGCGGAACAATGGACGTGGAATGAAAGGTACAGGGCGGAGATGAAAAGGAGGGCTGAAGGTGATGAGATAGTTACAGACCACGAGGTAAGGTCGAGAATTAACAGTGGTATTTTCCAAATGCTTACTGGAGCAAAAACCAAAAACGATGTGTTGAATGAGGCAAAATCGGCAAGATTCGACCCGAACAAGCCAACACTGTCCGATTCGGATTACAATAAAATTGAGACTGCCATCAATGCACAGTATGAGCAGGCTTATACAAGAGCAATGGCAAAAGTTGACACAACTGCACAGGGAATTTTGCTTAATCCAGACTCTTTGGGTTATATCAAAAACGCTCCTGTTCGATGGAAGATATACGCAGATTTTCAACAGGCATGGATGGATTGGATATCTCAAAAAGGAGATACCCTGACAATAAAAGAGATATATCCCGAAGGACAGAGAATGGCATCAATGTTCCAGGTTTCCGAAGAGGAAGCTGAGCGTCTGGAAGAAGAAATGAACGAGGAGCTTAGAAAGAGAGAAAAGGAATTTCCAACAAAGGGTGGTGATTTACTACCTGTTCTTACAGGCAGGGATATACCTGAAGAGTACCGCAAATTGGGTGTGGAAAAATATCGTCCTCCGGGCAGGATAGCAGAACTGCCCGCGCCATCGCCATTGGGAACTCTTGAGAAAGCTGTCGGCAAGGAAAATGCTGCTATGGAAATTAGGGCTTGGGGGGTTCTTTATGATTTGTGGGAAAAATTTTCACCGAATGTTAGAAACAAGATAAGTGCTGATTACAAGTCTGGCATTACTTTTACAGAGATTATACAGGACAATATGGTAGAATCGGAAATAAACCGCATTGTCGGTAAAAAGCCTCCCGAAATTCCACATCCCAAAACCAAGTCGGAATATGACAAATTACCGGCTGGAACGAAGTATATAGACCCGGAAGGAGTGGAGAGAATTAAAAAATGACGGAATGGTGGAAAAAAGACGAAAGAAGTGAACCTAACAACTGGTGGGAGGGAGATACTGCCATTGCGGTAGGCGAACCTAAAATTAACGCATACTCAGGCATCACAGATCCAAACGAGGCATATAAGAGAGCAGAAGAAGTGCAGGAATTGGCAACTAAATCCGGGTTTCCAATTTCCGATGTTGAAAGTAATTACCCTTTTCTATCTTCATTCTTTGATAGTTTTCCCCCAAAGGATTTCGAACCGGAAGCGCTGCCGCCGCTCGTAATGCCTCCGCCCAAAACAGTAGAGATTGAAGGCCAGAAATATACATTCGGGCCGAAATTTAATTCCAGACCTCTTTGGGATGAGATTGTAGATGCTGTTGCTGTAGGCACGGTAAGGGTAGGTTCTGCCGCCGCCGAACATATATCCAGACAAATCGAAGAGCCTGTTTCTCTTGGCCCTTTTGCCGGAGGCGGATATTTATTTCAAGATGAAAAAACAAGGGAAACAAGAGCAAAAGAATGGAAAGAAATTTCCGGTTTCCTCTGGGAAATATCAAAAGATCCTTCTCTCGCCGCTCGAAATAAGGACTTGGTTAGTAGGGCATTGCGAATGATAGGAGAAACTATTCCTTACATTACCGCGACCACCGCCGCTTCACTTGCAGCCGGGCCAGCCGGTGGGTTTTTGGTTGGATGGATGGTGGAAGGAAACTCTGCATATCGCACAGCTCTTGACCACGGCGTGACTGAAGAGCAGGCTCGTAGAATAGGAACAGGCGTAGGGATTATATCGGGTGCTATTGAGTCTTTCGGTGGTGGGGCAGTGGCAGAGAATCTTACGAAACTGGCAACCAAAAAACTTAAAGGTAAGATAATGCAAAAAGGTGCTGTTTTCGGTATTCGCACGATAACAGAGGCCCTTGAAGAGGCCGGACAGGAAATAGCTCAACTAACGGGCGAATCCATATATCGTACCGATATAACAGCTAAAGAGGCAGTTTCAAGAACGCTTGGCTCTGCCGCTGGCGGTGCTTTTCTCGGCGGAACTTTCGGACTTACAGCCGCTGTCGCTAAAGGCACATTTACAACCAAAGCAGAAAGACAGGCTATTTCGGAGATGCGGGCAGAAAGAGCGAGAATGACCGGCTTGCGAAGAGACATAGCGAGAATAAAAGCGATAAAGAATCTTACACCTGAGCAGAAACAGGAATGGATTAAAGCGCGTATTGCCAAAGAGGGCTTGGAACTCGTTGAGGAAAAAGCAGCCACTAAGGAAGCCGTAGGCAAGCGCGAAGCCGCACAAGCCATAATAACTCCTGCCCCTGAAGCGGAAATTACACCCGAACCGGAGATCGCCGCTCCTGCGGCAAGGCCGACAGAGGAAATTTCTCCTAAACCCTTACCACCTAAAGAGGTTACAGCAGAAAAAGAAAAATACACGAAATCTGCTTTAGAAGGCGAATTAGGTGTTTTACAAAGGCCAGATGGCGGAATAAGTACAGAGATAAGTATAACCGTAACTGATAAAAGACTTAATAATGGTAAGCCAACAAATATACCTACACTGGTTAAAGGGCAAATAAATATTGATGATTTACTTGCTGGCAAAGAAGTTACGAAGGAACAGCAGGAAATAGCTATAAAACGTGCATTAGAAAGAGTTTCAGAAGGTGCTGAATTACCTTTTTATGGTTCGATAAATGAAGCTGTAAGGGCAGCCGAAGCAAGGTCGGCAGCCAAGCAACCCCCGCCCCCCACCGCTCCTGCCGTAGAGGGGAAAGAACCCGCAGGAGTGGGGAAAGAAAGCGCAACTGAATTATGGAGAGAACGTGATGCGGCTGCTGAACAATTAGAAAAAGCAAAGATGCGTCGAATTGATGAGGGCGATTCACCTGAAATACAATCACAAATAGATGTTGCGCAAAAACGATTTGATAATATTGTCAAAAAAATTGGTCATATTATAAAAAAAGTAAGAACAGAAGGTAAAACTATACCTGCGCATCAAATGACCAAACTTCAGTGGGAAACATTACAACTTGCTGATTTGAAATGGGACCAGAATAAAATCAAAAGAATGGAAGAGGCTGTTGAAAGAGGTGATTATGGGCCTGATGCTTTTGTTAATATAATAATACATGGTAAACCAACAACACATAAAATGCTGGTTGAAAAAGCCCTATCCGAAGGCAAGCCCGTCCCCCCCGAAGTGCTGGCAGAGTATCCTGATTTGAAGCCTTCCGCCGCTCCTGCCGTAGAGGGGAAAGTGAAGGCAGTCTTAAAAGAACCAAAAAAGGTAGAACCTAAACCTTTAAGAAAGCCTGTAACGGTAAGTGGCAAGAAGTTTCATCCTCTTGTATTACCTACAGAGTCGATAGGTGTTGATGCCGAGAAATTTCAATTTAAGTTAGGCGCTAAACTTGCTGGTGGTGTTACAGAAGCACTTAAAGCAGTGGAAAAATTCGACCCTATTAAGGGCGGAACAATTCTTGTATGGCAGGACAAGGCAGGTAAATATTGGGTAATAGACGGGCATCACAGGGTGGCCCTTGCGATAAAAACGGGACAGGAAAGTATGGACGCTTGGGTAGTCCGAGAGGAGGACGGCTGGACGGCTGGGGACGCAAGGGCTGTTGGAGCACTGAGAAACCTTGCAGACGGAAAGGGAACATCGGTTGATGCTGCTAAACTTTTCCGTGATTCCAATATAACTTTAGAACAGCTAAGAAAAGAGGGAGTGCCGACGGAAGGAACGGTAGTCCAGCAGGGCTTACAGATGAAGAACTTATCTGACGCTGTTTTCAAAATGGTTATTAAGGAAAGATTGCCAGCAAATATGGCGGCGGTTATCGGCAAGCAAAACCTCGGAGAAGCCCAGCAGAAACAGGTAGCAGACCTTATTCTTGAAGGTGAGGTCGATACAGTCAGACAGGCCGAATTGCTTGCAATGACCATAGACAGCGCTCCAGTATTAACCAAATCTGAAATGACTTTGTTTGGTATGGAAACAACAGAAAAGAGCCTCTATGCAGAAAGAGCAAAGATTTTAGCAAATGTTGAGAATAAACTAAAGACAAACAAAAAGGTGTTTGGTACACTTGCAAAACAGACGACTCTTATTGAATCAAAAGGTAATGTGCTCAATAAAGTCGCAAATATGCAGACGAAAGAGCTGGCGGAGGAAGTTCTGTATATGTTAGAGAAGTTTGCCAACGCCAAAGGAGAAGTATCGGAGGCGTTAAATGAAGCAACAAAAGAATACGCAAAGAACCCAACCAAAGAAAACCTCACAAGGATCACAAACGACCTTGTTCAAAGATGGACGGAAACCACCACCGGACTCACTATTCAAAACGTCAAAGGAATTTTTGGCCCACTTGCTCAAAAACCTGGACCGAAGATAAGCGGAGCCATCAATATTGAACCAGTCCAAAAGTCTTTCGACCTGTTTATGCACTATATAGAACCGGCCAAAGCAGTTGAGATAAAACACGGTAAAGAAACTTACGCGACTGTCATAAGGGGTATTCACAAGGCCGATGTTGCAAGAATAGAGTTTAACGAAAAAGAAATGGAAACGCTGGAAGGAAACCTGAGAGAGTTCGGCGAGAAGCTCGATAAATACTCAAAGGAAATACTTACCAACCTAATGTTATCAAGGGGCAAACCTTCTTCTCCCAACGCCGTTTTGATACAGGAAGAGGCACGCAAACAACTTGTTAAAGAAGCGCCGGAACTTGTAGGTTTACAAAAATTGATTACTCGTATTAGCGATTTCAACTACGAGTATCTGGAAGAAGTGGTTGGTGACGAAGTAAAATACGTAGAAGACTATTTCTACGGTATATACAAAGATACCACAAAGACAAAGCGCTTCCTCGATTACTGGAAGACTACAGACAGATTTACAAAAGAAAAGAAATTACCTACCGTTGCTGATGCTATGGCTTACGGTCTTGAACTGAGAGATCCGAATCCCGTAAACAACCTGCGTTCCGAGTATATGGCTATTTCACGACTTGACGGTATGATATGGATGAGAGACGAACTTTTAAGGACAGGAGAAGGCCGGTATATAAGCAAAGACCCGGAAGCGATACCTGACTCAGAAAAGATACCGGAACCTGTATTTAAGGACTTGTGGGTAGAGGCTGACCTTGCTCACCTGATAAAAAGTCTAATTTCAGCCAACAAGGTACAGCAGCATCCGGCCCTTAATGCCCTGAGAGTAACTAATAACTTCCTGAGAGAATTGAAATTTACTTTCAGCATGTTTCATCATTTGGCCATAGCAAAGCAATCTCTTGCAGACAGCGGCTTTCTTGGTTTCATATATAAAAAGACTGCGACAAGGGGCTTAACTCTCGGTTTCAAGAAGGGCGACCCGATATTTAAGACGGCTGAATACAAAGATTATATAGAACACGGTGGCGGACACAGATACAGCATAGACTCGGAGGCGCAAAGGACTTTTACGAGGGCTGTTGAAAAACTCACCAAGAGCAGCAAACTGGCTGTCAGGGCGGCTACAGCACCGATAAAGATACCGGAATTTTATATAAAATGGCTTTTCGGAAGTTATATCCCGAAAGTCAAATATTCCAAATATCTTGACATGGTAAATGAAAAACAGAAAAAACTCGGCAGGGAACTAACAAGTGCCGAAAAGATAGACATTATAAAGGAGGGCCAGAACTTCTATGGTATGATGAATGAGAGGTTATTTGGCAGAAGTGGAACGGTAACATCGGTAATGAGGTTCAAGTTTATGTCGCCGGGCTATGCTGAAGGCAATTACAGGTCTATTCTGAAAGCGATATTACAATGGGGACAAAAAGGCACTTTCTCTGCGGGCAGGTCGAGGTCAAATATTGTAAACTCCTTCATTCTAACAGCCATAGCCGGAACCATCGGAACTTTGATAATGACCGGCAAGCCGCCCAAAACACCCGAAACGAAAGAAGACATTAGGGACTTGTTCAAGATTGATACCGGCAAGAAAGATACCAAAGGCCGCAGGGTAATGATAGACCTTATGAGTTATGATAAGGACTATTGGACTGTTTTTGGCAAACCTCTCGTGGGTCAAGCAGGAGAAGTGCCGGGTGATATAATGAGGAGGCTGGGTGGTATGACGGCGACCACATGGGACTTTATGAGTGACTTGAATATGATTTCTAAGGGAGATGCGATATACGACTGGAAGGGCAATAGGGTAACAGAAGTAACCGACCCATTTGCCAAAAGAGTAGTCGATTTAATATGGCACGAAACCAAGCGGGCCGAACCTATTTCTTTCAGTGTATATGGCAATGCAAGAGACAGAAACCTTGACAGATTATCGTCCGCCATAACGACATTATTAGGGGCAAGGCCGGTATCAAGCGAAAAGGACAAGCGAGAATCACGTATAATAAATAAGATATTTTCACTGAGAGACAGACAGGAAAGACTATATCATTTTCTCGGAACTATCAAGAACCCAAGAAAAGCAATAGATAACTATAATAAAATTGCTCAAAGCGTTCTTGACAACCCTATTACCACCAAAGAGATAAAAGACGAATACGGAAAGAACCTCGTCGTAGATGTTGAGCGTCTTATGGCTAATAAGGTACATTCATACGAACTTGAAAAAGTAACGGAGAAACCGGACAAAAAGGCCCTCGAAAAACAAAAACAATGGCTGGAAAACTTTGAAATTTCTGAAAGTCAGTACCGTACACATCTTATTGTCTATGAGATAAAGCACCGGAAACTTATTACGGAAATGAAGCCCGGCGACGCAGACGAATTACTAAAAGAAGAAATAGCAAGTTTTTACGCTGATAAGGGAATAGTGGACCGCAAGGTTAAGAGTGGCACGGCGACAGACAGGGAAAAGAGACTTGCCAGAAAATATAGTGTTTTAAGTAGTAATGTATCTGAAATAGGCACAAGAATACACAAAACAAAAGACCCTGAAAAAAGAAAAAGATATTACAGCAGGATACGAAACGCAATAGAAAGGTTAGAATTATGAGTCTTTCATCGACAACCCCAAAAGTAACGTATGATACGGACGGCTCTACCACAGAGTTTGACTTCGATTTCAAGCTCGTAACAAATGATTCCGGCGAAATAAAGGTGACTCTTGTCGATACATCGGACGACAGTGAAACCGTCTTAACGGAAGATACCGATTACACAGTATCGGCCCCGAACAATGATTACAGCAGTGGCGGAACAGTCACAACAACCGAAACATACGCAGCAGGTTATGAGCTTGTTATCGAAACCGATCTGCCTGTCGAACAGGAGCTTGTTATTCCTTATGGCGGCGAATTTCCTGCCAAATCGGTAGAAACCCAGCTTGATTACATAGTGAGGCTTATTCAGCAGTTGATATTGTCAGCGGGAGTAAGCTCCACTGAGGCAACGGCTTATATTGAAACCTTATTAAACGATTCTACGGCGGCGGAGGCACGTCGGACCCTCGGCGTTCTGTCTTTCGATGATGAGGTTTCGATTTATGAAAACGAAATTGTCTGTTATGAAAGTGAACTTGTAATCTATTTATAGGAGTAAAGTTATGGACTTAAAAGAACTTTTAGCGCCTTTGGCAAAGGATGTGGCGGTAAATCTCAATCAGGCAAACGGTACGGAGATAAGTATTTACACGATACCTACCGGCAAAGTCGGCCTGCCGATAGCAATAGTTTTGCACGACTTCTCTGCGGCGGTATCAAATGCGGTTATAACAGTGGGAAAGACGGGCGGTAGCTGTGACGAATTTCTCAGCGACCAGACTCTGACTAACATTTCCGCAGCAGGTGATTTCCTGATTTTGATGCCTGTCCCAGCGGCCATACCTGTCAAGTTGGTAGAATTTGCCGCTGCTGAGGTGATTGGTATTGAAATAACCACAACCGAAGGAAGCGCATTGACCTGCAAGGCAGATGTTTATGGAAGATTGAGAGACGCATAAAAACGAGAATATCTATGGAAAAACTTCAATTTATATTAGCATTTGTATTAGGTGCTATAGGAATCTTTATAACTTTAATGACTTTAATTATCGCTTATATCGTAAGGTTCCGCAAAGAAGTTCAGTATAAGGAATTATGCAACGTAAAGCACAAAGCCCTTGAAGAAATTAATAAAAACCGTTATGAAACCCTCACTAAGAAAATCGACTTGCTTACCGGTATTGTTTTGAACGGAGGCAAAAGAATTGACAACAAACGTTAAACAGTCTTTAGGCAACGAGTTACAATAGACATTATATTTTCCTCCTCTGGAGATAATTACTTGTTAAGCGAAACAAAACCCTGATAACATAGATAGGCTATAATAACTAAACCTATCAAACCTGGAAGAACATAATCAACCAAAAAGCATATAATCTCAATAATCATGTCCATTTTACAATACGCACCATGGAGCACAGCTAAACAGCTTTTCTAATTGCCGCCCGGTAAGCATCCGACTTGTTTTTATATTTCTTCGACCATTTATCAAATTTCAGCCAGAGCGAGGCAGGAGCGCAAATTCCCGGCCTTCGCCATTCCCATTTCGGTCTTTTCTTTGGATTTTTCATAAAGTATATTATAGAATAACTTTTAACAGGTGTCAAGATAATTTTTCTAAAAAATTTAGTGCGTTTTCGGGCAAATAACGGCGATTTTAATATTTTTTCTAAAAATCTCAAAAAAAGTTCTTGACAAATATCTCAAGGTCTAATATTCTAAATACCGATGATACATTAAAGGATACAAATATGCAAATGCGATGCAGACATAAACGAAATTCACGGGGCACGGCATTCCTTCCGCAAGGTTCAGTTACCACCGAAAACGCATGCGGAGTCTGCATCGCATCGTGCCCCGCTTTTTATATGTCAAGAATATCAGTAACACCTTCAAAATCTTGGGTGAAAAGATGAGTGTAAACCTTAATAGTTGTTTCGACCGAAGCGTGGCCGGCGAGTTTGCTGACAATGGCAATCGGAACGCCCCGCTTGACAAGCTCGGTAACAAAGAAGTGTCTAAGGCTGTGCGGCGAAAATTCAATCCCGGACTTTTGAGCAAGTCTTTTGCACACCCAAGCGAGTTTGTCCTTTGTCCAATTCTTGTAGAAGATTCCGGGCCAGCATTTCCGGCAGGTATCATTAAGGGGTATGCTTCGTCTCTTTCGGCCCTTGCCGATGATCGTGATAAACTTACCGTCCGGGCTGATGGAATTGGGCGTCAAGCTGCTGAACTCCGAGGCCCGGAGTCCGGTGAAGGCCAGAAAGAGAATAACGCATCGTTGTTTTTCCGAAGCGAATTTGAGGATTTTCCTAAGCGAATTGTAGGAAATGACTATTTGTTTGGAAGGCTCTCGGCGGAGATTCTTGACCTTTGCCGCCACATTTTCAATATTGTGATAATCGGCAAGATAGCGAAAAAAGCTCTTTATGGAGATAAGTTCAGTGTTTCGTGAATTGTTTGATATTTTGCGTGACAGGATATACCGGTCGATGTGTTCGGCCCGAATTTCGCCGATAAAATCAGGCACTTGTTCGCAGAATCTATATAAAGTATCTCTGTACAGCCTTTGCGTTGTCGTTGCGTATCTCTGTGCGTGTTTCAAAAACTGGCTTATTGCATCTCTTGTAGGCGTCCTTGCCCCGGTTATCGCTTTCTGGGGCAACATGACTAATCGCCATTATAGATACAATCGTTATAACTGTCAATCTCACGTTTTTCTTCTTAAAAAAAAACGTGGTACTCTACACTTAATAATAAATTCGTTTTTCAAATCTGTCAAGACAAATTTCGGGCCGATGTCCTCCTCCTCTCTTCCCACACGACAACCATCGGCCCGAATTGCAATCATCCATCGGGCCGGACGCCTTTTCAATCCGGACACCTTCCTCGTTCCGGCCCGAATTTTACTGAGGTGACATTATGACTGAAATAAGACGAGCAATTTTTGTAATTTTAATCTGGATAGCTGCGATGCTCATTGGGGCGGCGTGGCTGTTGTGAGGAGCAAAATGCACCCTCAACTATATAAATTCGCAAGGCGGTTCAACAAGGGTCGGGAATGGAATTGGAGATTTTACAGACGATATCTTACTTGGAATACCCGCCAGATATCAAAGGGAAATTTAGGCCGCAAAATCCCCCGTTCAGAAATAAGGGATATGGGCCTTGCGATAAGAGGATTCAATCGAACAAACGAAGATGGTCATTATGATTAAGACAAAATCGGACGGCATAGGAATGGAAACCAAATTGCCAAAAGGATTTGAGATTTCCGGCCCGGTGAGTAACTGGGCCGGATGCCGTCCGTTAAGGAGTAATAATTATGCCAATAACTGAAAAACAAAAAGAATTAAGAAGAAAGCATTTAGGTTCGTCTGATATTGCGGCGATCCTCGGATTAGACAGATACAAAAATGCCTATGATGTCTGGCTTGATAAGACCGGCCAGGTTGAAGATGTCAAAGAAAACAAGGCTATGCAGGCAGGCACTTTCTTTGAAGATGGCGTTCTACGATTCGCCGAGGAAATACTTGGCCCGCTAAGAAGGAACCAATATCGCGTTGCCACGGGATTCCCGTTAGCCTCAAACATAGATGCTTTGGTGGTAGGTTCGGACGAGCCGGTAGAGGCCAAAACAGCAGGACTTTTCAGCAGGTTGCCGGAAGATTGGGGAGACGAGGGAACAGACGAGATACCTGACTACATTATCATTCAGACCCATGTTCACATGCTTTGTGTTGAAAGGGAGATTTGCCACGTGCCGACATTTCTTGGCGGGCGGGGCTTTCAGCTTTTCCGAGTAAATTGGGACAATGAGATTATGGACGTAATCCGGGATAAATCTCTGGACTTCTGGGAAAATTATGTGGAGACCAAGAACCCGCCGCCGGATGTAATACCTTCTCTTGAGGTAGCAAAGCGTATGAAGCGAGAGCTGGAGAAGGTCGTGGAGATAGATAATCAAATCGTCCAGAACTGGCTAAACGCCAAAGAAAATCTCAAGCACGCCGAACTAATGAAAGACGGCGCGGAAGCTGAAATTCTTGCAGCCCTGGGTGACGCCGAGGCCGGCAAGTGTGATTTGGGGATGGTCACTTATTTCGAGCAGCAGCAACGGCGTATAGATTCACAAAGGCTCAAAGATGAAAAACCGGACATCGCCGCCGAATATTTGAAAGTATCCAAGTTTCGTGTTGCAAGATTAAAGAAACCGGAGCCGCCGAAAGGAGCGATATTATGAACGATAAAAGAGATTTTGAAAGTATTAAGTCAACTGCTTTGTCAATGGCCCCGGACAAGTTAAACGACCGCCATAAAGAATTATTTGCCGACAGGCTTGCAAGGGTGGCCATTGATAATGACCTGCCTATTACCGGAATCACGGTATTAGGTGGTCGATTCTATGTCAATGTCAGCGGTCTTGATTCCAAACTGCAAAGGGATGACCGGAAGATTAAGCGAATTGATTACGAGCTAATACAGCGGGCCACTTCTGAAAACGGTTATCTGGCCGGGTATGTCGGGATAGTGGAATTTGAAGATTTGCCTGAAAGGATGGAGCTAAGAAACGAGATGGTAATGGAAGCTCTAAAGGCGGGGAAAACGCCTGATGAAATTGCAAGAATTGTGTCACAGGCCGGTTTGAGTCCGCCAATTTTTCGGGACGAGGGTTGGTGTTCTCCAAAAACGGCTTCTGCGATTGCTTATGATTATACTTACAACGAGCAGGCCGGAAAAAAAGTGCCGGATAAAAAGAATCCGCTAATTGAGAACGTGATGATGATGGCGATCCGCAAGGCAACCAACAGGGCAAAGAGGCAGGCAATAGGCTGTGGTCTAACCTCGGTCGAAGAAGTGATGGGCCAAAATGAAAGAGTATCTGAACCTAAGAAGGAGGAAAAATCCGGCGTCAAAAGGGTGAAGTCTAAAATCACAAACAACAAAGAGGAAAAAGACGAGTTCGATGAATTTATGGAAGAACCTTACGACGGTGATGTCGATTCATTGCCGGAATATTAAGCTCTTTTTTGAAAAGTGAATACGGGCGTGGCGGC
>SMTZ1_10008301_pt1 | contig 20108 bp, 15 predicted proteins | sample DeeMarSWOR136_30_FD_25667 | JGI IMG/M metagenome (IMG submission 25667) | reverse complement strand
TCCTCAATGATGAACAAGCACAAAGGCATATGAGCGAAGCGGGCAGGAAAAGAGTGGAAGAGAATTTCAATTGGGAGCAGGCAGCCAGAAAAACACTCGAGGTCTACCAGGAGGTTAAAGAAATAAAGAACAGATCTGTCTTTCGGCAGGGGTAACAACTCAACGGGGCCGAAAAAACCTAAGCCCCAGGCGACATTCTATATGCCGCCCATTTCTATCGGGGAATAAATCCTCACTATCAAGAATTTCGCGCGACAGCTATGATGGGGACTAGTGCGTCACCACCCACTCTTGCCAACAGCCCTCTCAGATTGTTACAATAGCTCATAGCGAACTTAGGTTACTACGTCTTCACTCTACGCGCTGTCAAGGAGGCCCCATGAGAATAGAAAGCCCCAGATACACCGAGCGTTTTGGCTCAGTTCGGATTAACGATGTGCAGCAGGTGTTGGAACTGGATTCTGGCAGAGCGAAAGAACTCCGCCCCCAAGAGAATATCGCCGTGCAAAAAATCGAGGAGGATGTTATCAAGGACTTCGAAGAGAGAATGGCTATTGTCATCCCTACTAAGGACGAGAAGCTCAAGCTCTTCGAGGGTGTTGTCAGTGGAGTTCCTCACGAGTGCCTGATAATCGTAGTCTCTAACAGCCAGAGAAGGCGGATTGACCGATTCAGGATGGAGAAAGATGCTCTCAACCAGTTCTGTCACTTTACTCGCCGCGAGGCTCTGATTATTCACCAGAAAGACCCCATGCTGGCCCGGGCTCTCGCTGAGGCAGGCTACACCGACATTTTGGGAGAGGACGAACTGATAAGGAATGGCAAGGCTGAAGGCATGGTAGCTGCCATGCTTGTTGCTATGGCTGCCAAGAAAGAGTTTGTCGGCTTCATTGATGCTGATAATTATTTTCCCGGTGCTGTATGGGAGTATGCCAGATGCTACGCTACCGGCTTCAGCATGGCTAAATCCCCTTATAGCATGGTCAGGGTTTTGTGGCGCTACAAGCCAAAAATAACGGCAGGCATGTTTTTTAAGAGATGGGGTCGAGTATCAGAGATAACTAACAGGTGCATGAATTCTCTAATCTCAAATAGAACCGGATTCGAAACTGAGATTGTCAAGACAGGCAATGCCGGGGAGCATGCTATGACCTTGAGGCTGGCAGAGATACTTACGTATGCTTCAGGCTACGCTGTGGAACCTCAGGAGCTCATATCTATCTTCGAAGGGTTTGGTGGTGTCTTGCCCATGGCGCACCCCACCGCTGCTAAACATGGCGTTGAGATATTCCAGACCGAGACAAGGAACCCTCATCTGCATGAAGAAAAGGGTGGGCGGCATCTTCAAGTGGAAATGCTATTGCCCGGTCTGGGGTCTATCTATCACTCTCCACTCTGTGAAGAGGAGACCAAGCGGTTAATTCGCGACGAGCTTTTACAGCAGAATGCCATCCAGTCGGATGAAGAACCACCGAAACCACGCCTTATTAGTCCACTAAGGGCTATTAGACTCAAGAAGTTCACCAAAGTTGTAACGGAACACATGAATTCATATTCAGCATTAGCGGAAGAGGAATGAAAGCGGTCATTCTTGTCGGTGGGGAAGGGACGAGGTTACGCCCATTAACGTGCAACACCCCCAAGGCGATTGTGCCTATCCTGAACCGACCTTTCTTGGAACATCTGCTGGGCTATTTGAAGGAGCACGGAGTTACCGACGCTATTCTTGCCATGGGTTATCTCCCTGACCCCATCCAAAGGTGTTTAGGCGATGGTACTCAACTCGGAGTTCAGCTTACCTATCTGGTGGAGGAGTCGCCTCTGGGCACAGCCGGAGCAGTGAAGAATGCTGAATCATACCTAGATGGGCCATTCCTTGTTTTCAACGGCGACATTATCACCGAGATAGACCTCACAGCTATGATGAAACGCCACAAAGAAGTCAAGCCCAAGGTTAGCATAGCGCTGACTCCGGTAGATAACCCTACCATATACGGGGTAGTGGAGACCGACACCCGGGGCTTGGTACAGCGCTTCGTCGAGAAGCCGACCTGGGATAAGGTTACTACTAACATGATAAACGCCGGCATCTACATTCTCGAGCCTGAGGTATTAGCGCATATTCCACCATCAACTCCGTCTATGTTTGAGAATTACCTATTTCCGCGACTCCTTGAGATGGGTGAGCCTATCTTGGGCTATCCTTCCGACGCCTACTGGATTGATATCGGTACACCGGAGAAATACCTGAAGGCAAACCATGACCTGCTTTTACAGCAAGCTGGTAGAGGCGTTCAAGTTCAAGGAAAGAGTCAGCTCCATCCTACTGCCCAAATCGAGGGGCCGGTTTTGCTTGCTGAAGAATGTATTATCGCTGAGAACGCCAAGCTAAAAGGGCCCGTCGTTCTGGGGCCACATTGTGAAATTGGCAAAGGCGCAGTAGTGCAAGGAGCGGTACTCTGGCACCACTCGAGAGTAGGGGAGAAGGCAATACTCAGAAATTGCGTAATTTGCTCCCATAGCTATGTAGGACAAGGCAGCCATGTTCCCGATAATTGCGTGCTCGGCGATAGTGTTACAGTTGCTTCAGAAAACATATTGGATAAAGATACAAAGGTGTGGCCGGAAGGCTATTCTGAGTAAAATGCGACTCGACCCTCAGTATCTGTACCATGATTTGGCCAACCACGCTTCAAATTTGATACCCAGCAGGTACACCAATTGAATAAACAAATGTCCTAGATTCGGTCCCTGAAGCCAGAAAGGAGTTTGAGTTTATATGTGTCCTATTTGTGGTATTGTAAATCGCAATGACGAAGATGTAGGCAGACAGATAGACTCTATGATGAGTACCCTGTGTAGCAATAGTTCTGCCGATGCTTGGCTTGTCTCAGAGGGAGTATCAAGCAGGTGGCAAAGGGATGTTCGGGCGATAAGAAGACAGGCTCTGGCGCAGGTCTCCTTTGCCACCAGGGAGCAGGGCCCAGCAAGACCTGGCTTTGATCACGGCGGCAATTTGTCGGTGCTTTATGAGGGTAATCTCTACAATAGTGAGAGCCTCAGGTTGGGACTCGCCTCGAAGCAGCAACCAACTAGCGAAAGTACAGCAGAGATAGTGGCCCACCTGCTCGGACAGAAGTATAAAAATGGCCTGGTTGCGGCACTGAAGCAGGTGTCGCCTATGCTCCATGGCGAATTCTGCCTGGCAGCAAGTGACGGCAAGCAAGTGGTGATTATGAGGGATTTTGCCGGTCTCAGGCCGGTCTTTTACGCCGAAAATAACAGACTCTTCGCCTTTGCTTCAAGGAAGACGGCTCTCTGGGAAATAGGGCTGCGTAATGTAAGGCCCCTACGAGCGGGAATGATTGCCTCGTTTGGCAAAGATGGCATTATTCTTAGTGAAGCCAACCCGTTGAGCAGGATGAACATTCAAGTGACTATCAGCGACTTGGCTGAGGCCGTGGATAGCTACTGTGCCCTGCTCAAAGCAGCTGTTGAGGAGAGGTTACACAATGTTAGAAGGGTGGCGGCGCTCGTTTCAGGAGGCGTAGATAGTTGCCTGATAGCCAAGCTCGTCTCAGATACGTCCGCAATCAGGGGCATTGAAGTGACGACTTATACTGCTGGCGTAGAGGGGGCGATTGATATTGAATATGCCGAGCGCTTTGCTCAAGAGCTAGGGCTAAAGCACAAGGTAAGAAGACTGAGCCAGGATGAGATTGAGGCATATATACCTCGGGTAGCTGCTGCTGTCGAAGAGAGGGACTTGGTGCAAATTGAAGCTGGTATTGGAGTCTACGCCGCGGTGGAGATGGCATGCCAGGATGGGCTCAAGGTAATCTTCTCTGGTCAGGGTCCAGATGAGCTATGGGGAGGTTATAGCTGGTATCCTCAAGTTATTGCCAAAGATGGATATGATGGCCTTGTGCAGAATATGTGGGGTGACTTAGGGAGAGCCGATATAGAGACCTTTGACAGGGAGAACCGGATTGCTATGGCGCATGGGGTGGAGAAGGTCTTCCCTTACGCCGACATCGAGGTGGTCAAGCTGGCAATGAGCGTATCGCCTCAGCTAAAGATTACATCTGCTGAAGACAGGATTGGCAAGCACCCTCATCGAGAGGCAGCCAAAAAGCTTGGACTACCTGCCCAATATGCTGACCGAAGTAAAGATGCAGCCCAGCATGGTACGGGAATTCATGGCACTCTTGACGCAATAGCCCGCAAGAATGGCTTTACCCCCGAGTTAGTGGAGCATGTGGGATATGATAGTGACAAAGTGAGTCAGGAGAAGCTAGCCAGTTCTACCCGTTACGGCTACCTGTATGCAGAGAAGGAACTCTGGCAGATGCCCCAGCATGTTCAGTTCTTCTTTGACTCGGTGGCATACCGGAGCAACCTGCTCAATGAGGCGGAAAGGGCAAGGATAGAGCAATTTCTAAAGAAGGCAGGTATTTGATCAGGCCGGAGAAAGACACCGAAACAACATTCATACACACGGGGGTTAAGGCTAATGAAGTTGAAACCAGTTGTTTTCACAGACTTAGACGGCACTTTGCTCGACCTGGAAACTTACTCTTATGATAAAGCTTTGCCAGCCATAGAGCATTTAGGCAGCCAAGAGGTACCTATCATCTTCTGTTCGGCCAAGACCAGAGCAGAGCAAGAGGTATACCGAAAAGAGCTGCAGATAAACGACCCTTTCATCGTGGAGAACGGAGGGGCGGTCTTCATTGCCCAAGGCTATTTTCCATTTGATTTTGAGTATCATAAAGCTAAGGATGGCTACCAGGTAATTGAACTCGGCATTCCCTACCACAGAATTAGAGAAACTCTGGCACAGATAAGGATTGATACCGGAGTCAATTTTAGAGGTTTCGGAGATATGAGTGTGGCGGAAGTGGCATCGCTAACCGGCCTGGTTCCCGAGGCCGCACAGCGAGCCAAAGCCAGGGAGTATGACGAGACCCTCAATCTTGAGGGAACACCAGACGAGATTGACAGAGTATTAGATGCGATAAAGAAAGCAGACCTCAATTATACATCTGGCGGCCGCTATTATGACGTGACAGGACCCAACGATAAAGGCAAGGCTACACGAATCTTGACCGACTTATTTCGTAGTAAACTAGGCCAGATAGAGACCATAGCCATAGGTGATAGCCCCAACGACCTACCTATGCTCTCAGCGGTGGACATCCCTGTTCTGGTGCAAAAGCCGGGACGGATTTGGGAAGATATGGATATCCCTCATCTCCGCAGGATGGAGGGGATTGGCCCTGAGGGCTGGGCAAGAGCTGCTGAGGAAATAGTCAAACAGAGGATGGCTTGATCCTTGGAGGTCAGGATTGAAAGCTGGAGTAGCTCAAATTAGCTTCTGCAATGAAATAGAAACAAATGTGGCAAAGATCTTATCATACCTCAAGACAGCGGGAAGTCTAGGACTGGACTTTTTATGCTTCCCAGAATGCTGCCTTACGGGCTACAGACGTGACTTCCATAACATCGTGTGGGACGAGGTAGCTCAAGCAATAGACAAACTGCAGGAAGTAGTCACCGCGGAAGGCATAACCATTGCTGTCGGGGCTCCCTATGCTGAGGCGGGAAAACTCTATAATGCCGCTATTGTTGTATCAGCAAACCAGAGGCTCAACTACTTCAAAAACAACCTGACCGAGTTTGATAAGCTATACTTTGCTGAAGGGAAGGAAGTACTGTCCTTTGAAGTGGCGAAGGTCAAATGCGGCCTTCTTATCTGCCGAGACCAGAACGACCCGCGACTGACGCAGGAATACGCAAGGGCGGGCGTTAAGGTTGTCTTTCTTCTGGCGGCCCATTATTATCTTCCTGCGGAGGCACGTCGTAAAGTAGATAAGAATCGTGCCCTGCCAATCGCTAGAGCAGTAGAAAATGGCCTATTTGTCGCTAAGGCGAATGCGGTTGGTCCCCAGGGTGACTACGTCAGCCTCGGCCGCAGTATGATTGTCGACCCTGAAGGTTCAGTCCTTTGCGAGGCGGATGAGAGTGAAGAAAGGCTGCTTTATCGTGACCTCTAAAACTTGAGCTTCATGCTCACTATCTCAAAGGGTTTCACCTCAAGCCGTATCTCTCTACCACTGCATTCAATTTCTTCCTCTCCTTCCTCCAACAGGTTCACTATCTTGGCTGAGACAGGCTCTTTGAACAAACTCACCACTCCTGATGTCTTTTCCCCTTTTGTTTCGAAACATCTCAGCACCACCTCGTTGCTATCTTCCGCCTTCTTTAGAGCGACTAAGATAAGATTTTCCGGTTTGAGTTCAACAAAAGATAGGCGCGAAGGAAGCGTCCTAATCCTCTTGCGCGTTTCAGGTGGTAACTGGAAGCCAATCAGGGTATTGTTGAATTCGTTAGCTGGCATGAAAGAATTTGCCTTCTTCCAGTCTTCTCTGTGTGGGAAGAGGGAATACTCAAAGTGGTAGGTCTTGAATTCCTGGGCATCGGGCGTGGGGATAGCGGGCCCGGTTTCTCCGTCAGAGGAGAGCATCAATACGCTCCGCAACAACGTCAAGTATAGTTCCTTCTCTCTAACCTCATGGGCAGGCAGGCCCTTGTTAATTAGTGTCACCCCTTTTTCCCCATCGGAGTAGTCAATCCAGTTAAGGGCCGGATAGATACCACATGGTTCTTCCATCCACTGTTCCTCGGGATGAAAATGGTACTGGTCTACAGGCCGAGTGACTACACCGAACTGGGTTTCAGATTGATATTCCGAGGAATCGATATCGGTGGAAAATTTGACCCTGATTCGTACTTGAGGATGGCGGTTATCAATCGTGGTTCGAAAGTCAATTCGAGGAATGTCTTCATAGACAATTATTTTCTTTGATAGGGACAGAAACTTGTGGCGCCATAAGCGCGACCCAAATTTTTCCACGAGCCGATAAGGCCATCTAAGAGAAAAATAATCGCTCTCAATTTCAATTATTCTCCGAAGCGAAGTCTTATTGATCTTGAAGCTAGTCATTCTGAATTTGCCGTATTTAATTCCCCTGTCTCCTTCCGTTTTGAAGGATTCCTCCAGATTCTGCCGGTGATAGTAAAGGTCTCCTGTTTCCTCTTCCAGGACCAGTTCATTTCCTTTGACCACAAATTTACCGTCCTGTGAAACTTCAATCAGCCCGTTGGATGGATCGACTCTGACATCAAAGAATTGATTCTGAATCCTGTTCCCTTTAGTTTTAATTTTGGGTGTCTTTAACCCACGCGGATTTCTGCTCATAATCTTATACGTTCGATACCCCAGAGCAGGAACTGTAGCCACAAAGCCGATTTTGACAGTCTGATAGGAGTCATCTGAATACCGCGTAAATTCCAGGACCTCTACCTCCACCTCCTCTTGGTCACTCTTAAGCCCCCCCATCCTCTTAATCTTGCCCCTCTCCAGCCATAATTCTACTTCAACCCAGTTCCTTACCTCCCATGAAAGCGGATTAAATACGATGACATCTTCCCGGTCCTGCAAACTCTGGGAAATGTATGAGAGCAGATCCCAAAGCGTTTGGGGAAGATGGTCTTCAAGATACGCAAAATTGTCCCTCGCTTCTTCATAGCATTCATCTATGCCGGTGCCAGGTGTCACATCATGAAAAGCCCCCCAAAGGATTTTCTTCCAATCGTCCCTGAATTCATCCACCGGGTAGGGAATCCCTAGTAGCCAAGCTACCGTAGCCCATTTTTCGCAGGCCAATAGCAGATTCTCACTTCTTCTGAGATTCTGCTTGATCCAAATACGGCTGGAACAAACGTTGGGAAACACTTCAGAATATCTACCACAGTAAAGTTCACCTGTCCTGGCCTCTAGGTTTGCGGCCTCCTTCTCCATTGCCCCAAAAAAGTCACCACACCTGGCAATTTTCATTTTTGAGTCCTCATGCGTCCTATTCCACCTTTTCACCGTTCTGCTTGTTTCAGGCTGGGGCAGAGTCACCCCGCTTCCAGAGGGCATCAAAATATGACGGGTGGTAGCAGCTGCTTTAAGTGTGGTGAAGCTTTCTTCCAGCGCTGAGAGGTCAAGACCGGCCCGATAGCCAAGAGGCATCCAGTGCGACAAAATTCTGGTACCGTCCAGTCCCTGCCACCAAAATTCAGATGGTTTGTCCCTATCTACCCCTCGCCGAAAGGCAAAGTATTTATAACCCGATTTCACCAGGATCTGGGGGAACTGGGCATTGTAGCCAAAACTATCTGCAGCCCACATCACCGGGACCTCTATCCCAAATTTCTCCTTCGCATACCTTTTGCCGAAAAGTATCTCTCTAACAAGGGTCTCTCCGTTAGGAATCATGGTATCAGCCATCAAATACTCGCCATCGGCGATTTCAATCTTGCCTGACTTGACCAGCTTTGTTATCTTCTCAAAAAGCAGCGGGTTTCTTCTCTCAATTTCTTCAATCAAAGCAGTCTGCTCGATCAAGAATTTGTAATCTGACTTCTGTATCAGCTCCACTGCCTCTCTCAGTATCAGTTCTATGTTGATATAGAAGTAATCCTCTTTGGTCAACACCCAGACCGCATCATAGTGGGTATGGGGCACAAGATAGAGCATATACGCCATGACTGATAACCTCCCTCGCTTCTTTGGGCTACATATATCTATATTTCATGAAGGAATCTCTCACTACGGCAGAACTATACAGGGGATAGAATGCGCCACGTGAATTTGTATATCTGAGCCAAGAACACTAGTCAAAGAAGAGTGAAAAGAACACGAGAGACAGAGGTTACATATGGAAGCGTCCGAGTTTCCCGCGCCATTCCATAAGCCCCTTCCTGTCCACGGAATTGGTCCCCTGGGAATTCCGCGGTGCGCGTCTTCGAAATGGCCCCGTTTCAGTCTTTGCGGCTGCGTCACTCCTGAGGTCCTGCTATCCATAAGAGCATTGATAGAGACATGTAAGCGTGGAGCAGGAAGGTTTGAACCCACGATCTCCAGGGCCACAACCTGGCGCCTTAACCACTGGGCTACGCTCACCACAACTACAGGTGGTATTATACTTCACAATGGCTGTCCCTTTCAATCTCGAAAACATGCCTATTCCCGACACTCTAGTGCCGGACGGGGTCAAGCCCGGCAAACATGCTATAATTATCCCTTCCTGAAGCACCTCCCGGGTAGAAGATATGAGAATTTGCCTGCTCACCTATAGGGGAAATCCTTACAGCGGTGGGCAAGGTATTTATATTTACTACCTATCACGCGAGTTCCAGCGCATGGGCCATGAGGTGGAGGTAATCGCCAGTGCTCCTCTCCCCCAACTGAGTCAAGGTGTAGTCCTCCATCAGCTTACAAGCTCCAGCATATATCATCCAGGAGGCTCTTTCAGGAGAAAGCTCCCCAATGCCAGGAACTTCATCGACTTACACGAGCTTTGTGCCAGCCGCCTGGGAATCTTCGCCGAACCCTGGGCATTTAGCTTCAGGGCTTACACCAAGCTAAAAGAACTCTGTAAACACCGCCCTTTTGACATCATTCATGATAATCAAGGCCTGGGCTACGGGCTCCTGTTGATGAAAAGGTTAAACATCCCAGTAATAGCCACCATACACCATCCCCTTCCTATAGACAGGCAGGCCGACCTCGAGCAAGCCAACGGATTCAGGCAGAGATGGACAATCAAAAGGTTTTATTCTTTCATCCGCATGCAAGCTTTCGTGGCGCGGCGCCTGGACCGAATAATCACAGTGTCACAAAATGCGGCAAAGGACATAAACCTCTTCTTTAAGGTGCCTTTTGACAACCTAAGGGTGATCTACAACGGCATAGATATTGAAATCTACAAGAGAGATGACAAGGCAAGCAAAGAGAGGGATGGCCTCATCATGGTGGGCAATACCGATGACAGGAAGAAGGGTGTTCTCTATCTACTGCAAGCACTGCAAACCCTGGGAAAGGACGGCTTAAAGCTGACCATCGTTGATGACGCAGAGCGGCACTCTTCCTATATAGAGGATGTGGGGCCTTTGCCTTCATACGGTTTCAAATTGGTAAGCAAGCTCAATTTGGACGGGCTGGTGCGCTTCACCGGCAGGCTTACCCAGGATGAACTGGTAAAACGTTATCTAGCGGCAAGAATAGCCGTAGTGCCTTCCCTTTACGAGGGTTTCGGATTACCTGCCGCTGAGGCTATGGCCTGTGGCACTCCCGTTATATCCACAACTGGAGGGGCATTGCCCGAGGTAGTAGGCAACGCCGGTATGCTAGTCCCTCCAGGCAGAGCCTCCTCAATGATGAACAAGCACAAAGGCATATGAGCGAAGCGGGCAGGAAAAGAGTGGAAGAGAATTTCAATTGGGAGCAGGCAGCCAGAAAAACGCTCGAGGTCTACCAGGAGCTATTGACAGCAAGATGATCACTATAGAATCCGACATTCTGGGTATTAATGATACGGACATTGCTCTAGACGCCGGCTGTGGCGATGGCCGGCACTCCTGGGAAATATACAATAATGGTCATTCCCAACTCGTCGCCTTTGATCTTGACATGGTATGCGTCAAAAAGAACAAGTATATGTTAGATTCGTTGAAGCAGCAAAAAGAAATCAAAAGCACTTATCATCTTCTCATAGCCAATATAACAAAGCTACCATTCAAAGATGGCAGCTTCGATAGGATTGTCTGTTCTGAAGTCCTGGAGCATATCCCCGAACACAAAATCGCAGTCAATGAGTTGAGTAGAGTACTGCGCAAAGATGGCGCCATCGGTATTAGCGTGCCTCATTATCTGGCTGAATCAATCTGCTGGAAGTTATCCAGAGATTACTATGGTTTCCCCGGTGGGCATATCAGAAAATACAAGACCCAGGAGCTTATCGATCTTGTCAATGCTGCTGGGTTATCCGTTTACACTGTTCGCCACAAACATGCCCTTCACTCCTTCTACTGGATACTTCGCTGTGTCTTCGGGATCAAGAAGGAAAAGGCTACAATCCCTTCCCTATACAACGGATTTCTGAAATGGGACTTGCGCACTAGCCATAGGTTGTTCGGCTGGCTGGAAGGCTTACTAAACCACCTGTGCCCCAAAAGTGTCGCCATCTACGCCAAGAAAAGGGAATATATGTAGCCAGAGTGATACCGCTTCAGCCAATTGCCCCGGTTTTGAAGATACGAATTAACTGCCGCAGCAGCAAACACCCCTACCCGCCGACAGCTTTTCTTTGCCCAAGCTCGTGGGCACCGCGGCTTCGGTCCTCTACCACCCGCCAATAAATCTTGTCGGCTTCAGGCGGTGAAATAGATAATAAGCGCCGCCACACCTATTAAGATGAGCCAGATGCCCACCAAGTAATTGAGGATCTTAGGGAAAATCATCACTATTATGCCAAAGACAAGGCTGATAATTCCCCCAATGAGTCCCAATTTAGGTAGCGAACCAAGAAGACCAGCCATAGATTATCACCTCCCATAATTGAACTACCACTAGTATGATATGAAGACCACTATTCCGTCAATAGGTAAGTCCCGCATTATTGTCAATTGAGCCTTATCAACCGTCAAACTTGAACCGGACTATGCCTCCGAGTAAAATAGCGGATACCATGATTGGGTTTGATCAGATTAGGAAGATATCGCGAACATCCCCGTCTAAGATAGTGCTCCTGATAATGGACGGCGTGGGCGGTCTGGCTCATCCTGAAACCGGTAAAACAGAACTGGAGTCAGCCACGAAGCCCAACCTCAATCACATAGCCAGGAACTCCATTTGCGGGCTCATTGACCCTGTTAGCCCAGGAATTACGGCGGGCAGTGCGCCGGGTCATCTGGCCATTTTTGGGTATGACCCTGTCCAATATCATATCGGGCGCGGAATCCTGGAAGCTTTGGGAATAGATTTAGAACTGGAGCCAGGCGATATTGCGGCTCGAGGCAATTTCTGCACAGTTGATGATAAGGGAATCATTACGGACAGGAGGGCAGGACGCCTTTCCACAGACAAAAGTACCGAGTTGTGCCGCTTATTGAATGATATCGCCGTAAACGGAGCTGAGATTTCCGTGCTACCGGTGAAAGAGCATAGATTTGTGCTCATCCTCCGAGGCGATGGTTTGTCACCCGAGCTAGCAGATTCTGATCCCCAGCAAGCGGGGCTAGCTCCCAAGAGAATAGAGTCGTTATCGCCACGGGCACAGAAGACCGCGGAAATTGCCAATGCATTCGTGTCCCAAGCAAGCAGCCGACTCCACCATGAATCTTCCGCCAACACGGTGCTTCTGCGTGGCTTCTCTCGCTGCCCCGACATCCCCTCCCTGTCTGAGATCTACAAACTAAAGCCAGCAGCCATTGCTACGTATCCTATGTACCGGGGACTGGCCAAGCTGGTCGGGATGAAGGTGCTACCAAGTGGTGAAAATATAACCGACCAAATGAACAGCCTGCGCCGCTACTATGCCGATTACGATTTCTTCTTTGTCCATTTTAAGAGGACCGATGCCAGAGGGGAAGACGGCGACTTCCGCGGCAAGGTTGAGGCCATTGACGAACTTGATAGGGCTCTCCCCAGCTTGCTCAGCTTAGACCCTGATGTCCTGATTGTTACTGGAGACCACTCTACGCCGGCAACTTTGGCCATGCATAGCTGGCATCCAGTCCCTTTCATGCTCAAGTCCAAATGGTGTCGCCCCGGCAATGTCGCTGAGTTTTCCGAAAGAGCCTGCCTTGCCGGTGGTATGGGGCGTTTCCCGGCTACGGAAATAATGCCCTTAGCTATGGCCAACGCTTTGAAGTTGAACAAGTTTGGCGCCTAAGGAGAAGAAGTGCCAAGCACTAAATACGGAATGCTAGATAATACCAAGATCCCAGTTGAGAAAAGCATGAAGACTCTGACAATGTCATTTCGAGTCACCCCTTTCTCTTGTTGTTATGCGAGGATAGACACTGGACAAATAACCGTGTCACCTTGTATACTAAGTACTAGGTATAGAGCACTAGGATATGCTTTTCCCTCAGCTCTGGCCTCTGTGCTGCCTGGTGATGAAGGGGGCAAGGACGCCGAGAGCAGGGGAAAAAGAGTTGGGGAGGTAGACGAGCTGTTTTTGGGCAGCGATGAATAGCTAGTACCGGAACCGACCTCAAGTAGGCCGGTCCCTGAAGGAGTCTGTTCCTACATTTTGCTAAGGAGGTGATGCTTTATGGAGGTGAGAATTGCCCCATGAAAAGAATGCGATACCCCTGGTCGAGGGGCGATAAGGGGATAGAAAACTGATGAGATGAAAGGACAGGAGAATGGGAAAGATACTTAGTATTTTGTTAGCTCTGGCGCTAGTATTCGGCGTTGGCTTGGTGACGGGCATGCCGGTACAGGCAGCCGTGAGCCAGGCGCAAGTTACAGTGAGTCCGGTGCGAACCGGTCAGGTGGCGGAGTATGCCATCGTGTTCGGCATAACTGCCAGCCTGACAGCAGGGGTCGACAGTATCACGATCGATTTCCCTGCGAACACGACGGTGCCGGGAACGGGAAACTACACTACTGGCGACATAACAGTTAACGCTAACAACGTTAGCAGTGGTGATATTGCTGTCGCTGGCCAGAAAGTGACCATGAAGACCCCGGTCACTATTGTGGCTCCAGCTACAGTCACCGTGGTCTTCAAGACCGATGCTGGCATCATCAATCCGACCGTTACGGGCGACTACAAACTGAAGGTCAATACTAGCCTTCCGGCAGACCAGAATCCTGTGGAGTCCGCTGCATATGCTATCCGTGACTTACCCACAGTAACGGCAGTCAGTCCTGGCAAGGGCAATGTTGGCGACACCATGTGGGTTGAGATTACCGGCACTAGCTTCATGGGAGACGAGGATTCTAATACCTCTGAGACTGCCATTAGCTTCGGAGTCGGAGCCGATGTTGTTGAGACGAAGTACATTTCGGTCACTGAGATAGACGTCCAGATAGAGGTTGTGGCGGAGGGAGCTTTCACGGTCCGCGCGGAAACGCCAGCTGGTAACAGTACCACAAACGGCAGTTTCACCGCGAATATTGCCAGCACCAAGCAGGTGGATGTGTGGCAGAAATATACCCCCACCGACCTGATTTTTGACACGAACACGCTTGTGTTTCATAACACGGTCGCTACCATTACTGCTGCGATTGCAGCTGCGTCCGCAGACTATACCTTAATGGCCCACTCCGGCATATACGTTGAGGACCTCTCAATCAATAAGGCAGGCCTGGCCCTCATGTCCGTCAGTGGGAAAGATGCTACCACCATCAAAGGTGTGAGTTTGAGTCAGTGGGGAGTCTCTACTGTCCCCAATATTGATGTCCGGGCTAATGCGGTCAAGATCCACGGCTTCACGATCCAGGGGCCTGAACCATCTGGGACTCTCTTCGCTGCCGGCATGCTGATTGGTGCTCAAGATGTCGAAATCTACAATAACGCCTTTGAGGTAAACAGTGCCAGCGACACCGTGAATTTCGATGATCTCTCCCAGGGGATCGTGGCATACAACAAACTGGCTATACCGGGCGTTGACGTCTCCGGACTCAACATCCATGATAACACCTTCACCCACCGTGGGGCCGGACCCGCAGGCTACGAAGGAATCTATATCAACCGCGATGCAGGAGCAGGTACAGTTACCATAGCCGATAATGAGTTCACTGGCAAAGTCCTCCGTGCCATAACCACCGAGCGCTCTAACACCATCATGAATGACAACGCGATCATTACTGACCTCGCGCCAGGTCTGCCCGGCGGCTACATAGGCATACTGATCTGCGACTATTACGGGGGGGCACAGGACACGGTTTCAGTAATTGACAATACGGTGAAAGGTTCGGCAACCGGGAAAGGCTTTGCACACGGCATCCGCATAGGCACGGCAGGTCAGACTCTGACCAACATCAGCGTGACCAGAAACACGGTGCAGGACAATGAGACCGGCATCCTGGTACGCTCCTCTGCCGGTGGCGTGGTTGTTAACTATAACAATGTTGATGGCAACACCGAGCTAGGTTTGGAAAACACGGATGGTGGCACCCTTAACGCCCTTTACAACTGGTGGGGCCATGCGATCGGGCCACACCATGACACTCGCAATCCCGGTGGCCAGCTCAATGCCGTTACTGGAAACGTGGATTTCAGCCCCTGGCTATACAAGCCTCATGAGCAGTTTGCCCACGACGCTCCCTGCCTTGCAGGCTCCGTAGTGCTTGCCAATGAAGCGGAAGAGATTGAACCCGGGAGCTATGCTGGTGGGTGGAACAGCTTCTCCACGCCTATCACGCTGGATGCTTCAGCCAATACAGTGAGTGAGCTTCTGGCTTTGGTGGCAGCAGGCAACCTGTCCATTCTGAGAGCGCAGCGTTTCGACCTCGTTACTCAGCAGTGGGAGCTTGTAATAATTAATAACAGCGTATATGGCGAGGATTACCAGATAAAGCCGGGCGAGGGCTTCTATATTCAAGTTCAAAGCAAAGGCAGCCTTCCTATCCTGGTCGCGACCGCCATAACCTCGCCCCCGATGAGAGACCTGGTCGCCGGCTGGAATTTGATCGGACTGTCCAGCCCTGGGCCAACGAATGTAGAGACCGCCCTCACCGGTGTCGAGTACAGCATGGTGCTAAGTCCCAAGCCACCCAATGACGTGGCGTGGAGTGTGCCACCATCTGGAGCAGACGTAACCTATCTGCAGCTTGGCGAAGCCTGTTGGGTGGCTATGGCTGAGACTGGAAAGCTGTTTGGCTTCACTTACACACCGGTGGCAGATGATATGACCTGGGACCTGAACCAATAAATCAGACTTCAACAGGGGCAGGGCTTTGCCCTGTCCTTGTTAAGCCTATTTGAAAGAGTATGAACATGATTAAGGCAAGCCTAAAGAAATCAAGCATTGCCGCTTTTGGCTTCCTGGTTTTGCTACTGGCTTTGTCTCCCGTCAGTTCTATTGTCGCTCAAGGTATGGGTCATGCCTTTTCTGGCACGGTGAAGATAGATGGTGGGGATGCTGGCGCAGGCACAGTAATCAGTGCTCAAGTTGCTGGAACGGAATTTGGCAGTTGCACAGTCACTACTCCTGGATCCTATGCTTTGATAGTCCAGGGCGACATCGCCGAAGGTGCTACCATACATTTCTATGTCGATGGCCAAGAAGCAGACCAGACTTTTCCCTTCCACGATGGTTGGACAACAGAGCTTGATTTGACCGTGACAACGGGACAACCTGTTCCGAAATATGCCCTGACCATGACAGCAGACCCTGGCCTAGGGGGAGCGGTGACTGATGAGACTGGAGGGTCACCTTATGCAGCAGGCGCCGAAGTTAGCATAAAAGCTGTAGCCAACCCGGGCTACGGCTTTGTTAACTGGACAGCACCAGCGGGTTATTTTGATGATGCGACTGCAGAGGAGACTACCTTCACAATGCCGGCTCAAAATGTAACTGTCACCGCCCATTTCGGCGTGACCTACGAACTCACCATGGCAGCAGACCCTGTCGCCGCTGGGGATGCGATTGATGTGGGTGCTGAAGGTGCTTACGCAGCAGGCGCAACAGTCAGCATAAAAGCGGAACCCGCAACGGGCTACGGGTTTGTTAACTGGACGGCAGATCCGACGGTCACATTCAACGATGAGACTGCAGCGGAGACCACCTTCACAATGCCGGCTCAAGCTGTAACTGTCACCGCCCACTTCGATGTGGCCTACGAACTCACCATGGCAGCAGACCCTGTCGCCGGTGGAAATGTGATTGATGCGGCTGCTGAGGGTGCTTACGCAGCGGGCACTGTAATCAACATAACTGCATTGGCCGCCCCGGGCTACCGCTTTGATAACTGGACAGCGACTGCGGGTGAATTCGGTAATGCAACCGCCGCACAGACCACCTTCACAATGCCGGCTCAAGCTGCAACTGTTACCGCCCACTTCGTGGAGGTGTCGCCGCCTCCCGAGGTTCCAGCGGTTACCACATTAGCCGCCACCAGCGTCTCCTCCTACTCAGGCGCTGTGCACATGAGCTATAGTTTGGGGAACTTCGCCTCGGTGGAGGTGCGTTTTGCCTGCAAGAGACTAACTGACCCGGCCTGGTTCTATTCTGTTTGGGTGCCTAGAACAGCAGATGGCAACTATACTGAGGTGCTCACAGGGCTTGTTTCGCAGACGCAGTATCAGTTCAAAGGCCAGCTCAGATATAGCGACGCTGTGATTGAAGGTGATATCTCTCAGTTCACTACAGGCGGCACAGGGTCCGGCACGGATTTCAATGATTTATTGGCTTATTTTGGTTGTTTTATTGCTACTGCAGCCTATGGAACTCCTACCACTGAACAGATCGATGTGTTGCGAGAGTTCCGGGATGTGGTGTTGCTGAAGAGCAAGATGGGCTCCCAATTTGTTGCCCTGTACTACAGGCTTAGCCCTCCCATAGCAGATTTCATAGCCGGAAATGAGGTCTTGAGAACTCTGGTTAGGGAGCTCCTGGTTGACCCGATCGTTTGGCTTGTTGAAGCTACCGCAGACGTGTGGGGGAATTAGGCAGGCTTTGATACCGTCACGACCCTGAGAACGGCAAAGAGACGGGCATGATTAAGGCAAGATTCAAGCAGCTAGGATTTGCCACCTTCGTCTTGTTGATTTTGCTGGTGGCTTTGCCTCTTGGTAATGCCGTTTCCGCTCAGGCTCCTGGTCTGGGTCATGCCTTTTCTGGCACAGTGAAGGTGGATGGTGAGGATGCCGCCATAGGCACGGTAATTACCGCTCATGTTGATGGGACCAAATATGGCAGTTCCACGGTTCTCACCCCTGGAGCCTACGGTCTAATAGTACAGAACGATATTACAGAGGGCGCTACCATACATTTCTATGTTGACGGCCAGGAAGCGGACCAGACTTTTCCTTTCCACGATGGCTGGACCACCACGCTTAATCTAACCGCGCCTCCACCACCCATACGATATGGACTCAGGATCTCCAGCACAGAAGGAGGCTCGGTAATTGGGCCTGGCGTGGGCAATTTTAGCTACGGGAAGGGAACAGTGGTGGACCTGCTGGCAACTGCAGACGCTGACTACCGATTTGTCCAGTGGACTGGAGATGTGAGCACCATCAGTGATGTCCTTGCTGCCGCGACCACCGTCACCATGGAGGACGACTACTCAATCACTGCCAACTTCGAACAGGGGTCGTCTCCGTTCCCATTCCCGTTCCCATGCCCCCTTACCGCGGCGGCCTATGGAACTGGGACTGCTGAACGGCTCCATGTCTTGCGAGAGTTCCGGGATTTGGTGTTGCTGCAAAGCGCCGCGGGCTCGCAGTTTGTTGCCTTGTACTACCGGCTCAGCCCTCCCGTAGCGGATTTCATAGCAAGCCGTGATCTCTTGAGGACCTTTATCAGGGAGCTCCTGGTTGACCCCCTCATTTGGATGGTTGAAGCCGCGGGCGGACACAGGACCGAATTAGGGAAAGCCTGCTGCCAACTCCAGTGATCCTGATGATTGCGCGGAAACGAAGATAGACGTCACACGTCAATGACCAGAGTCTAGCACAAAATGTGTCCTAGTATTCAAATCTCGAATTTCGGATTCGTTTAGGGTTTGGAATTTCGTACAGCTAATCGAATGGTTTGTTGAACATAATCCGGGACCCGCAAGAATCTCATGGCTGTCTGGCGCCCCGTAGAGTATACTGAAACGGAACTGGCTAGAATATGCTGCCCGCTGTTACCCATGTGATCAGCCAACCCAGATTCTAGACAGAGGCCCTATCGGCTAGTATACTAAATAGTAGGTACAAAGCATTACGGCATGTCTTTCCCTGAGCTTTACCCTCTGTTATCGCTCGGGGATTAAGAGACAGAAGCGCCGAGAGTGGAGTCAAAGCAGGTGAGCGGGAGAAATGGGGTGTTATCTTTGGGTGGTAACCGCCTGGGTAACGATGCAATCGATCAAAGAGAGTTAGTTCTTGTGCTCGCTGAAACGGTCGATGCTTATGGAAGCGAAAGGGGTATGGCGGACTGACCGCGATGGCCCGGGTCGACCGTGATAAGGCAACAAAGAACCGATGAAGAAGAAGGTGAAAAAGATATTTAGCTTCTCGCTCGCCGTGGCCCTAGTGCTGGGCTTGGGGCTGATGACCGGGTCGCCTGCGGTAGCCCAGGCACCCAGTGAGGTGTGGGTAGATGATGACTTCAACTCCGGTACACCCGGCTGGAATGTAACTCGCTTTGCCCTAATCCAAGACGGTGTTGCTGCTGTCGCCAGTGAGGGCACTGTGCACGTGGCAGCCGGCACATATGATGAGCAGGTGGTGATGAACAAAGCCCTGACGCTGCAGGGTGCCGGCATCGCCACCGTCATAAAGCCTTCGGCCGCAAATCTTACCCAGGTGTTCACTGGCTTGTTCTGGCATGGTGGCACGAAGAATATCGCTGGTATTGTCGTAGCTAATGTCCCCGGCGGCAGCAGCGTGACCATAAAGAATCTCAAAGTTGACGAAAGCCTTGTTGCTGCCAAGCCGGCGGGGGCTGATTACCTGGCCGGAATCTTCTACCGCGAGACCGGAGGGTTAATTGACACGGTCACGATTGCTGGAACTGGCGCCTGGAGTAGTTCGGACAGGGCTTACGGCATCTACCTCTCAGCGGCCACCAATGCTGTCTCCGTGGAAATAGCAGGTTCCACAATTACCAACGTTGACGCAACCGGCATAGAGGCGATGGGGAACAAGCTTACTGCCAACATCAATCACAACACGATTACCGGGCGCGGGTCTATCACCGACGAAGTGCAGAATGGCATTAACGTCGGCAGAGATGCTGTAGCTACAGCGAATTACAACGCGATTAGCAACCTTATGTACCAGCCGAAAACATCGTGGGCGGCGGGAATCATTTTCTACCACTACGTCTCGCCAACGGGTAAGAGCGCCACAGCTAATAACAACACCATAACCGACTGTCAGATAGGCATCATCTTTAATAACGCCAACGCCTCGGCCGCAGGCAACATAGTACATGGCGGAACAGTAGGGCTGATTGGCATATATGCCGAGCCCGATGCGGCGGGCGACTGGACGGCTTCGTTTGTGGCCAATACAGTGACCGGCGTAAGGGACATTGGTAGTCAT
>SMTZ1_10002113_pt1 | contig 20111 bp, 15 predicted proteins | sample DeeMarSWOR136_30_FD_25667 | JGI IMG/M metagenome (IMG submission 25667) | reverse complement strand
AGGCATCGGTCTAAAAGCATCGATGAATTCCAAGATGCAGCCTTTGACTATATAGTCACGGTGTGTGACCATGCAAAGCAGACATGCCCGTTTTTTCCAGGAAAAATCCTGATACATCGAAGTTTTAAGGGGCCAACGAGTCATCAGGAATTCCAAAAAATACGAGATGAGATGAAACAATGGATCACCGATATATTTGCAGAAGAAGAGACAAACACAGATTCCTAAACCTAAATCAAAAAAGGTATGTTATAGACAATTAAGCCATTTTTTCCTTAATGCCTCTCATATATTATGTATTAGATGAATGTCACTAACACTAACACACCAGAGAAACATGAAAACAATAATTTATTTGTATGCATTCCACATTACTTGATAGAGGCTGATGAAAACTTCATTGTTGTTTGTTGAACCACCACATAATTTCTGGTTTGTCATGGGGGAGTACCTATCCCCTCCTTCAACCTTGCTTATCCTTGCAGGATACATCGAACGAGAGCTCCCAGAAGTTGATATCGACATTGTTGATTGTCAAGCTGACCGTCTTAATTGGGAGGGACTTGAGCGATACATCCAGTCAGCGAATCCCTCAATAGTACTTACCTCTGGGTATACAACAAACGCCTATGCTGTTGCGAGAACCTGTGAAATCGCTAAGAGAGTAAACGAAGATATCGTAACGATTGTAGGCGGTATTCATTTTTCGTTTACACCAGATGAATCCTTGCAAACATACCCTGAAATAGATTACATCGTGAGAGGCGAAGGGGAGCAGACGGTTGTCAATCTTATTAAAACCCTCCAGAGGAAAGGAAAAATTAGTGGAATAAAAGGAATATCCTATCGACTAAACGAAAGGATTATTCAAAACCCATCACGTCCCTTAATAGAAAATCTTGATTCACTTCCGTTCCCCGCATATCATCTTGTTGAAAAGAACCTGAAGCATTATCATTTCACAATGATGGCCGGTAGAAACAATCGATATATGGTTCTGGAAGGAGCGCGTGGATGTGAACATCACTGTTCTTTTTGCACACAATGGAACCATTGGGGAGGTCGGTGGCGAACCAAATCAGCGAAACGGATTGCCGATGAAATTGAATTTCTCCATAATACGTACGGAGGCGTATTTCTCTGGTTAGCAGATGACCATATGAGACTAGATATCAGAGGTAGACAACTCTATGAGGAGCTAAAAAAAAGACCATGCAAAGAGGATATCATGCTGTTTTTCCAGTCGCGAACCGATGATGTCGCTACCAATCCAGATCTTGTCGGGAAACTTCGACAGGTCGGTATGTATTGGATTATGGTTGGTGTGGAAAATGATTCAGAAGAGACCCTAAAAGAATATAAGAAAGGAACTAAAACTTCAGATGCTTATGCTACGATGAAGATTTTACGAGACCACGATATTTTTTCTCATGCGATGTTTGTAATCGGTGCACGTCGAGACACCCATGAGTCTATCGAACGACTCCGACAATATTCCATGGATCTTGCCCCTGATTTTGCGATTTATACCGCGTTGACACCCCTTCCAGGTACCGTTTATTATGAGAAGGCAAAGAAAAACGGCTGGATTGAGGATACAAATTACACTAATTATGATATGGCTCATGCAATCATGCCAACCGAAATATTAACAAAAAAAGAGGTTCAAGAGGAGCTATGGCGTTGTTATAAGACATTTTATGGATCAGTAACAAAAAACATCTCAGGGATATTTTCCAAAAATAAGTTAAAACGAACCTTATATCGACATATGACTGGACAATTTGTCCTTGAGAAATTCAGGAGATTAATTTGAATCAGAGAAATAGTATCGTATTCTTTCTTGTTCTCTCTGCTCTAGGAGCAGTGTTTCTTCTTGGTATCGTCTTTCAAACACTGGATTCTGCTTCAATGGCAGTGCAAACAGAAAAACTCGTTGTTGCATGTTTTTTTTCTCTTCTATGTGCTTTTGGCGTCTTGTTTGCCCTTCGTCCGAACTGGTTGAAAGCAACCTTAATTAAGAAAAACACAATCGAAAAAAACAAAACCAATGAAATAAAACAAAGATTCCGTGGGCATCATCCAGATTGTTTTGTCTTTGAACATCATAGACTCATCTGTGGAAAAAAAACATGGTGTGCAGGATGTTTTGGGCTTCTTATTGGCTGTATTCTATCAATAATCCTAATGCTGCTGTATGTTGTTGTCCCATTGAGACTTCCACTTCTGGCTGCCCGCCTATGGTTCATTTTCGGATTATTTGTCATCATAATAGTGTTTGTAGAAAGCATACTTCCAAGAAGGTATGCTGGTACTCATGTTATGGTTAACGTAATGTTTATCGTGAGTTTCTTTCTAATAACAGTCAGCGTTGTCGAACTCTCAGGTGACGTCATCTATGGATTCTATGCAATGATTCTGTGCGTCCTTTGGCTAGACACAAGGATTCATCTTTCTAAATGGCATCATAGCCATCTGTGTATCCGCTGTCCCCAATCCTGTAAAATCTATGTCACGACACTTATTTTCGGGAAATAACACGAAGACCAAAGATGATAATGAAAATCGAGATCACTGCGGCAAAAATCCAGTTCCACTGCACTGTGTTGACCCACGATAGCCATGAATAGGTGTCTGCCATCTGTTTTAATACCAGTTCAAACAGAATTGCAAGACCGATTAGGACGATAATCACTCCCCAGAAGATCGCCCATCCTTTGTTGTTTTTTCCCCCAGCGCACTCATCCTCACAACGTTGTTCGCGGTCTTTTCTGTAGTCATATCCTTTTAATGATGCTCCGCAGTTTTTACAAAATGTTGCATCTTCATCATTTTCCTTTCCGCATTTTGCGCAGTATACCATACCTCTACCTCTTATTATCTGATAAATGATTCTTTCTATATAAACTCTTTTTTTATGATTTTTTTTTCTGTTCTTTGGACATGTTCAGAGCAAGAAACACATATCCTAAGAGTAGGATAAAGACAAAGATCCCGGGCAACGCGTTTTCCATGCTTGTTGCCGCTGTCGCAAGGTTTTCAACCTCTAACCGGTCGTGTAGAGCAGATAAGATCTGTGCAACGACCCAGAGGACAAGAACAAAGGCAATCGCGTGAAGCAATGGTGAGAAAATCCGGAAGTTCTTTGATTTTCGTGCGAAATAGGAGGTGTAGTTTGAAAGAAGTGTGATACAGAAGAGGGGCAATAAATATAGAAGGAGAACTGATGTTATTTCATCCATTTCAAGGACATCAGTCCCTGAGCTTCTTACAATTTCTATGACCAGACGTACGATGATAAGAAACAGTAAACTTGCAAGCAGCGGTCCCAGAATACCAAAGGTACGATCGTACCAGTTCTCCAAAGATTTCCCTGCTTGATCAAATCGGTGTTTTGGAAATGGTGCAACATCGGTTTTTAAAGACCAGCCGCAACGTGTGCAAAAAACAGCGTCATCAATCAGATTTTTCCCACAGTTTGGACAATTCACCATAGGCTTCATTCCCAAATTAAGACAGAATATCACCAGTAACCTTAAAAAATCTACGCCTTAGCAATTAATCATAGTTCAACAGAAAAAGAATGGTTTACTCATCTTTTTTCATATGTGATTCTGACACTGGAGTATCATCGCTTTCTTCAGAAGCGTCTTCTTCTTTTTTTGCTAGTTCCTCTTGTTTTTCCTCAACCACATGGCCGATAACCTTCATAGATAGAAACTCTCGTATCTCCTTAGGTTTTGTCGAATCAATGCCAAAATACTCTGGGAAGAGCCGTGTGGTCGTCAGCATCTCTGTTGCGCCATGAGGTTCTGAATGGATCAAATGCAGGCTTACCAACTGATCGACATCTGCATAGATTCGTTCCCCAATCATGTGACGTAGGTTAGATTGTTTCACGGGCTGATGAAATGCGATGAGCGCCAGGGTCTTAAGCAGGTCGGTTTTTATTTCGGGTTTTGCCACCATCATTGATTTATCGGTGAATGTTTTTTTCACTTGCATGATAAACTTATTACCAGCTTTAACGATCTCAAGAGAAGTGTCGTTTTTCCGGTCGATGTTATACGATTGCATAAGATGTTCAATTGCTTCATTAACTTTTTTAGGCGGCAATCCGGTTGTCTCTTGGATCTCCTCGATGCTGAGTGGTTTTCCTGATGAGAATAACAACGATTCGACTAAGCGGTTTTCTTTGATACTCATAGTTGTCCTTCCTTCATGTATACCCTATTGTTTTAATAAAAATTTCTCCATATGGGAATTTCCGCTGATGCACAGTGATCTTCCTCTCATATGCAAGAAACAAAATCGAAACAAACGTCTTAATGCGGTCCTCAACGCTATCAACCTGACAGAGGTCAGAGAAATTCAATGATCCTTTGGGGAACTGACAGATCCGCTCCCAAACCGTTGCGACATCCTCCTCCAAATGATCTTCATGGGCGGAGCCTCGCATCGCCTTGCGCGCTTTCTGCCGTAGTAATACCCGCTCCTCCTTTCGCAATTGATCAAGGAGCTGGTACTGCTCTGATTCCTTACGCACCTCATCAAATGCGCTGAGTAGCTCAATAAGTGTCACTTTGCGAGTTGACTCACGACGCAAGGGTTCATCAAGTGGCGATTGAGGCATTGTCATGACAAGGTTCGTGTATGAGTATTCATCGTCATTGGCTAGCCAGGGAACCGTCGGGATGTCTTCCCAACCAACACCCTGATCCAGTTCCAGGTCCTGTGTCTCCATGCTGACGACAAGATGATCGCTTTGCATCCGAAGGACTTTCCAAGCCATATAGATGATTTTTCCTGCGGTCAGCAAATCAAGTTTTTCTTTTTTTGCTCGTTTCAGATACATAGTGGAAAACCCAACAAGGTCGATATCCCAGGGGTTCATATGCTGATTAAGCACAAGGTCAAACGCAAGATATATAGATCGATCAAACGGATTCTCAATGGATGCAGACTCACCTGTTGCTGCTGCCTTTGCCATCTCGAGATACTGATTGATACGGCTCATATCATTATGTTCGTCGATTAGGGCTTTATGAAATAACAAATGGTTGATAACGTCGTTATCCAGCTCCATGTGGGAGCACCTCCTGAACATTGCTGTGTAGTTCCCCTTTTAGCCCGACTAAATCTGGGTCGATATTTCCAATCATCTCAGAGATACCGGAATCGTGCATCGTGACACCATAGAGGTAGTTTGCCTCTTTCAGAGCGATCTTTCGTAAGGATACGCTGATGAACTGGGAATGTTCCGCACGGTTTTTTATCATCCTTGATACAATCTCAGCGTTGACTCCATCAAGGAACATATCGATTTCATCAAGTACGTAGAACGGGCTTGGGTCGTACTGTTGAATCGAAAAAATAAATGCGAGTGACGCGATACTTTTTTCGCCACCAGAGAGCGCGGCGAGACGCAAGACTTTTTTTCCTTGCGGCCGTGCTTTGATCGTCAGACCCCCGTCAAAGACACTTTGCTCGTTTTCTAGAAGCAATTCTGCTTCCCCACCCTCGGATAACTGTCCGTAGATTTCCTTGAAGTTCTTGTTGATCTCATCGTATACCTCGAAGAACCGTTCTTTTTTCTTGCTGGTAATCTGGCTAACGAGTTTAACGAGGTTTTTCTTTTGATTGTTGAGATGGTCGACATCCTCGTCGAACTTCTTCTTCCTTTCCATCTGATGCTCGTACTCTTCCAGTGCCCGCATATTCACGGGTTCAAGCTGCTGCATGGTCTGTTCTATTGAAAGGATGGATTCCTTCAGAGACTCTAGGGCGGGTAATTTCGTAGTTTTTATTTCAACGTGATATAACGCAATTTCCTGGTCAAGCTCCTTTATAGAGTCCTCAAGAGTAGGCAGCCGGTATTTCGCCCGGGTGATCAGATCAAGGTAGGATTCTGTTTTTGTGGAAAAAGTTTCCATCTCGTTTTCAATCCCAATGGTTTTTTTATACAATCGGTCTCTCTCCAAGGCTAGCTCTCTTGTCTTTCCGCTCATTGTCTCTTCAACGGTCATCAGTGTCTTAAGTTCATCTTGGTCTTTTGCACGTTGCTGTTTAAACTCCTGGATGGCATGCTTCAAGGATTCTATCTCGACATCAATTGCAGTGATTTTTTCAGAAATCTCGGCCCTCCGTTCAGTAAGTATCTCAAGTTTCGTTTGGATGGTCTGCTGTTCGCTGTGGAGTCGTAAGACGGTTTCCTGCATTTCAGAAACGGTTTTCTCAAGGCTGCGAACCGCCTGAGCGACTTCTTTTTTTGTGCTTTTCAGCAAATGCTTTCCTTTTTCCTCTTTTAACGCATCAAGCTTGGTGAGTCGTTGCTCACAGTCATTAATAGATGAGAGAATCGTCTTGCCTTCAGCTTCAATCATCTGTTTTTCCGTAAGCTTAGCATCAAGGTCTTTGCAGAGAAATTCAAGTTTTCCACTATACTCTTTCTTCTGGAGTTCCAGGTCCTTTGTCTGGGCTCCTGCATCGGTCTCACCCTTCAGCGAGCGGACTGTGTTCTCCAGCTCCCCGATGTCTTTTTTTAACTGGGCAAGCTCCTCTGATAACTGATCCTGGCTTTGCATCGCTGCTTGTAGCTTCCGGGTGACTTCATCCAGCATGCGTTGGTCTGCACTGCCAAAGCTAAGTCGTTCTCTTGGCTGACTACCACCGACCATCGCACCGCTAGCTTCGATAAGATTTCCTTTCATATCTACGAGTCGGACGCCGCCCATAAGCCGTCGTGCATCAGTAAGAGTGTTGACTATCACTGTGTCGCCAAATACGTACCAGAAGGCACCACGGTACTCCGGGTCGAACCGTATTAGATCAATTGCATATCCAAGGGAGCTTTCATCTCGAATTGTCATCAAAGACCGCGCACGTGGTTTGCCAACAATCATCTTATTTATCGGTAGGAACGTCGCTCGTCCTAGTTTTTTCTTCTGCAGATATCCAATCGCTTCAGCGGCAGCAGCATCATCTTCGACAACTACCGCTTGCATCCGAGGTCCAGCTGCGATCTCCAACGGCAGCATGTATTTCTCATCGACCTGTGCAAGCTCCGCGATCGTCCCACGAATACCTTTCAGCTCACCAGTATTTCGTGCAGAAAGAAGTGATTCCACCGCGGAGTTATACTTTGCGCCAATGGTTTGTGCGGCTTCGCGCTCTGCCTGTAATTTTGATTGTTCTCGCTGCAGTCGAAGAACTCCTTTTTCTAGATCAGCAAGCTGCTCGGTTATCTCTGATTCCCGTTTTTTTTTCTCAAAAAGTTTTTTTTCTGATTCTTTTACTTTCTTTCCAGTCTCTTGTTTTCCTTTCTGCAGTTCCTTAACTTGCCAGTCGATGTCTTTTATCTCAAACTCATAAGTTGATTTTGTCTCCTGAAGCTCCGCGATCTGAAGCTCTATTGCATCAAGTTTTTCTTTAAGTCTATCTCGGGTTAACTCATACTCATGCTTCTGGGTTTGTGTCTTCTCGTACTCCTCCCGCATCTTCACAAGCTCTCGGGTGATGTCCATGGAAGTGTCATCTGATCGTGCAATTTCTTCACGTAAGGATCCTAGCTCCTGTTCTTTTGTTTTAAGGGTAGTATCAGTTTCCTGGATTTGTTCATCTAGCTGGTTTTTCTGGGCGTTGTACTCGTCAAGCTCTTTTATGATTTCTTGAAGTGACTTTTCTAAAGTTTCTTTTTCTTTTTTCTTCTCACTAACCTCATCATTTGAGTAATTGATGCGTTCATCAATCTTAATAGTCTCAGACCGTAATATGTCGATTCTTTCTTTGATGCCGTGTGCCTCATCTCCACCAGCATCACCGATTTTCTTCTCCACTTCATCTAATTTCTGTTGTAGCTCTGTGTATTGGGTTTTTAATGTCTCTTTTTGTTCTTCGTATTTCTTTTGCTCTATCTCATAGGACTCGATCTGTTTGGTGATCTCAAGGATCTGTGATTCAATCTCCTGTTTCTTTTTTGTGGCGATCATCGCTTTTGTTTCGTAGAGTTTGTCTTTAAACTCCTTATATCGGTACGCTGCATCCCGGTCTTTTTTCAGCTGACGGATCTGACTGGTTATTTCATTTAAGATGATGTCGATACGCTCGAGGTTCTTTTCCACATCTCCTCGTTCCTTCTCCGCTTTCTCAATATCTTCATCAAACGTGCTAATGCCTGCGATGCTATCAATTATCTTCCTCCGATCAATAGATCCCATCTCGACAAGGTTGGTAACATCCCCTTGTTTGACGATGTTGTAACCTTCCCCAGAGATTCGTGCATGGGTTAATAACTCGATAAACTCAGATAACGAGGCAGCACGGTCGTTGATGTAGAAATAGCTGTAATAGTTATCCGGGTTGTCTTTCAAAGGAGCTCGTTTGATCATCCTTGTGAGGAATACCTCATCTGCTGCGATTGGCATCTTACGCTCCGAGTTGTCGAAGATCAAGGAAACTTTGCAGTATTTTGAGGGGTTCTTGCGTTTTTTCCCGCCGTTGAAGATAAGGTCGGTCAGACGCCCTGCGCGCATGACTTTTGAGCTTTTTGGACCAAGCACAAAGAGGATCGCATCAACGATATTGCTTTTCCCGGAGCCGTTTGGTCCAGTTATCGCAGTAAATCCAGGATAAAAGGGTACAGTTAATTTATGGCCGAAGGACTTAAAATTTTCCATTTCAACTTGTTTAAGGTACACAGTCATCCCTTTCCACTACGAAGCACATCCGCTCCTACATTACTGATTGCGGCATCCCATTAAGGAGAAACGAAAAACTGTATATAAAATTTTGGAGGTAGTAAGGATCAATTACCTTATTTCTATATAATTGGACATATGGTAGTTCAATACTTTTCGCTAACTGATACCTGGGGAATATGAATATATAAAGAATATAAAGGAACGACCCATCAACTAAAATACTAGTTGTAAATTACACTATTTACGAGAAAAGATATGCGCAGAAGTATTGTAATCACGGGAATCATTATTTGTGTGTTAGGTGCTTTCGTAGGCATACTTAGCGCAGTGGTGTACCCAGATACATTAAAGCAATATGTAGAATCTGATTTGGTGGATTTAATTGGATTGCTGTCTCTTCTTGGTTTTTTTTCATTTTTCGTTGGAATCCTGCTTTCTATTATTGGGGCGGTATTAAAAAAGAAGAAACCAAAAAAAAATAAAATGCTCCCCTACTCACGGTTCTTTGAGCCCTAGCGGTTCTCCTTTTTGAACAGCTCTTTTTTATTACAATTCATGATTTTATACATGATTCCCCAAGCATATTTAACTCATCTAGCAATAATATTCTTTTTTTGAATTTTTACACCGCATATGAGGAATTCACTCATTTTTAATAACGTGTTAAATATCTACTGGTGTTTTCTTCCCATCGAAGAGTAAGAAACGAAAGATTACATAACATCAATTTACAGAAGCGTCTGAAATGAATCTGCTATGTTTATTAAGAAATTAGTCTATTCTACCGCATAATTACAAAAAAAAGTGATATAAAATGATCACCTGCGAAGGGTTAACAAAGACATTTGGATCAATCACCGCGATTCAGGATTTTACCTTGGAGATTCCAGATGGTTGCATTTTCGGATTGCTTGGACCAAATGGTTCTGGGAAAACCACAACCATGAGGATGCTTTCCTGCCTTATTCAACCAACATCAGGAAAAGCACTTATCGATTCCTATGATATCCATGACAAAACTGATGCGCAGAAAATCCGTGGTATGATTGGACTACTTCCTGAGGTGCCAGGTCTGTATGAAACCCTTGGGGCGTATAAAAATCTTGATTTTTATGGTCAATTCTACGGTGTTCCCAAACAAAAACGGGATGAATCGATTAAAAGGACGCTCACTAATCTTGGTCTTTGGGACCGGCGCAACGAACCAGTAGGAGGGTTTTCCAAAGGAATGAAACAGAAAATTGCAATCGCACGTGCGCTGACCCATGACCCAAAATATATTTTCCTTGATGAACCAACCGCAAGTCTTGATCCTGCGGCAGCAAAACTCGTCCGCGAATACATTCTTGAGCTGAAAAAACGGGGAAACACCATTCTGATTAACACTCATAACCTTTCAGAGGCAGAACGAATCTGTGATACCGTCGCGTTGCTAAAAAACAAAATCGTCAAGGTAGGACACCCTAAAGAGCTTGCTCGAGGACTATTCGCTCGCACCATCAGTATCACGCTTCAAAAGATCCCTTCGTCGTTACTTCCAGAGATATCATCTCTTCGCTATATATCAGAAGCACAGGTCAACGGCAACCAACTGATCCTGCGTATAAGAAATCCTGAGGAGAATAACCCACAGGTGATCACTTGGTTGATCCAGAAAGGATTGCAGGTGCAGTTTGTCTCTGAGGAAGAATATTCCTTAGAAGACGTATATCTGAAACTTATTGAAGAGGAGGGTCAGTAATGCACTGGAGAAACGCTTGGATAGTAATGCGAAAAGACCTTGCTGAGTTTCGAAAACAGAAACTTGTTATCGGATCAATCGTCGCGATGCCTATCATCCTTGGCGTGATCTTCCCGCTTGCGACGTTCGTACCGATAATAACGATGATACCTCAAGGAGAATCATGGGATGTCCCTGGGCTGCTTGAACTGGGCAGTCTCCCTGATGATTTTATCGTTCCGTGGACAAATCAAACTATCGCGGAAAGTTCATTTACAGAAGTGGTTCTCCATCACAAAACCCTAAAGAATGTAAATCTCTCCAACTGTATCATCATCTCCTGTATCCTCGAGGACGTCATAGTTATCAATTCAACAATTCAAAATAGTTCACTGGAAAGGACATATCTTGAGAACGTTACCGTGGTTCGTTCTGAAGGGAGAGAGCTAGATGGGAGATACATCCTTTCTGTATCATCAAACCTTCTTTTCATAAGAACAAAACCATCGGAGATCAACCAGGTACTCCCAATGATGTTTAACATGATGCTGATGATCTTTATCATTGTCCCTGCGACGCTTCCAACGATTATTGCCCCCTATAGCATCGTTGGGGAAAAGAACAACCGTAGTTTAGAGCCGTTATTAGCAACACCGACAACCGATGGTGAGTTGCTTGCTGGAAAGATTTTCTCCTCGTTTGTCCCTTCGATGGGGTCGACGCTTCTTGCGTTTGCCTTAGGTGTCGTATTGCTCGACGTGATACTGCTCCCGCAGGTAAACTATCCACTGATGCCCAATCTCACCTGGATTCTGTCAGTTGTGCTTCTAGCACCAACTACCTGTTTAATGAGTGTTCTTGCCTGCGTACTAGTCTCCTCAAAGGTTAGCGACGTCCGAGCTGCTCAACAGCTCGGCGGGTTTGTCGTCATGCCCATGGTAGTGCTAATGATTGGCGTATTATCGGGATTTCTCTTTCTTTCACCCCTCATGGTGTTAGTCTTTGCTGGGTTGTACGGGTGTTTGGACCTTGGGTTGTTTTATTTTGTAAAAGCAGTGTTTAATAGAGAGAAAATCTTGACAACGTGGAAGTGAAAATAAAAACATCTGCAATGGTTAAAGTTCGTAGCCAAATGTCTTTAGAGCAAAGCCAAACTTGCTCTGAATTTTCTCTTTTAGTTCATTAGTAAATACGTTGGTATCTGTTTTTATGCTTTTTTATGAGAAGAGATACGTTTGAAAAACAGGTTTAATATCCTGCACAAATTCTTCTGTGATATACCATTCCTTCCCGGACGACCGGGAACTAAAGATGTCTTCACATTCATCCAGAAAAAAATGACTGCGAGAATAGGTGTCGGAGGAGTGGAAATACGAAGAGGAATTTTTCTATGATTTTTATGAAAATTGGCTGTATTGTCATCGTTTTTGGAATGGTGACTTCTAAGAAGCCCCAGTCGCTTTCCAACCCATACGTATCTTTTGCTTTCGCTTTGATAGTGTAGATTCCTTTTGTCATAAAGGTGTGTGTCGTTGTTAATGAATCTCCTGAAACAATTGGTCCAAGCCAGCCACTCTGTGTTCCATCCCCCCAGTCGATGTAGTACGAAAGATTGTCAGTATCTGGATCTGTTGTCGTGAGGGTGTAGGTGTATTCTATTTTTGGTTTTCCTTCTGAAGGACCGGTAATTGTTGGTGGATTTGGTTGAGTATTTGTTGATCCACTTACCGTAAAGAACCATGTTTCTGACTGGTTGGTATATTCGCCATCATATGCGATGGTATACCAGGAATAGACCGTGTTATTGAGAAGATTTTCCCATATAACTGACGCAGTGGAAAAACTAGGTATATCATAAACAGATCCAATGACACTATGGTCTGATGCATCATAAAAGGTTATATCCATAGCGTCTTCCATAGGGTCTGCAACATACACCGAAAGAACGGCGTTGGTTGGCACGCCTGTTTCATGATTTCGTGGGTTTTGGTTTGAAGGTGCATATGGTGGCTCGTTCCAGTGTTCCATTAATGGATAGTAGTCCTTGTTTGTTCCGCCTGGTATATTGTACGGAGTATCCCCGATGCCATCGCCGTTGATATCGGAGCCAGTATAATCATCCCAGTAGTTTCCACCGGATGGATAATTATCATCCCAGTTGTTTGTACAAGTGTCTTTTGCGTTTTGGTCGTTTACATAAAAGTTGTTGTGATAGAGGTTGTTACTGTTTGAAGATTGTGTGGCTTCAATACCGTAGATATGGTCTTTTATGGTATTTCCGTGAATTGTGTTTGCTGTGGATGAATGAAGGAAAATACCTTCCAGGCTTGTTTGTATTATGTTTGCTGATATTTGGATCTGTGAGGTGTTTACCGGGTTTATCCCTTCAAAATCATTGTTTTTGATGATGTTGCTTGAGATAATCCCCTGCGATGAACTTAACAAGCCGATACCTTCCCAGTTATCAATGATCGTGTTTTCTGTTATAGTAAAAAATGATGAATAGGTTAGGTAGATTCCTATTTTTCCTTTTTGTATTGTGAAACGCATGATTTTAACGTTATTCGCTTGGATTTTGATGATATTGTTCGCGTAATTTCCTTGGATAGTTGTATGTTCGCGAGTCTCACCGATGAGAGTTATCTGCTTGTTTATTGAAAGATATTCCTGATAGATGCCTCGATAGACAAAGATAATGTCGTAATCATTTGCGTTATCGATGGCGTCTTGTATTTTTGTATAGTTATTTGGCCCTGCTCCACCAACGTATAGAGTTTGAGATAAAAATAAAGGATGAGATGTTGCGTCGTCAGTTCCTTGTGTCACGGGTGTCAGGGGAACCAAAATAATTATTATATATATAATTATTATATTTATATATCTATTTTTTAGTCTCTTCATTCGGTGGTTCCCCAGGATTAAAATAAAAAAGAGAGAGAAGAATCAAATTATGATTCTTGAACTGTACCAAGAGCATACCTAGCTACATGACCTTCATCTGTAAAGACCAACGATATCGCTCTGAATTCATTGCTAGTTTGATTTACCTTATATAACCCAACAAAATATCCTGTTTCGTTACCACCTGTCACGTTATATTGCCCAAAAAAGAATCTGTGTATGATGTATCCACTAAATACACCTGAAACACTCATATCGTTTGTTTCCCAAAGGCCATCAAGCGTTCCAAAAAGTCCAGATCCCATACTATACGTCCCAGAGATATTCCCTAAGACATTGTACCCAGTTTCATTTTTCTCAGCAAACACACCACTAAATGTGCCATTACCCCGTGAGAGAGTCCGTGGCTGCAACCTAAAGTTTTTAACACCAACTGATGGGGCTGCAGTCATCATCGGCATGCAAGCTACTAGCGCACATATACCTAATACAATCAATACTTTTTTCATTTGTTTGACCTCCTTTATTATAAACTTCGATATAAATATACATAACAACTATTTAATTGTTTGTCTGTTAACACTTCATCTCGAAATGATAATACACCATCATACAAATTCAACCATGTTTATCATAAATAATTTTATGTAATTATCATAACCTTAACACAAAAATAATATAAATAATATAATAGAGATAATACTTCAAATAACTCTAAAAATACTACTGTTTCTTATTTGTTTTGGTTTTACTAGTTCTCTAATGATTAATAAAAAAGTTCAAATCTAAAAAATCTAAATAAAGAAACTATCATTATCATAAAAAAAAAACAAATACACATGTCTCTATGTTTATCATATTAAAAGTACCATAACCAACCCACGGTAGATTCAATGCTACGAACATTGGGATGATCAATATTCAAATATATCTTCTCAATACCTTCATAAATACAATTGAATGTTATATTGACAATCAGCTCATAAAAACCATAAAAAAAGACATATAAAACTGTACATGTAATAAACAAATAGTCGTTCTACCAATTCATAGTTTGAAAGTCGTTGTTTGTGCTAGTGACACGTATCTAGGAAGTGCAGAAAGTAAGCTTTTGAATATCCCTCTTTTTTCATGGTTAAAAAAAAAAAATAAGAATAGTAATAATTTTTATGATTGCACATTAAGAACAGTTGTTGTAGAAGATTTCTTTCCTGTTGTATCTTATGAAATAGGATGACGGAACTTGGGATTGATTTGGGAAAAAAGTTTTTATAGAGAACACCCGTTAAATATCTATGGAAATAAAGACTATGAATGAAGTAAGATATTTCAGTAAATCGAGGCTGAGATGTCACAATGAATTTCGTATGATGATTTTTTTTATTGTTTTTCTACTGCTTGGCGCATATGGGATTCCGCTGTCAGCATCTGATAGTATCGATCATTCTCTTCAATCTCCGCTGATGTTTTCCGAAGGTCAGTTTTTATATTCACCGATGTGGACCACCACTACCTATCTACGAGAAAGCGATGGATCGATTAATATAAGCTGGCCGAGTAGCTATTTCCCTGGTGTTGCGGTTTGGTGGCTTGGTAACGGGGTGATTCTACGGACAATACGAGTTGGTTCTGGTCCCGGCCCTGCTGGTGGGGCAGGGGGTGGTGTTCAGATAGTAGAGCAGGATGGGACCATCACCTGGGACTTCCGGTACAATACCGATGGGCATATGAGTCATCATGATGTGAAATCACTTCCGAATGGCAATGTACTATTGATTGCTTGGGAGGTAAAGTCACGTAATGAAGCAATCGCAGCAGGACGGAACCCTAATTATGTTTCCTTTTCAGGATTGTATCCTGACCATATCATAGAAGCACAACCGACAGGCCCGACCAGTGGGACGATTGTTTGGGAGTGGCATGCCTGGGATCATCTCATCCAGAATTATGACCCAACCAAGGAAAACTACGGGGTCGTCGAAGACCACCCGGAGCTCATTGATGTAAATTATGTGACGTCAACCAATATAGATTGGCTGCATACAAATTCTATTGATTATAACGAGGAGTTTGACCAACTCCTTATTAGTGCCCATAATTTTAATGAAATCTGGGTCATTGACCATAGCACAACAACCGCAGAAGCAGCAGGTCACACCGGTGGGAACAGTGGGAAAGGTGGAGATCTCCTCTATCGCTGGGGAAATCCCGCGGCATTTAAACGAGGGACTAGTAGTGATAAAAAACTGTTTTTTCAACATGATGCAACTTGGATTAAACCAGGATATCCCGGTGAAGGAAATATCCTAGTTTTTAACAACGGGGGAACCCGTCATTATTCAACTGTTGATGAAATCACTCCACCGGTAAACGAATATGGGCAATACTATCTTGCGTCAGGATCAGCATATGGACCTTCAGATCTTACATGGACGTATAGTCCTCAGCCAAGTTTTTTCGCAAGTCATATTTCAGGCGCTCAGCGACTTCCTGATGGCAATACACTGATCTGCAATGGGGAAACAGGCAAGGTTTTTGAGGTCACTCCTCAGGGAACAACCGTGTGGCAATATAACACCGGTGGTCAAGTGTTCAAGGTCGTGTACATCCCCTTTGAAGAGCAACAACCGCCAGAACCAAATACACCAGATTTAGAAGCTTCAGGGAGTCTGACATGGACCAATGTTGAACCAGGTGCGACCGTGGTAGGGAGTTTTCAGGTGCGAAACATCGGGGATAGTGGATCCTTGCTAAATTGGACGATCAATACCTCATCAATCACCTGGGGCACCTGGTCCTTTAATCCAGAATCATGGGATCATCTCACCCCAGAGGAGGGACTGATGACTGTACAGGTGGTGGTGATAGCCCCCGACCAGGGAAACACACTCTTTGAGACGTTCCTACGTGTTGAGAACAAGAACAACTCTGATGATTTTGAATTAATCCCGGTTTCCCTTAAAACACCGGTCAGCTGCATCCCCTGGTGGACAATGCTTTATCAAATTCTGTTGCGGTTTTTTCAAAAACAGCTGTTCACAGAAACACTTTGGAGTATGTTTTTCTGAAAATCTATTATATCAGGTGAATCAAGACATCAAGGAATTACCCACTGTATTTCTGTTTTAAAAAAAACGAGCTTGTAAGACTCCATGGCTATATTTGGAAAGGAATTGGGAAAAATGTTTATTAAGAATATGTAAATATTTGGTGGAACATGTCGACGTTGGAATGGAGGTAGAAGTATTTCGCTTTCAGAGTGTTGTCGTCGAAACCGGTACGTATTTGAGTCATCAAATACAGAGGTCAATACTGTTGTAAAAGGTCTACGTCTTGAGAATGTAAGAAATTTCCGGGATTTTAAGGTTTTTTATCAGGTCCCGTTTCAGCTCTACAGGAATAATCCATATTGGGTTGCTCCTTTCTGGTATGAGATGAACGGCTTTTTTAAAAAAAACAACATGTTTTGGTCACATGCGCAAGTACAATTATTCATCTTGTGGGACCAAGATAAGGCTGTGGGGAGAATTGCTGCGATTATTGATCATGCATACTGTAAGAAGATGGGAAAACAGATTGGTTTTTTTGGTTTTTTTGAATGTATCGATGATTATAAGACTGCTTGTATCCTATATCAAGCTGCACAAGACTGGCTTATTTCTAAAGAGATGCATGTCATGCAAGGTCCTATCGATGGTCGTGTTGACATGGGATGTGGTTTTTTATATGATGGGTTTAACTCTCGACCGATGATTCTTTCTAGGTATTCACCAGCATACTACGTATCTTTTGCAGAGCGGTTTGGTTTAAGGAAATCCAGAGATCTTTTATCGTATTATATCGATCTTACCAAACCACTACCCAAAGAGTTGGAAGAAAGAGCACAACAGTGTGCTGCTTCAGGGATAACTGTTCGCAAGTTTAACCGGTTGCAAAGCAACAGAGAGCTTTCTTGGTGGGTTGATCTGTTTTTGCAGACCTTTGCTGATCATTGGGGGTTTATCCCTGTTTCTGCTGAGGAGGTACGGACTCGTTTCGGTGTGAAACAGATCCGCTGGTTTGTTGACTCATCGTTATTTTTAATTGCTGAATGGAATGGAGAACCGGTTGCGTACCTCTGGGCAATGCCTGATTATAACCATGTGTTCCATAAGATGCATGGGCGTTTAGAGCCACTGCAGTTAGTTAGGTTTTTTGTGACTCAAAGAACAATTACGTATGGTAAATTACATATAATCGGGATAAAAAAGGGGATACGGAAGAAAAATATTGGGTCGTTGCTGAATTATAAGGTATTAATTGAAATGAAGAACCGAGGATATGTGGGCGCTGAGATAGGATGGAGCGATGAGCAGAACACTTCTGTTCATACGATAATTGCTCGGACTGGTGCACGATTGTATAAGAAACACCGGGTATTCGAGAAAGACCTCGGCGAGTGTATCATGCAGGAGGTGGGAAAGAGGAGTGAAGACAGTGGGTAAAAAACCTAAGAAGAAACAAAAGCAACCTATCCAGCATCCCTTATTCGGGGTCTCGATACGACAGTGGATTGCACTGGTAAGAAAAAATAAGGGAATCGACCAGCGGTTTTTACATCGGGCATTGTTTATCACCATAACTTCGCTTTGTACTGCCCCGGTGCGAGTGTTTTTTAAAATGAAATATGATGCGAAAATCGACAGTCAGAGACTTAAGCATCCGCCTGTTTTCATAATCGGTCATTGGCGCAGTGGAACGACGTATCTGCATGAACTGTTAAGCACAGACCCGCAGTTCTGCACCACCTCATTGTGGGATACTCTATTGCCAGAGGGGGGGTTATTGCTGGAGCCAATCAAAGGGTTTTTATCTCGGTTTCTGCCTGCTGAACGACCTATGGATGCCATACGAGTAGCCATCGATGGACCCTATGAGGATGAAGCTGCTCTTGCGGTGCTAACACCCTGGTCATTTTTTCATTGTCTGTATTTCCCGCGGAAAGCACAGGAGCAGTATGCCACATCTATTCATTTCCAAGGACTGTCATCTGAGCAAAAAAACCAGTGGAAAGAGACGTACCTGAAGCTCATTAAGACGGTCGTGTTTGCAAACAAAGGTAAACAGTTTCTTTCAAAAAACCCTGCCAACACCGCACGGATCATTACTTTGCTTGAGATGTTCCCTGAGGGAAGGTTTATCCATATCTACCGAAGCCCATATCTGGTGTATCTGTCAACACAAAAAATGCGGTTGCGGGTGCTTGATAAACTCGCGTTACAGGAGACCTCTAAGGAAGTAATCGAAACACAGGTAATACAGAACTACATCCAGTTGATGCATGGTTTTTTTGAGCAGCAGTCGCTTATCGCAAATGACCGGTTTGTTGAGCTACGTTATGAGGATCTTATTAAAGATCCCATTGGGCAGGTCCAACGTATTTATAAGATGCTAAAGCTGCCAGGCTTGGAGAATGCATTGCCGAAAATGAAGAAGTATCTTCAGCGACAGAAAGATTACAAAACTAATGTCTATACGATTGATGAGAAGACCATCGAGCATGTGAACCGAAACTGGAAGTTTACGGTAGACCGCTGGAGCTATCCTCCACCGAAGTGATGTCTATGACTACAATCCCGCAGATGAACCTTGATAGTAAGAAACAGAATCCTAGACAAAGAATTATTCGGGTTGCAATCCTTGCAGAGGAGCCCATAGGATGGGGCTCTGGAAAGCATTTCTTCCCAGTGATCCTGCAGGGATATACCTGGACAACGGATGATACCACATATACCATCGAGACACGCTATCTTTTTGATAGGGACATACTAAAAGACTATTTAAGAAGTCAAAAATTTGATGTTTTACTTGTCCCTGGTGGTGGTGTAGGTGATGGTCATGCAATAATGAAAGGATTTCATTTCTCAAGAAAGGTAAGACGATGGAAGAGAAACATCAAAACATTCATACAGGATGGTGGTGGGTACGTCGGGATCTGCGGGGGAGCTGCACTTGCTACCCCGTTGCAGACCGCAGAGAAAAAACCCAAAACGTTTCTTGAGAAGCATTACCATAAAAGCGCTGTGGGAATCACCTGTGTCTCGTCGTATTACAAATCCCTTGCGTTTCCTCTTTTGTATCCGTTTCAGAGGAACCATCCAGAGAAAGTCGGTGCAATTGCATATGTGTTTTCGTTTGCACCCGGGAAGACCGTTGATGGTGTTTGGATTCATTCTGGGGGAGCACCCATCGATATTCAACTCTGCAGAAATCATCCAATCTTTTCGGATGCACCGCAAGACACCCTGCGGATCCGCTGGTGGGGTGGACCTGCCCTATTAGTTCCTGAGAAACCAGACCGTAAGGCCTGTGTCCTTGCGAGGTATCCCAAACAGGATCTTTCTGAGAACCCAAACCTTCGGATTCATGCATGGAGGTATGTCGGAGGGATACGTGGATTGTTTGCTGGGTTTTTCAAAGCTGCTGGTTACATAAAAAAAGAACAAAAATCATTGAGAAATATTTTTTTATACACGTTTTATTTAGCGGGGGATTGGAAGGGCACTGAGAAGCTCATACAGTTGGATTATGCTGATAAACCCTGTATAACCACAGAGGTGTACCCTAATGAGAACAAGGCAAGGATCGTGTTGTGTACACCACATCCAGAGTATCTAGTATGGTGGCAGGGTCGTATTATAGAAACGAAGAATAATGACTTTCATTGTCTTGGCAAAGGCTTGTATCAATGGAAGGATATCGCTCCGTTAAGCACGAATGCCTCCTCTGAGCTGATGTATACCTGGTGGGTG
>SMTZ1_10011776_pt1 | contig 20117 bp, 14 predicted proteins | sample DeeMarSWOR136_30_FD_25667 | JGI IMG/M metagenome (IMG submission 25667) | reverse complement strand
GGAGGTCATCTGGAGTGCCAGACCAAGATCGGTTATGAAAGCAGTTGGCAATCGCCCATAATCCTGAGAGGCGCATTTTTTTTGAATGACTGTTCGTTAGATAAAAAAGAATTGCGATTGCCCCTGGTACTTAAAGAGGCGGAGATCCATATTGATGAAACCAATCATAATAGCTTCCGGGGCATAGGTCTCTGGGGAGACACCTCTTTTAATGCGACGGGAGACTTTATTATCGAAGGCAAAAGGCTGGAAATCCAGGGGGCGGATATATCTGCCGACATGGATATGAATCAGGTAATTCCGGTATTCTTTAAATGGCAGGATCCACGCCTGAGATTTAACAGGCCATTGCCGTGGCATATCTCTATGGCAAAAAAGGATGATTATTGGTCTTGTCTGGGCAACATAACACTGGATGGCATGACCTTTGGATCAGAAGGATTCTACGTTCTACCCCCGGGGGATAATAACAGTATAGCCTTTGACCTTGATATCAAACCATACGACAGGATCAAACTGAAAGAGATCATTTGCAGGCTCCGGGACTCCCTTATTGAGCTGTCGGGTGAGTATGACATGCAAAAAAAGGAACCCATTCAATTTAGTATCAGGTCATCCAACCTGTCTGTAGAAGATATTGGCATCCATATCAAGAAAGATAGGCTTCCTGCCTCCGGGAGGATAAATGGAGACTTAAAGGTCTCTATAGCGAAGCTGGATGGAAGTGAGCTTGATATCACTGGCCAATTAGATGGTAAGGATTTACATTTTCGTTTGGGTATCCTTTCATCGCCAATCAGCGATTGTTCATTCCAGTTAAGCTTTTCAGGGAAACGGGCCCGAATCACAGACTGCTTCATGAATCTTGGCGGAGACATGGTTAATATAAACGGAGAGATCAAAGGATGGAACAGTCCCGTGGGAAATATTGCAATAAAATCGGATTTCCTCGATGTATCAAATATAGTTACGGCTGGAGATTCGAGCGCAATGGGAGATAAAGTGGAGGGTTCGGGCAGATTTATACATGATATGGATATAGGCATCGATCTGGATATATCAGCAGGCAGATGGCGAAAATTAATGTTTGAAGGGATGACAGCTAAGATGAATCTTAGGGATAAAGGCCTTTCTATAGAGGATTTCAGGGCAAATCTGGCACACGGCATATTAATGGCAAACGGCCATGTGATAACCGGCAAAGAGCAGCGGATGTTTTTCTCAGGAGATATCCGCCTGGCTGAGCAGCCTATTGATGAATTGCTCGAAGCCCTGGGAATGGAGAATAAGGGTATAAAGGGAGGCCTAAACTTGGATGCCCAGATTACCATGACAGGTAAAGAAAAAGAGGATCTCATTCCCAGCTTGGCGGGAAAAGCGAGATTCTCTTTAAATCAAGGGTTGTTGAAGCAATCGCGGGTGATTATCAATGTCCTGAATTTTTTAAGCCTCCAGAACATATATAAAAAGAGACCGCCGGAGCTAAAAGGGGAGGGATTTTACTTTGAAAGCATGACCGCGGATATAACAATCGATAAAGGCATACTTAGCACAGATAATTTTGTAATGAGAAGTCCTGTTTTTAATGCCGTAGGCTATGGTAAAGTGGAGATCCCGGGAAAAAGCGTTGATTTTGTATTAGGCACTCAACCTCACGGCACCATTGATGATCTGGTAGGTATGATCCCTATCCTGGGTTATATTATTACCGGTGAAAAAGGATCGGTTCTCCTTTACCCTTTTGAGATTAAAGGGTCTTATTTAAATCCTGTTGTAAGGTTTATCCCTTTTGATAAGCTTGGAGCAGGCGTTGGCGGCGTCTTAAAACGGCTGCTTTTAAGCCCTATAAAGATACTGAAAGACATCAACAATGCCGTTAAAGACACCAAGAAAAGTGATTCGACAGGTACTGATCAATAGGAGGTATCTTAGAATATGTCATTTGCTTTTTTTAATAACAAGGATTGATCCGGATTATAAAGAATGATAGATTTCCCATATATTCATGGAACAGGATAAGAAATTATGCCAAAGTTAGAACTTGTCGATATATTCAAAAAGCGAACCAGGAATCCATTCCGGCCAAGGAGTTCGGATATTATTGACATGCTTTTCCCTGATTTTGAACCAATCGAGGGCGGGAGCGTGTCACTTATAACCGGGACATGCCGGTTTATGGATCGAAATCTCTTTGTTATAGGGCAGCAAAAACCTAAGCCATCTGACCTGAAAAAGCAGGAGGATCTTGATAAACTTAATTATGGCATGTTTACATCCCATGATCATTCGCTGATCCTCTCAGTGTTAAAACAGGCCGAGGAATCAGATCCCGACAGGAACATGATATTTTGTCTCGTAGACACATATGGGGCAGATATTTCTATGGAGTCCGCCCAGCATTTTCAGGCCTTCTTTATTGCCCACCTGATTAAAAAATTTTTAACTATCCCCATCAAGACTATTTCCCTCATCCTGGGTGAAGGAGGCAGCGGCGGGGCATTGGCAATTCAGGTAACAGATGTCAGAGGACAGATGGATGATGCCCTCTATGCGACAGCACCACCCGAAAGCATGGCTTCAATTGTATTCAGGGATTCAGGCCGTATAAAAGACGCCCTGACCATCCTGAAACCTACTGCCGAAGAGCTTAAAAGGCTTGACGTAATAGACCGTATTGTCCCATCTCCTGCGGATGTTGCCGACTGTCAGGAGCTGGCGGATAATATAAGGGAGTTTCTGGTTAGATCCATCAAACATCTGTCAGGGACGCGTATAAAAAAGCTGATCAGGAAAAGGGAGGCCAGGGCGAGAAAATACGGTATCTTAAAGTCGAGCGGTAAATTCTATGATATTAAACGATTTTTTGAGGCGCCGATAAAAAAGCTTTTCCGTAAACCGCCACCCGATATAAAGATAATAAATTATTCCAGCCTGACCGAGGTAAATGATGACTACGACGGGGTCGAGTACAAGGAAACAACTCAGGAATATATTGAATGCGGAAGCGTTAAGGGCAAAGACAATATCCGAGATGGCTGTGGAAAACTTATCTCTTTGCAATCCTTCCTTGACAATTTTCACGTATGTCCCGAATGCGGATACTCTTACATACTCGGGGCGGAAGGCTGGATAGATTGTCTTGCTGATACTGGAAGCTTTCATGAGGTCTATCGCAATCTCACTGTCGATCAGTTGTTTGGAGAGGATACAATCACTGAATATTATAAGGATTTTCTTAAAAGGCAGGAGGGTCGCTCCCATTTCAAGGAATCCCTTGTGATAGGAAGTGCTTCAATTTACAATATAAAGGTTATAATGGCAATAAGTGAATTCTATTTTTGCGGCGGCTCCATGGGTGTTGTATTCGGTGAAAAATTCAGAAGGGCGGCAGACCTCGCGATACAGGAGAAACTTCCATTCATTAGCCTGTGCTGTTCCGGGGGCGCAAGGCTCTATGAAGGTATATCCGCCCTGATGCAAATGACCAAAACCATTGAATCTGTTAACCGTCTGAAACGAAACGGCCTTCCATATATATCTATCCTAGCGGATCCTTCAACAGGAGGCGCAATTGCCAGTTATGCTGCCCTTGGTGATGTCATAATTGCCGAACCAAGAGCGCTCGTTATATTCACGGGTCCACGAGTGATGGAATCAAGGGGATTTAAGGTAGACGAGAATCTTGTTAGATCTCAACACCTCCACAGTATATCAGGTGATATATATAATAACCTTGATTATTATCATGATATAAGAGGTATTCAGGAGATATCCGAAAGGAAGAATATGAAAGTGGCTGTTGCCAAGTATCTGGAATTTTATATGCGTAATAGCCTTATAAGCAGAGAGAAAGATTAATACGAATAGTGCTATATTCGACTAATGACGGTAATCAGATTTTTCTGGCGAGTGCTTCGACAGGAATTCTCTTAAGGCGGGACGCATATAGACCCTGCTTAGGTCAAATGAGATAACCGCCTTTGTGAGGATTTCAATCTTATCGTCTATGCCGGCCATGGAATTTATAATAAGGATATTCTCTCCCTTTACCTTGCAAAGACCTCCCGGGAAAAAAGACCCTTCCTTTAGTAGCTGCTCGTATCTGATTATAATACCAAGGCTTTCAGCCAGTTCTTCAAGCTGATTCAAGATCTCTTGCTCGTCCATCACCGATCGTTTCACAGACTATCCCTTTCAATATTAAAAAATATCTAAGTTTAAAAGTACTGGTATAAGCATTGTGGACTTATGGAATATACGCATCATTACTATCCCGAATGTTGGAATCTATCTGCACCAGTGAGATCTAATAATGTCAACACCTTTGAACGCTACCAAAAATATGTATCGACTGACTAGAGAGATTTGCCACAGAATGGACAAAAATGAAAATCAGGATTGATATTTTTTCCACAATATCGACATCTAATAGGGATATCTTCTTTGGGAATATGAAAGAAGTCCTTCCCTGTTTCATCAGAAGATATGCTACCGCACCTATCGCACATTAAGAACGGCTCTCCCTTTTTTATGCGCAGCACAGGTAGAAAAAAGATGGATATATATTGATCTATTCTCTTGAGCCGGACCTGTTGGAAGCCGCAAGAAAAACATATACTGGATTTTTTATCAATATCAACGGTCTTAGGTTGAATCCCTCCAATGAAAAAGAACATGATCCGATCCTAATAAGAGATTTATCCCTTAAATTTTATTATACTGTTCTATCATTTGATGATAATAATTTACTTCCAGGATAATCAATAATCAAGGATAAATGGGCCCTATTTTCAGGGATAGGATCCAAGACTTAAATAGAAGCAACGATAGATTGCGATCTCTATGAATTTTTAGTGTTTAAATATTTATTAATAGATTAAACATATTGAATCACTTTTAAATGAGCTGAATTTATGTTACAAGAATAGAGTTATTTCTAACGGTTTTCTCTGCCTATGGAGGATAATCTATGAATAAAACCGGGATAGTAAGGGATATGAGGTATCTGGATCATGTAATGGGGGACTATCATCCTGAAAGCCCTCAGCGCCTTAAGGCAATCTATGAGATGTTGGAAGATCCTGATATTAGGGGAAATTTTCAGGATATACGGGCGAGGATGGCTGAAAGAGAGGAACTTCTCATGATACATTCGCCGGATTATATAGATATATTGGAGGCCTCCAATGGTAAAAGTTACACATACCTGGACCCTGATACCCAGACATCCCCTGGGTCCTATAAAGCGGCGCTACTTGCCGCCGGGGGATTGTGCGAGGCTATCTCCATGGTCTATTCCGGCGAACTGGAAAATGCCTTTGCCTTGATAAGGCCTCCGGGGCATCACGCCGAAAAGGCCAGGGCAATGGGCTTTTGTTTATTTAATAATGTGGCAATAGGCGCCAGATATGCACAAAAATATCTAGGTCTTGATCGTATCCTCATCGCTGATTGGGACCTCCATCATGGCAATGGCACCCAGCATGCCTTCGAGGATGATCATTCTGTCCTGTATTTTTCAACCCATCAGTACCCCTATTACCCCGGGACCGGATCACATGCTGAAGCGGGGAAAGGCAAAGGAGAAGGATTTACCATCAATGTGCCTCTTTCGACCGGTTATGGAGATGGTGAATTTATGGCAATATTCGATCGTATCTTAAGACCTGTCGCCAGAGAGTTTGACCCTGATATAATACTTGTTTCAGCCGGTTTTGATATATTCAAGGATGATCCTTTAGGTGGGATGGATGTCACTCCCCGCGGGTTTGCAGGGCTAACCAGAATTATTATGGACATAGCAGACCTATGTTGCGATGGAAAGGTAATCATCACACTTGAAGGTGGATACCACATTCAGGGACAGAGTGATTCGGTTAAGGCGATATTAAAGGAGCTTTCCGGAAAGTCAAGGACTGACTCAAAGGACCTGTTGTCCGGGGCGGATATGAAAATGGTTGATCATGCCATCAAACCGGTTAGAAGGGTACATGGCAGGTACTGGAAGGATCTATAGTGAACACAATAAATAAGTAGCCATATTTATATGAGCAGGCTACTGATGTCCGGCAAGGGCTTTTTTTAGAGCAAAAAAAATACTTGCAATGAACCGGCGTAAGGATTTCGTCACCTAAAGCGGCATCTTCTACAGGCGGGTGACAAAAACCCTTTCACACTGATTTTCTCAAGACTATATCTATAGGCTTTATTGCCGATGGTCTTATTTTTAAGGGCTTGATAGGCCCTTTCCGGTTAGTAACCGGATGTTCTGCCATAAATTCGGGGGAGTAAACCCTTAAAAATAAGACCATTTCAGGGCTTAGGCGGAATCTTTTTTGAGATATCGTCTTTCGAATAACAGCTGTGACCTGAGATAGCTCGCCCTTGCTGCGAGTTATGAAAAGTGCTGGGTACCGTACTATTTTCGCCTTAGAAAAAATAATCCTGCAGGACATGTATGGCAATCACGAGGGTCAAGATAGCCGTTTATTTAATGCTTTCACTATAGTGGCTATATAATAATGAGATAAAAAAGGCTTTTACCATGAGCGGCATGGTGCTATAGTAATATACAAATGAGGTACGTTAAGAATATTAAGGTAAGTTTGAAAATCTGAGAACTTTTAATTTGGTGGTTGAATCCGCAAGATATTTCTGTTTATAATATCTGCGAATGACGATAATTATCGTTTACAATGTTCATAATTCAGTATCTTTTAAAATACCATTTACTACTGACAGGCAGAATAACCTTTTATAGCAGGAGGTAATAGAGTATGGCACAGATAGATGCCTTTTTTAAGCTTATGAATGAGCAGGGGGCCTCGGATCTTCATCTTGTAACCGGACAACAGCCAGTCCTGCGTGTCCAGGGTGAATTGACAAGGGTGAAGTATAAAGAACTGAATAATGACGCCCTCAAGGCTATGCTTTATGAAATAGCACCGGAAGATAAGGTAAAAGTTTTTGAGGAGACCGGGGATGTGGATTTTGCCTACGAGATACCTGGTCTTGCCAGGTACAGGGCTAATTTCTTTGAACAGAAATGGGGTGTCGCCGCGGTCTTCAGGGAGATACCGTCGGATATATTGACCTGCGAACAGCTTGGCCTTCCCCCTGTAGTGCGCAAATTGGCCTCTCTTCCCAGGGGCCTAGTCCTGGTTACAGGACCCACGGGCAGCGGCAAATCAACAACCCTGGCAGCTATTGTCGATGAGGCTAACAGGACCCGTAAAGACCATATCCTCACGGTTGAAGATCCCATAGAATTCGTGCATAAGAGTAAAGAGGCTGTAGTAAACCACAGAGAAGTAGGGCTCCACACGAGATCTTTTGCGGCAGCACTGAGGGGGGCACTAAGAGAGGATCCCGATATTATACTTGTAGGAGAAATGAGGGATTTAGAGACCATTGCGTTGGCTATTGAGGCCTCAGCTACCGGACACCTTGTATTCGGAACATTGCATACAACAAGCGCCGCTAAGACCGTGGATCGTGTCATAGAGGTATGCCGATGGTCTCCGGGCAGTGGTGGCCCAGAACCTATTCAAGAGGATTGATAAGAAGGGAAGGGTCGCTGCCCTGGAGATTATGATAGCAATCCCGGCTATCAGGAACCTGATAAGGGAGTCCAAGACATTCCAGATCCCGTCCGCTATGCAGACAGGAAAGAAATACGGCATGCAGACACTGGATGATGCCATCATGGTCCTTCTGCAGACTAAAAAGATTAGCGCGGACGATGCTTATGCGAAATGCAATAATAAGGAGATGTTTAGACCATATTTAAAGAATCCACCCACGGATTTTACGGATGCATAAACTGACCCCTGCGTATAAAAGGGCTTTTGTTTATCAGCCACAGATCTTTGCCTATTAACGGTTTTAAGAAAGGGGGATAGAGGACATGAAAAAACAGCAGATTGATAATATCCTAACAGCCATGCTTGAATCACATGATGGTGTTTCCGATCTTCTTATGACTGTGGACAAGCCGTTTCAGGTGGAGGCCTCGGGGCAGTTGAAGCCGGTTGCTTTGAAACCGTCTGTTGAAAGACTAACGGCCTTTCAGACTGAAATGTTTGCCCTTAACCTTATTAACTCAGACCGCCGCCTGACAAGAACGCTTTTATCGGAAGGCTCATGCGATTTGTCCTATCAACTGGCAGGAAAGGCGCGTTTCAGGGTGAATGTCTTTTCCCAGAAGGGCACATATTCCATAGTGATGCGGCAGCTCGCTACAAGGATACCCACAATTGAGGAGCTGAAACTCCCGCCCGCTTTTTCAAAAATGGCTGAGGAAAGAAACGGCATTATCCTAGTTACCGGAGCAACCGGCAGCGGTAAATCCACATCCCTGGCGGCACTCTTGAATGCCATAAACGAAAGCAAGTCCGTACACGTGGTTACATTGGAAGATCCCGTAGAGTTTGTTCATTCACAGAAAAAGGCCACATTTAATCAGAGAGAACTTGGAATGGATTTTGACGCCTTTGCCTCCGGTCTTAGGGCGTCCCTAAGACAGGCGCCAAAGGTTATCCTTGTAGGGGAGATGAGGGATAGAGAGACCGTTGAGATCGCTCTATCAGCAGCTGAGACAGGCCATCTGGTCTTAAGTACCCTGCATACCGTCGACGCAGGACAGACCATAAACAGGATCGTAGGCATGTTTGAACGGGAAGAGGAAAAGCAGATCAGGATCAGATTGTCTGATACGGTGCGTTGGATCGTATGCCAGAGACTCCTCCCTAAAGTGGGAGGCGGTCGTCAGGCGGCGCATGAAATAATGGGTTCTAATCTGAGGGTTAAAGATAGTATATTAAACGGCGAATCCGAGGGAAAGACATTTTACGAGATTATTGAGGGTAGTCGGCCATTCGGTATGATGACCTTTGATCAGTGTATTGTTGATCATTATAAGGATGGCCATATTACTGAAGAAACAGCCTTGAGTTACTCCTCACGAAAAGGTGTCGTGGGTAGAATGATAGACTCTGTTAAATCCGAGAGGGGACAAAAGACGACTGAGATAGAAGATCTTAAACTGGATGATCAGTACGGAAAAGATAGTAAAAAACGTTAAAGGAATTGTCAGGAGGGTAGTCCATGGAAGTCACTTGTACTCAATGCAATGCAAAATTAAACGTGCCGGATGAAAAGATCCCCAAGGATCAGGCCATCAGGGTCAGTTGCCCTAAGTGTAAGAACAAGATCACTATTGATCCCCGTATGGCCTTACAGAATGAACCGCCTGATGAATATTTTGCTACTACAGGAGAGTGGCGTCCCAAATTTCAAGTATCCAAAAACGGTAAAGAGGCTGAAAAAGGCGGGGATGCCGAAGTTGATTATAGTGGGGATGAAGAACTTGATTTTTTTGATGAATCAACTAAACTGGCATTGGTTTTAGCGGATGATGATTTTGCGGAGAAGGTCAAGACAGCGGTGGAAGGGCTTGGGTATAAATATATCCATGCCTCTAACACCCGGGATGCATTGGCAAAGCTGCGTTTTCATCGTTTTAATCTCATTTTTATTGCCGAAGGATTTGATGGCCAGGAACTGGAAAACAGCCCTATTCGCAATTATCTAAACTCGTTGTCCATGTCTTCCCGTCGTCGGATTTTCTTGGCACTGATGGGTGATAGGTTAAAGTCCATGGATGATATGACAGCCTATACAATGAGCGCAAATTCTGTTATCAACACTAAAGATATTGACAAACTGCCCTCTATATTTAAGCAGGGCATATCTGACCATGATAAATTTTATAAGGTTTTCATGGATACACTTGTTGAGGTGGGCAAGTCATAAAACAAGGAAATAAAAACCCGGTAGTCAATAATCCTCTTGATCATCTGACCCCAACATGATCAATTATACAATCCAGAATTTGTGCGCCTTTGACAGTAGCAAGGACCATTTCCCATCTCTTCCTCAAGCCCTTTATGAGGGGAGGTTCTCCAAGGGCCCAGACGGAACCACCACCACCGGCACCAGCGAACCTGGCGCCGCATCCCATATCTTCGGCAAGGTCAATAAGTCTTGATGTAACAGGGATTAAGGCATCAGGTGTAATTTCCCTGCGTATGGACATCTCGTCCCTTAAAAGTCCCGCGGCATTGTTCCAGTCTTTCTCTTTTATGGCCGTTGCTAGATTGCTTACGATATGATTTGAAGTAATCCATCCGGCCCTTGTTCTTCCGGTAAGGAAACCTTCAATCCAGGACCGATTAATCGTGGCGGAGGCATGGCTTTTTCCGCTAAATGCTACAAGGATTCGTTCTGAGAGGTCTTTTTCCCCCTGTTTGTCCAGCAGGGATTCTCTTTTTGACTGAGGATCGCCGCTCCCATAACTCCATATCCATTGGTTGACTCCCCCATAAACGGCCGCGGCTTGATCCTGCATACCGCAATTTCCACCGCTTATCCCATCTTCAATGTGGTATGCAAGTTGAAGGATTTTCTTATCTGAAAGATCCTTGCCTCCCATAATCTTCCTGAGTTTTGAAAGGGCCTTGATAAGGGCCACAAGGGATGTGCTTGAGCCGCCGAGGGCAGATCTTGCGGGAGAATCGGACGTGATATTCACGGTGAGACCATGGAATCCAAAATGACTCACTGTCGCAAAAAAAAGCCCAAAAGGTGGATTAAAGGCTGGATTTTTCATGTTTTGCTCTTCCGCATGAGCAAATCCATCGGAAATGATTCTTGTCCAGCCGTCGTTAAAAGGGCGAAGCTCTATGCTGGTTCTCAGGCTCAGCGCCATATTTACGGTTGTGGGTCCAATACTTTCCAGGGGCAGGGCCAAGGCCTTGATATCCCATGTCCCGCCTGAATCAATCCTGCAGGGCGCTGAGGCCTTGATAGGGATCCGTTCAAGGATCTTTTTTGCTGATATGTATATGGAATCCATAGGGTTTAATCTCTATCAGAGTGAACTCTACCCGCCTTAAAAGGCGGGCCTTAACGATTGACATCATTTTATAAGACCTTTGAATAAGTCATCTTTCCGTCATTCCCCGGCCTGGCCGGGGAACCCAGAAAATCCTTGAAACCACCGGATCCCCAGGTCAAGCCGGAGGATGACGATATTACAGCTTTTGTAACGTTTTGCTAAGGTCTCTTAATGATGCCGACTTATAAGGAAAAATTTTATTATTCAGCATTTATCCCCGCTTTGAAAAGCGGAGTATTCTGCTAATATTTCATAAATACGAACCTATAATCGATGTCCGATTAAGATTTTGTGCGTCAGGAATTTTTATAAGGGCGGTGCCCATCTATTAGTTGATGAGTCATATGACCAGCAGGAAACAAGCGCCTTCCTGGATGTGAACTGCGGATTTTTTGCCCAAAGCAGCATCTGCTGATGAGCCTCATTAAGTCTCTTAAATTTTTCAGTGTCTCCGCCCATGTCAGGATGATGTATCTTGGCCAGCTTTTTGTATGCTGCCTTTATTTTTGCCATATGTTCCTTGGAGATTAATTCCTTCAATTCCAGCTGCAGGAGTTTAGCCGAATCCTTTTCATGCTTGGAAAATCTTGGTCGCAATCTATTGTTTGGTTTAATGGTCCCTGCCTTGATATTCTTATTAAAGTTTTGCTTAAGAAGAAAAAGGGAAGCATAACTTTTTGAATTATTCTTGGAAATTATATTATACCACTCCTTTCCATATTGGAGGATAAGAAGTTTGAGATCTTCAGCAGGTTTATTGCCAGGGGTTCTTTTGTGTACAAATCTTGAGATCTCATTTGACCATACAGGCAGGATATCGAGAATCACGTGTTGATTATCAAAAGAAACTGATGCGTACCTGGTGTTAAAGATCCTGAGGAGTCCTTTAGATAGCGAAAGAACCCATAACATCTGCTGCCTGCATTCATTAGAGCAATATCTCCTTTTCGGTGTTATCCCGATTTCTCCACAAGACAGACATCTGCCATTTTTATTAACGCAGGATAAGGCTTGAATAGATTCTATATTGGACATGTAGTAAACCTGATTTTCAACAAGTAATGATTAAATATACTTTAAAACATTCTTATAATCAAGGGAGCAGGATATATAAATGAACCATTATTGAAATTATTATGCGAGGGGAGATTTTTTATTAGGCCTTTATTTGTGATTTATCATATTGACCATTTTCCCTGATTTGTCTATACTCCAGCAAAATTAAAAAGGAATTTTTGTCATAACACCATTATCTATGCTATATTCCAGATTGTGCCTGTCACCGGGAAGAAAGGACATGGACGATGATGTGGATAAGGAAGTATTTTATTCAGGTACCTCTGTTATTATCCATGCTGTTATATTCAGGATGCGCACTATATGCCCATATATCCACGGATAAAGACAGTTCGACCGAGGAAGAAAAGGGTATCAAGGAGGTTGTTAATAAGGATGCGTTTGCGCAGAATGAGAATTTTAACTCTACAACAAATTCAAGTCACAAGGTCACTGAGAATATCCAGACCCGGGCAGAAGAGACTCCCCTCCCAATTAAGAATAATTCTGACGAGTCCTCCTCTTTAAATACGGCTTCTTATTCTACGGCACAGGAACTGATTGATGCGGCCCTTGCGTACTGCCAGGCTTCAAATGATTTTTGGCAGCAAGGGGAACTGGATAATGCCATAGATGCCCTTGATAAGGCCTATTCCCTTGTATTGCAATTAGAAGGCGCTGATCCTGAAATACTGCAGGAAAAAGAAGACCTTCGTATTACCATATCAAAACGTATAATAGAGGTATATTCATCCCGGTTCACCGTTGCGAACGGTACTCACAAGGCAATCCCGCTTGTTATGAACAGTTATGTAGAGAATGCCCTGGCATCTTTTAAGGGGAAGGAAAGGGACTTTTTCCTCCAGGCCTATGCCCGTTCGGGAAGGTATCGGCCCGCTATTGTCAGGGCGCTTAATGAAGCGGGCCTGCCAGATGAACTTTCCTGGTTGCCCCTTATTGAAAGCGGTTTTAAGGTCAAGGCATTGTCCAAGGCCAGGGCTCTTGGAATGTGGCAGTTTATAGCATCCACCGGTTATAAATATGGCCTGAATAGGGATACATATATCGATGAAAGGATGGATCCTGAAAAGTCAACAAAGGCGGCCATCGCATTTCTTACGGAGTTGCACAAGATATTCGGGGACTGGACCACCGCGCTGGCCGCATACAATTGCGGGGAAATGAGGGTTTTAAAACTGATAAATGCTCAAAAGATAAATTATCTCGACAATTTCTGGGATCTATATCAAAGACTGCCAAGCGAGACAGCCTCTTTTGTCCCCAGGTTTCTTGCCGTATTGCATATATTGAATAATCCGCAAGAGCATGGTTTTACACTTCCTCCTCTGGAGGAGGAGCTTGAGTATGAAAATGTCACCATAAATAAACAGGTCCAGTTAAAGACCATTGCCGAACGTCTTGACATAAATGTTAATGACCTTAAAGATCTGAACCCTGAGCTGCGACAGGATGTAACGCCTAAAACAGCATATTCACTGAAGGTCATCAAGGGCAAGGGAGAACTCCTTCTATCGGAATTGGATGATATACCCGCGTATCGCCCTCCTGTGCCAAGATACGTGGAACACAGGGTTCGATCCGGGGAATCCTTATCCGTAATAGCTGAGAGGTATAAGACCTCCATAAAGGCTATAATGAATATGAATGGCCTTAAGAATAAGGACTATCTTAGGATAGGCTGGAAATTAAAGATACCGACAGGGAGAGGATACTCTATAAGTGAAATAAGCTCCTCATCTTATACAGACCTGGCAAAGGATGGAACAGAATATGTTGTGAAAAAGGGGGATTCTTTGTGGAAGATAGCGAATCGTTACGATACAACCGTAAATACCATAATGGAGCTTAATGGTTTAAAGAGTTCGAATCTCCGGATAGGACAGGTCTTAATATTATCCCCTGGAATCACAGCCTCAAGGTTAGTTAATACACGTGAATATATAGTTAAGGAAGGGGATTCGCCATATTTGATAGCCCGAAGAAACCAGATGAATCTTTATGATTTTCTTGATCTCAATAATCTGACACCTCAAAGCACCATATTCCCCGGCCAGAAGGTACAGGTCGTGGCCGAGTGATATTATGGTGAGTATGCCTTTACTTCTTTCTCCATGCGATACATCTTCTCGCTCTTTCCACTGATTCTCCATCCTCCTTCTAGACCATTGAGACCTTAAAAGTTTTGACATTATCAGATCTGACCAATGCAGATATGTCCCGTTAGGATCTATTTTTTGAGGCGAAGTAATAATCTGCAGGAAGTGGAAAAAATTATTATATATCATTCGAAAATAATATCTTATTATTGATAATCAGGAAGGGGGGAATAGGGGCGGGTCTTCCATCTTCTGTGAAACCAGAGCCATTGATCAGGATATCTTATCACGTAAGATTCAATAATCCTTGTGAAGAGCGCGGTGTTCTCCTCTATATCAAGGGTCCTGTTCCCGGTCCTTATCAGTTTGACCTCTTCACCTAGCATGATATGGTACAAGCCATCCACCTCTCTTACTGAAAAGGCCGGAATGACAGGCGTATCCATTTTCAAGGCCATGAGGGCAAGCCCTCTATTGGTGCAGGCAGCCCTGCCGAGAAATTTTACAAACACACCATTGGAATAGGGCGTATTAAGATCCAGCAGGATGCCTACAATCCTATTCTGTTTTATTGCTGAGATGATTTTTTTCATCCCGTTTTGTTTAGGTATAACCTCCATTCCGAATCGTGTACGGAGCTTGAATAGCAGGCGTTCTATTGCTGGAGAATGTTGGGGGCTGATTATTGCGGATAGCCGGCCGAAACGTATGCCCAGCGCGGTAGGCATGATTTCCCAATTGCCAAGATGACCTGACAACAGGAAGACGCCCCTTCCCTTGGAAAGGGCCTGGGTCAGGTTTTTTGCGCCTTCAAATACGACATAATCATCAAGATTTTCACGGTTGATTCTAAAAACATGGGCTAGTTCAAAAAGTGTTTGGCCGAAATGCTTAAAAATCTTGCGATTCAATCCGGTTATCTCAGAGTGTGTCATTGAATGCCCAAGACTCATTCGGATATTTTCCTGGGATACATTCAGCCTGTCAATGGGAATCACGGATATTATGATGCCAATGGCTTTCCCCATGAATCTTCCAACATTAAGAGGGAAATACGACATTATGATAAATAGCGTATTGATTATCCTGTAATTCATATTATCATGATATCAGATAAAAAAGTCTGGCATTATATGTAAGAGCAAATAAATCAGGACTATTATAGCGTTGAACTTTTGAACGTTACCAATCAATTACTACCATAAAGGCAAAAACAAAGACGATCCAGAAATAATACCATTCAGTATGTTTGAAGTATGGACGCAATCTGTCGGAACGAAAGCTATCCCTGAACAGGGTTGCTGACAACAGCACTGAGGCTACCATGGCAAAAATGGTTGCCAATCGCCCATCTAGCCAGGATATTGCACAGAATATAATTGTGTTCAAGCGATGTGGCAAAAGGATTTGTCCTGAATACATGATAAGGCACAGCAGGGTTAAACCTGTTATCAGGATCAGAATGCATGTGAAAATCGGATTAAGGGTCATAAGTTCATCATGAAAAGGATGATAGTGATAGGATTCTGTAGTATTGTACCTGATTATGGAAGTCGCAAGGGCTGCTGCAAATGATAGAAGTATTATAAATAGGAATCGGCGCCGAAGGCCGGGTTTTTCAATCCATGGGTGAGTGAGGTACATTGCTGCAAAGATGAAACCAAACAGCCATGAAGTGTCTTCAAACGCCCATAAAACAAATAATGGAGGGAGCAGATAGATCCGGGACTGACGTTTTTCAAGGTATCCTTCCATAGCGAAGACAGAAAAGCAGAACATCAGGTATTGATATACCCAGTCGTAGGTTACGACTGGTCCGCAAGCAATAGCAACGGATATAAAAAGCATTAATGAACCGGAAAGATGGTCTCTGGTCTTTTTCTTAAGTCCTATGAACAAAAATAGTGTAGAATAATTATATATACTGAGGCCATTCCCAAATATTCGGTCTTTAGCCTTCTTCCGTAAATCTCAAAAGGATCGGGCTGATAACACGGCAAAAAATTCATGATAAATCAAGAACCTCCCTTAGTAAAATCAGTGACTAAACTCTCTTAGCAGGTTATACGACCTTCAGAATTTCTTCAAGATTTAAAAAATATATCTATTTTTAAAAAATCTTACTTTAAACATCCTTATCCTGTACAAGCAATGTTGTTAGCGTGGCGCCCTGTTCCTTCTTTAATATCTTTATATAATTACTCTTGCCTTTTAAATATTTTTCAAGTATGTCATATCATTAGCAAGTTTCAAATTACCCATTTAAAATTTGTTAAGTATATCGGGTACTTACTTAGGATGGGTGTGGATTCGAATCCCACTAACTCCGCCAAATTTTACGCATGAAGATTTGACTCGCAAGCCGCTGGCGGCCTTGAAGGATTCATGAGAGGTCATAAAGGCTTAAGAGACTATACCTTAATCTTCCCCTAGGCAGTTAGGGAGATGTCCGAGCTGGCCGAAGGAGCGCGACTGGAAATCGCGTGTACTGCTAAAAGGCGGTACCGAGGGTTCGAATCCCTCTCTCTCCGCCAAATTTTACGTAGTAAAATTTGGCAAGATCTCCCCACTAAAATTTAGTGGAGGATCCGCCGACAAAATTGATCATGTATTATGTGTATATTCTATTGAACGAAGCGAGAATTTCATTTGTCATTTCGAGGAGCGGAAGCGACGAGAAATCTTTAGATTCCTCTCTCTACCCAGGATATGGATTTCTACCTACGGTCGAAATGACAGAAAAGATGAAATGACAGAAAATCGGTATTATTCAGGTCTCGAAGCAGAAATGCGTATAAAAATTCTCAATGAACTAGTTCTCTGTAGCCGGAGGTTCTCGGATACTTAATATGGCATACGAGGTTTTAGCCAGAAAATGGCGCCCCGGGATCTTTCAGGACGTCATTGGGCAGGGGCACATAACACAGACGCTTATTAATGCCATCAAGACGGACAGGCTGGCCCATGCCTATCTGTTCAGCGGGACCAGAGGCGTTGGAAAGACCTCCGTGGCCAGGATACTGGCCAAGGCCATAAACTGTTCAAGGGGAGAGGCCGGCAATCCCTGCAATAAATGCCCATCATGCGTAGACATAACCGAAGGGGTATCGGTTGATGTCCAGGAGATTGATGGCGCGTCAAATCGCGGCATTGATGAGATCAGGGAACTGAGAGAGAATATCAAGTATATGCCATCATCCGGCAAATTCAGGGTCTACATAATTGACGAAGTACACATGCTTACACTGCCGGCCTTTAATGCCCTTCTCAAAACGCTGGAGGAACCACCTCCTCATGTCAAATTTATCTTTGCCACGACAGAACCGCATAAGGTGCCGGTGACAATCCTGTCAAGATGCCAGAGATTCGATTTTAAAAGGATACCTATGGCCCTTATCATGGAGCAGCTGGAGAGGATCACTGATAAGGAAGGGATTGAAATAAGCAGGTCAGGGCTGGCCATTATTGCCAGGGAATCGGAAGGAAGCATGAGGGACGGCGAAAGCCTGCTTGATCAGGTAGCCTCATACACCGGCTCAAAGATAGAGGACAAGGATATCATAGAGATACTGGGCGTTATTGACGGAAAGCTCATCTTCGAGACATCGGGGGCGATTATTGATGGCCTGCCTGACAGATGCATAGAGATTATTGAAAGAATTTATAACTACGGATATGATATTAAGCAGTTTTACTGGGCCCTTATGGACCAGTTCAGAAATCTCATGATATGTCTGGCGGCTCCTCAATACGAACTGCTTGATATAGCGGATGACGACAGGGATGAATTCAAGTCTCAGGCGGAAAGGGCCGGATTGGAGAGGATTCAACAATCCTTAAATGTCCTTATAGCCCGCGAAGAGGCCTTAAGGTTTACGGCCCATCCAAGATTGGTCTTAGAGAACATCATGATCAAGCTCTGTCAGTTAGGGGATGTTATCTCATTCGGAGACATAATAAACAAGATCGAGACGCTGGAAAAAAGGGTAACCGGATCTTCGATCTCTTACGGTGGAGTCTTTGAGAATAATATCTCTGAACCAGAGACGGCTTGGGAGAAGGGTGAGGAAACCGCAGTTGAAAACCGTGAGGAGGTTGTTGAAGGGCCAGGCTGGGATGAGTTCCTTAAATATCTGTCGTCAAAAAACAGGGGCATGTACAATATCCTCAAGGAATGGAATTTGAAGAATTTAAGCGGCGATAATATTGAGATCGCAAGGGGCGAAGGCCCTTTTTCCTCCGGTTATCTTGATGACACCGAGAACTTGGACAGATTACTCGGCTATTGCAGTGAGTTTTTCAAGAGAGAAATAAAGATCAGAATAACCGGCAATAAGGTCAAGGCTGATATCCACAAAGATAACAGTCCTTCCGACCTGCCCGGCCCTGTTCGGGATGTCATCCAAGTATTTAAAGGCGAGATAAAGGGGGAAACCCCGGTTAGTAGAAAGAAAGACATGGAGTTAAATGATTAGAGATATAGAGATCAACAAGGCCCTGATGCCTTTTATAGATATAAAGTTGTTCGTATTCACGAGGAGGTTGAAAAAATGATCGGTATACCTAACATGGGAAACCTGATGAAACAGGCGCAGCAGATCCAGGCAAGAATTGCCAAACTCCGGGAAGAATTAGGGGAAAAGACTATCGAGGTTTCTTCTGGCGGGGGCATGGTTACGGTTGTGGTTAACGGCAGGCAGGAACTGCTTTCCATAAAAATAGATCCGGAGGTGATAAATCCGAATGATTCGGAGATGCTCCAGGACCTTATCCTGGCCGCGGTAAATGACGGTATGTCCAGGGCAAAGAATATGGTCACCGAAGAGATGAAAAAGTTGACCGGAGGTATTGATCTGTCAAATATCCCTGGACTCATGTGATCAATAAACAGATTTATCGGAGTAATTTAACAGAGACATGAAATCCTATTCCCCTCCTTTAGAAAGATTGATAAAACAGCTATCCCGGCTACCCGGGATCGGGCAGAAATCGGCCACAAGAGTGGCGCTGTACATCCTGAACAATAAGGATGGCCTTGCCGAGAGCCTTTCCGACAGCCTTATGGAGGTAAAGGAAAAGATAATATTCTGCCCTATCTGTTTCAATTTTACCGACAATCAACCCTGCTCGATATGCAGTGACAGCAATCGGGCCAACGGGGTCATATGCGTGGTTGAAGGTCCTGGTGATCAGCTAGCCATAGAGGAATCAGGCACCTTCAAGGGGAGGTATCACGTCCTTCATGGGGTCCTCTCACCCCTTGATGGCGTAGGACCTGAGAATCTCAGGATAGGGGAACTCCTTTCACGTCTGGAAAAAGAGGAGATAGTCGAGGTGGTCCTTGCGACCAATCCAACCACGCAGGGTGAGGCCACCGCCTCCTACCTGGCTGACCTCCTTTCTCGCAGGAATATCAGGGTTACCAGGATAGCGCTGGGAGTTCCCATGGGTGGTGATCTGAAATACATGGATCCCATGACCCTGAGACACTGTTTCAAGAGAAGAGTTCCGGTTTCATCATGATTCCAGCCAGGGCGCTTAAAGACCTATCACAGATTGTCGGCCGCAGGAACCTTTTTACACGACGGAAGGATATGGCCAGGTATGCCAGTGACGGGACAAAACTGGTATTCATACCTGATGCCGTGGCCTTTCCAGGAAGCAGCGAAGAGATCTCCAGGATCTTTTTGCTGGCAAACAGGGAGTATTTTCCAGTAATACCCAGGGGGGGAGGGAGCGGCATGAGCGGGGGGAGCCTGCCTGCAGAAGGAGGACTTGTCCTGGCCATGGATCGTTTTAACCGCATTCTTCTGATTGACCGTGACAATCTTACAGCCAAGGTTGAACCCGGTGTAATAACGGAACGACTGCAGGATGAGGTTGAGAAGGTCGGCCTGTTTTATCCGCCAGACCCTGCTAGTTCCGATGTGTCCACACTTGGCGGTAATGTAGCTGAATGCGCGGGCGGCCTGAGGGGACTCAAGTAT
>SMTZ1_10002111_pt1 | contig 20118 bp, 22 predicted proteins | sample DeeMarSWOR136_30_FD_25667 | JGI IMG/M metagenome (IMG submission 25667) | reverse complement strand
CGCGAGCTTTTCCCCCTCGCGAACATGGTGAGCGAGCAAATAATTATTTTTATTTTATTTTTTTGATTTTAAACTTAATTTTTAATTAAATCTTTATTGGTTCTCAAGCGCCGGACAGGCTTACTTTTTTTCCTCTGACTTCTCCTCTTTTTTCTCTTCTGCTTTCTTCTCTTCTTTTGGCTTCTCTTCTTTTTTAGACTCTTCTTTTTTTTCTGGCTCTTTCTTCTCTTCCTTTTTCTTCTCTACCAAAGGCTTAGCCCCATACTTCAATATTTTCAGATTTATCTGGGCTGTTCTTGAATAAATTGTGTTGCCAGCCACTGTCTTCCTTACTCTTCTGCCTTTCCTGTTCTTCCTAATGCCAACACCACTTACTATCAGTATCCTTTTCCTTGCAGTGCCTCGAACATCTCTTCTCATTGGAAAGCCGCAGTAGTCACTGCCTCCGCTTATCTCAAATTCATAGCCTTCAAAGCCTATGTTATCTCCTTTTATCTTGTCCCCGATTCTTTTCTTAAGAAAAATCTCTGCTTGTTTGTCAGAAACAACTTTCTTGACAGTTTTGCCTGTCTTTGGGTCGCAAAAATTCACTTTAAATTCCATTTTTTACCCTCCGAGCCTACAAATACATATTTGCGCTCAGTCAGGAAGATGGAAAAAGAATGCCTTTTTAAAGGTTTTGAATATTCTAGTCACCATGACCTTCCAATCAATCAAACAAGTAGAGAAAGCTCAGACTTACTTAGATATAGCTATAAAAAGAGCTCTAAAGCATGAAGGCACAAAGAAAAAAGGAACTCCTTTTGAAAAAGCAAAGCCCAGAGAACATGATAGAATAGGAATAATAAGGGATGTGTTGTGCACTAAATTATATGAAATTGGTAAGGGTTTTCCTGTTTTTGATGAACTTTCTGATTTTTACAAAGAGCTACTTAGAGTAACCCTTGATTATGACAAGTTAAAGAAAGCCCTTGCAAGCCTTAACTGGGCTCAGAAAAAGATTAGTGAGCTGGCCAGAGAGCACAAGAAGAGAATAAAGCAAGCCAAGAACTTCACAGACCTGGACAGCGCAAAAAAAGCTTATTTAGGAAGAATAAGCTCTGTAATAAAGCAAATAAGTAAGAATTTAGAGTATTTAGAGCACTCTAGGCGTGTGATAAAGGATTATCCTGTGATTAAACAATTATTTACTGTGTGTATCTCAGGCTTTCCAAACGTGGGCAAGACAACTCTTCTAAGTAAATTAACAACCAGCACCCCAGAGATAAAAGAATATGCATTTACTACTAAGAGCCTTAACCTAGGCTATGCAAAGCTAAAAAATGAGAAAGTGCAATTCATAGACACCCCAGGAACCCTTAACAGGCCTGACAAGATGAATAATATTGAGAAGCAGGCTTATCTTGCAGTAAAATACCAGGCTGACCTGATTGTATACATATTTGACTTGACAGAGCCCTATCCATTAAAAGATCAGAAGAGATTGTTAAAGAGAATCAAACAATTCAAAAAACCAGTTATTCTTTATCTCTCAAAAACCGACCTGCTAGAGCAGGGCGCAACTAAAGATTTTTCTAAAAAGGCGTTCACTAGTGTTGATGAGTTAAAAAAAGAGATTAGCAAGAAAGTTAAATAACTATTTCTGCTCATTAATAATAATCTGGCATTTGCAAGGCATCTTAGCAGCTATTCTCTTAGCAGCTGTCTTCCCAGTCTCTAATTGGGGCTTGTCAACATGTACTTCAAAAAGGGTCTGACCAGGTCTTACCTGAGCTGCTAATCCAATAGGCTTTCCAAAGCTCTTCTTCATACCTGTGCTCATACGATCAGCACCTGCTCCTGTAGCAACAGGGTTTTCCCTGAGAATATGGTGAGGAAAAATCCTTATCTTAAGTTTATAACCAACCTTGCCTGCTCTTTTCTCCAATAACCTATTACTAGACTTCCTAGCAGCCTCTAAGGCGTTGTGTCTTACCTGTATCTTCTCCTTAGAATTAACATCAACTCTGTAAGCAAACTTCTTCTTTAGATTTCCCATATCATACTTTACTATGAGGTTATGAGGGGTTGCTCTTACAAAGTTCTTTTTTCTATATTTAGACTTACGAGTATAAGGCCTTTCCACTCTTCTATAAGACACTGCTTTTCTAAGTTTTGCCATAAAACTCTTGAAAAAGTAAAGTATTTAAAAAAGTTACTGTTTTTCTATGTGGTTACAGCCCTGTGGTGTAGTGGCCAAACATATCAGGCTCTGGAATTTTCTGTTTGCAGAAAGGTCAACAAGCTTAGAGAAACCTGGTGACCTCGGTTCGAATCCGGGCAGGGCTATTTCTCCACTGGACATTCCTGCGTAAGCTATTTTAAGAAAGATTTCTAATACATTTATATGAACACCCTTGAAAAAGCCAGACTTCTAGGAGACGCAGGTAAATATGATGTGTGTGGAGGAGAGATTTGTAAGCCACCAGAGATAACAGATGGATTGCATAACTTGCCTGGTGTGATTAAGGCAAAAACTCAGAATGGTCATTTCTGCTCTCTGCTTAAGACCTTACAAACCAACAAGTGCAAGCATGACTGCAGATACTGTGCAAATAGAGCAGGGTGTGGCCAGAGAAAACTAACAGAGTTTGAACCAGCAGAACTAGCAGACTTTTTTAACAAACTTGTAGAAAGAGACATTGTTACTGGCCTTTTTCTAAGCAGTGGAGTAGCAGGAGACCCTGATGTAATGACAGAAAAAATGCTCAGAACAGTTAGATTGGTCAGGCATAAGTACAAGTTTCAAGGATATATACATTTCAAAGTATTGCCAGGCACTAGTTATGACTTAATAAAACAAGCCTCAGAGTTAGTATCAAGGCTAAGTATTAATGTTGAGGCTCCTAACAAGTCAAGGCTTAGTGAGTTATCAAGTGTTAAAGAACTGCAAAGTGATATTATTAGAAGACAGGCCTGGATTAAAAGAGTTGAGCCAAGAGGAGGGCAGACCACACAGATAATAATTGGTGCAAGTGATGAAACAGACTTGGAAGTATTAAAAATGGCAAAATGGGAGTACATGAACATGGACTTAAAAAGGGTTTATTACTCTGCTTTTTCCCCTCTTAAGAATACGCCTCTTGAGAATAGAAAAAAAGAATCCCCAAGCAGAGCAAATCATTTGTATAATTGTGATTGGTTATTACGAGAGTACAAGTACAAGCTGAGCGAGATAAAAGAAGTGTTAGTAGATGAGATGCTGCCAAACAAGGACCCAAAGCTAGCAATAGCAGAAAATATATTGACAGAGCCAGTTAATATAGAGGATGCGGTTTATGATGAACTAATAAGAGTGCCAGGCATAGGGTTAAAGACAGCGCAGAAGATAATAGCGTTTAGAGAGAATAAGAAGCTAAAAAGTGATAATCTAAAGAAATGTGGAGTTGTGATGAAAAGGGCCGGGCCTTTTATCAGGGTTGGTGGGGAGCAGCAAATTAGATTGGGAGCTTTTACATAATAGAAAACTTTATATATAACTCATTATATACTAATTATAGGTGATATATAATGAGTTCAACAACAATACAATTAGACAAGGAAGTGGTTAATTTGTTAAAAGAAACCAGAGAATATCCCCGGCAAACATATAATGAGCTCATCAATAATATGATACCTGTTTTTCAGGCTGTGAAAAAGAAAAATCAGTACGATGAATTTCTGCACAAAATCCAGCAAGCCAAAATGAAAGAGCTCTGGGACAACAAAGCAGATGAGGAATGGGAGAATGCTTAAACCGGGTCAAGTAGTGCTGACAAGAGTGCAATACACAGACACCTTTGAGATAAAGAAAAGACCAGCACTCATATTATTCGAAGAATACGATAATGTGGTGGTCGCAGGAATCACCAGCAACCTGAAAATGGAAGGAATACCTCTAACAAAAAAAGAAGGAGCAATCAAAGATAGTGTAATTAAATTGAATTATATCTTTACTGTTTCTAAAGAGATGATAGCCAAGAAACTATTTGTACTAACAAAATTAAAAAAGAAAAAAGTTTATGATAAGTTAGTGAAGAAATTAAAGGGTTTGACCAGTTAACTTCAACCCAACTTAAATTTATAAAAACATTTTTATAAATGCTTCTTTATACATATTATTATGAAAGCAAAAAAAATCTTTGGAACAATTTTTATCTTATCTATACTCTTTTTAGGCTTATTTTTAACTGCCTGTCAAACAGGACCTTCAGTGCCACTAGCAGATGATAGTGGAGCAACATCAGAAGGAGTGAGTGCTGTTGTGAAGGCAAATAACCAGTTTGCTTTAGAGCTTTACTCAAAGCTTAATGAGGATGAAGATGGTAATATCTTTTTCTCTCCTTACAGTATCTCAACAGCCCTAGCCATGACTTATGAAGGGGCAAATGGCCAGACAGCAGAAGAAATGCAAGAAGTGTTTCATTTTCCTGAAGAAGCTGATGTGAGAAGGCCTGCATATGCTAAAGTCTACAATGACCTGAACAAGAAAGACAAGAAGTACAAACTTCACACAGCTAATGCTTTGTGGGCAGAGCAGACCTATCATTTTTTACCTGAATACATGAGCAATGTTGAACAGTACTATGGAAGTGGGGTTACTAATCTCGATTTTATAGGGGCGAGTGAGGAATCAAGGCAAATCATTAATAAATGGGTTGAGGATATGACTAACCACAAAATTAAGGATATAATCCCTGCAGGGGCTATTAATCCTATGACCCGCTTGGTCTTAACAAATGCTATCTACTTCAAAGGAACCTGGGTCAAGGAGTTTGAGAAGAAAGATACTCATGATGCTCCCTTCAGAGTGAGTCCTGACAAAACAGTCACCGTGGACATGATGGTGCGTGATGACAAGGATGCTAAATTCAATTACTATGAGAACGAAGACCTGCAGGTGCTTGAGATGCTCTACAAAGGAGAGGACTTATCCATGCTTGTCCTGCTTCCTAAAGATGAAGACTTAATAAAACTTGAAGAATCTCTAACAATTGAAAAACTAAATGAATGGAAAAATGGACTTATGGAAAGACAAATGGATGTATACCTGCCTAAGTTTACTTTTGAGACCAAATACTTTATGGCAGAAACCTTGAGTGAGATGGGTATGCCCCTCGCATTCACACCATTTGAAGCAGACTTTTCAGGCATGACTGGGTCTAGAGGTTTGTTTATTAGCCAAGTGATACACCAAGCCTTTGTAGATGTGAATGAGGAGGGCACAGAAGCAGCAGCAGCAACCGTAGTTATTATGGAATTGTCTGCAGGACCAATGAATAATTTCAGAGCAGACCACCCATTCATCTTCATAATCCAGGAAAGAGAAACAGGAAACATATTATTCATGGGAAGGGTTGTTGATCCGACAGCTGAGTGATTAACTAGATTAACCAACAACTTCAAAAACTATTTTATTTCCCTTTATATCATAGGCCTGGATATCTTTTTCTCTGTAAGGACTCTTTATTATTAAGTGCACCATGCCTCTTTTTGAGAAAAACCTTAAATCTGCTCCACTGGGCTTGTTGCTAGGTCCTGGGTGGCTGTGCACACTGCCTACTATTCTGCTGGTTATTGGAAAGTTTATTTTTGAGAGGGTTGAGTGCTCATTGGCAAAGTATTCCTGGTATGCAAGACCATAAATCCTTAATACTTTCTTTCTTTGCCTGCCTTCAAGGAATGCAATAAACTCTTTAGGAGAGGTCATTTGGGCTAATTCAAGGATTCCATCTACTACTTCTTTTTCTATCACGATTTTTTCATAATCAAATTTTTCTAGTTCAAATACATGCTTAAGCCAGTTGCCAATTTTTTTTATGAGCTGCATAGTAAGATGGGAGTTGTAATAGTTAATATAGTTATTCATTTATTCAAAACATTTAAAAAAAGTGTAATCAAGGCATCTGTTAGAATGAAAAAAACTCTTAGTATAATCATCATACTTCTCATTTGTTTCTTAATACTCCCTTCTGCTCTAGCAGATGGAGGCTTTTTTATTAAAATTCATGACGAAGATATTTGGCGTCTTTTTGATGAGGAGCAGCAGTTCTGTGCTATTAATTATAAGGATGGGGTCCAGCACATGATTCTTACTATTGATACAGCAGAGAAGGTGCAAGGCGACCAGGCTGTTTGGATTTTCCCAGTGCCAGCAGACCCTAAACAAGTTGATATCAATATTCTTAAGGGTTTTCCTGAGCTTTTTGGCAAAGACCTTGAAAGGCTTGCTGAGAACTCTATTTCCCAGGCATACACGCTCATGTCTATAAGCCAGATTTACCCCTTTCCCTTTGCTTATTTTGGCACTTTAAGCCCCGGAGCTTTTAGAGCAGGCTCAATGGAAAAGTCTTTAGATGCTGAGGGAGTCACTGTTTATGAAAGAATTGAAAAGATGGGCTTGACAACAGAGTTAGTGGGTGCTCTTGATAGTCAGTCTCTAGAAAATTACTTAACAAGCAAGGACTTAAAGTTACCGCCTGAGTTCACCTTAATCCTGGATGAATACATTGGTAAGCATTATGTGTTTGTGATAACCTGGATATCTGATGTTCATGAGTTTAGAAATTCACAGGCAGATGTTGAATATGATTATTATTATCGGAGGAGAACAGGCAACACAGTAGGGGTTTTTATCTCATTCCCTACTCCAAAAATCTATTATCCTTTAAAACCAACCTCTGTTTACGGTGACACAGTTGTGCCTGCTGTTATCTATGTCATGGGTTATGTCCAGCCAGAGCTTTACAAAGAGATAAAGGCAGACTCAGAGATAACCTTTTTTTCTGAGAGCACTCACAAGGCGCCTAAGGATTTAAAGGATTTTTATTCTGGTTATAGCCTTCCAGCCATATCCAGCCGCGAATCAAATTATTATATATCCAACCTTGAATACACCAAGGTAAAGATAAGTGCTCCTTCAAATGCTTTAATCCAAGACTTATGGTTTAAGAATGAGGTTCCAAACAAGGTAGTTGTTTATGAGAGCCTGATAAATAGGATTATTTGGTGGGGATTAATAATTTTCATTTTTATCTCATGTCTTTCAAGCTTGTTAGCTGGTATCATTGTGTTTAGGAATGATAATCCTCATCTGTTCAAGTTTGCTTTGTTTGGTTTGTTCAACTTTTTAACCCTTGTAGGAGTCTGGATTGCTGCTTATATTAAAGGTGTGGACCATGCCTTTACAGAGAGAAAACAAGCAGTTTATCAAAGAATAAAACTAGAAGGCAGGCAAAAAACAGCAATAGCAATACCTTTAAGCATAATCATAGTTATAACCCTTTTAATCCCTGTTTCAATACTATTGCAATTACAAGACATAATTTTCCCACTCTTATTCTCATTGTTTGTTGGGTTTATTTTCTTTCCTTTCATAATCTTTGTACCTCTCATACTCTGGGGATATTACAAGCACAAAAAGGTTCTTGTATTTAACTTAGTGTTTTCAGGAATGTTTTTGGTGTTGCTAATACTGTCACGAATCATTCTTGCGATATTTATTTAAAACTCTGCTATTTCCATTCTTTCACTTGAAAAATGAACTATTATAATGAAATCTCAAAGGGCTATCATGAGCTTCATGGTGAGGAACAATTAAGAAAAGCAAAGATTATTCATAGCAGGCTTGACCTTAAGAAAACTGATAAACTCTTGGATGTTGGGTGCGGAAACGGCTCTTATTTAAATCTATTTAACTGCGAAGTTACTGGTATTGACCCTTCTAAAGAACTAGTTAAACAATACAAAGGAAAGCACAAGTTAATGGTTGGGAAAGCTGAAAAACTTAACTGGCCTGACAACACTTTCGACATTGTTATAAGCATAACAGCAATACACAACTTTAAAAACATAGAGAAATGGTTAAAAGAAATTAGACGAGTAGGAAAAAAGAGATTTGTTTTTTCAATCCTAAAAAGAACTCAACAATTTGAACTAATTGAAAAACTAATTAATGAATTATTTGAGATTGATGAGATATTAATCGAAGACAAAGATTTAATATTTTTTTGCAAAAAGGGCTCGTAGCTTAGTAGTAAAGCACTGCCTTCGCACGGCAGAGACCACGGGCGCGATTCCCGTCGAGTCCATGGGACTGTAGTGTAGTTTGGAACAACAAAAACCTCAGTTTTTGAGGTTTCTTGCAGCAACTATCATCCATGGTTCGGGGCCATGTGACCGGGGTTCGAATCCTCGCAGTCCCATTTCAATAAACTTTAAATACTCCTTTTTCCAGAATATACATTAATGATTTGGGAAATAATAAAGAGGAGAGATTTGTATCGTAGTGTGCTGGTGAGTGTGAGGGCGCCTATTATTGTTCTTGGGCAAGAAGAGGTTAGGGATAATGTGGGTGTTGTTCATTGGCACATGCCTGCTAGTCTTGAGCCTGTGAAGTATGCTATCAGTGTTAGGAGTGATGATAGTATTAAGAACATGATTAGCAGGGCTGGTAATTTTGTGGTTAATTTTGTGGGTTATGAGTATAGGAATCATGTGCTTGCTTGTGAGAATGAGGATGGCTTGTTTGTTGACATCTTTGAGTTTCTGGGTTTTACTAAGAAGAATTCTATTATTATTGAAAGTCCTAGGATTAAGGAAGCCAAGGTTTTTCTTGAGTGCGAGGTTGAGCAGGAGTTTGACAGTGGCGACCATACTATTTTCATTGGCAAGGTTGTTGGTCCTTAATCAAAACCTTTATATATTATCTGTGGTGTCTTTTTGTTTATTATCTTGGATATTTTCAACTAATAAGGTGATGGTGATATAAATGATTGATGTGGATAAGATTAAAACTAAAAAGGATGAGGAGATTGAGAAGTTAGTTGCTAATCTGCGTAAGAACAAGCTTGCTTCTTCTGATTCAGAGGCTAGGAGGATGGCTGAGGAAATGCTCTCTACTAGTAAGAAGGTGTCTGAGGATTTTGCTGAGAGAGAAAAAAGGATTTTTGGTGAGGATAAAAAGAGTGTTGAGGTTGAGCTTGCTCAGAAACGAGTTGCAGAGATAAGCTCTAATATTGCTAGGGGCAAGGCTGATGTTAGGATTGATGTTGAGGGTGTTGATGTTACTAAGCCTTTGAAAGATATTGTTAAAGAGCAAGAGGAACCTATTGAGAGAGAGGATGACGAGATAGCTGTTGATGTAACACCAACACGTGAAGAAGAGGTTAGCGAGGAGCCTGCTGAGCTAGAAGCTGAGGTTGAGTTTGAGAAGCCAGAGCTAGAAGCTGAGGAGACCGAGGAAGGACTTGAAGTTCCTGAGCCTGAGGTTCCTGAAACTCCAGAACCAGAGATTCCTGAGGCACCTGAACATCATGCAGGACCTGAAGCTCCTGAGCCTCTAGAGCCTGAGAGTGAGGATGAAATTCCCGAGCCTCCTTATCCTGAGGAGAAAGAGGGTTTTTGGGTTCATGAGCCAGAGCCTATAAGAGAAGTAGAGCCAGAACTTGAAGAAGATTTAGAAGAAAAAGATGAAGAACCAGAAGAGGATATTGATGAATCTGTGCTTGAATCAGAGGAACCTGAACCTGAGGAAGAGCCTGAGGAGAAACCCGATTATGGTGACGAAGGTATTGAGGATCAAACTGTTGGTGAGGATGAGGCAACTGAAGAGCCAGAGGAATCTGAGCCTAAAGAGCCTTCTGAAGAATTTGGTGATGAAGAAGAGCCTGATGTTAAGATTAAGGAACTGGATGAGAGTGATAAGCCTAAGAAGAGTGATGAGCAGAGAAAAAAAGAGATTGAGAAGATGCCTGAGTCAAAGGTTGACTTGAGCAAGGTTTTTAAGTCCAGCAAATAAATAATTATTTTTTTTTGCAATATTTAAGTTCTATATTGAAAATAATAATATAACTACTATTTAGTGGTTAAAAAAGCGAAAAGTATTTAAATGATAAAGTACATTATACGTAAGAAGGGGGATTAAACATGAACAAAAAACCAACACTCATTTTTTTATTTGTAATCTTTGTTTTAATATTTGCAAACCTAGCCAGTGCAGTAATCTTTGACATAGAAAAAGCAAGAGAAGAAGAATGGGAGCGCTTTGAAGCTTACAAAGAAGATTACATAAAATATCATGACTTAGAAGCATTCTCAGAATACGTGAGTGAGAGAAACCTGGTAATGAACTTTGGGTTCTATGGACCAGATTATTATTATATACCACCTGATGTTCTAAGAGCAAAGTATAATCCTCCATTACAAGGAGAGTTCTACCAGACACCAACACGGGGCTATGGTTCAAGCCTAGACCAACCATCAGCAGTCAAATACCACGGAGACATTGTGAATGGAAAGTACACAGGCTATATCCCAAGCAGTTTAAATGGTGTATACTTTGATCATCCACATATCAATGGAGCACCAAGACAACTAACCCTAAGCTACCCAGACCCGTACAACTCATACTATGGGGGTTATGGAGGTTATTATGGTAGCTATGGCAACTATGACAGCTACGGGAGCTATGGTGGTTATGATGGCTATGATTACTATGGGGGTTATGATAGCTATGGGAGTTATGGCAACTATGGCGGCTACAGTAACTACGTAGGATATGGTAACTATGGGGGCTACAATAGTTATGGCGGATACGGATACTATGGAGGCTATGGTGGTTATGGTGGCTATGGTTACTATGATTATGACTTAAACGATATCTATTCAGACCAACCAAGAGCATATGCAAGAATATCAGACCCACTCAGCAATGGGTTTTATATTGTGGGTTATTACTAATACAGGTGAAAAAATGATAAATGTTGACCTTGTTCAACAACTTGAAGGAATAAAGCAAGCTTACATTAAAAAAGAAGAAGATTATATAAGAGAACAAAATATACCCTCTTCAGCTGTGGAAGATAGAGATACTATAATGAAAATAAGAAAAAATTATTTTGAATATTCTATCTTTCTTTCTGATGTAGCAAAGGAGCGAGGTCTTCCTAAAGCTGATGTGGAGAAAGCTATTGAATCTCTATCCATTTTTCAAACAGGAGATGATGAAAATACTCAAAGAAAAAAAATGCAAAAGCATCTTAAGACTATGGCTTATCTAATAACAACAGATTTTCCTGAAATAGATACAGAATCTGATAATTGGAGAAACTGGGTTTTTCATGAGAATGATACCAGATCAGATCTTTGTGCTGTTGTAAAGCAAGCTTGCGGAAATGTAAATTGCAGTGTTTCAACAACTGACATTGATGAGCAGCCTTCATTTGGCTCAGGAAAACTAGATAAATTTGGTTTTTGGGAAAAGCCATGCTATATTTGTGCAAGAGAGTTTGAAAAAAAACATCCTGAAATGGGTGAATGCTGGCCTTATGCTAGAAAAGAAAATAAAAATGAAAATTAAAAATGGATTAAAAAAAGGATTAACAATTTTTGGAATAAGTAGTATTCTATCATTTCCATTAAATTACTGTAAAAAAACACCAGATGCAAGTTTAGAGCAAAAGGTGAAACCTGAACTACCAATTGTTGTTTATGTTGATACAGAATCAATGTCAGAAGAATCGTTTTATAATTATGTAGGTGTGTTAAGAGAACTAGATGCACAAGCAAAAACAGTTGGTGTGAACTTGATATGGGATATAGAAAGATCTAATAAACTGGGTCCTGACTACCTCTTTGGCAGTGAATATCTTCTTTCAGAAGATTGGTATATAGATTATCCGGGAATGATAAGTAAAGGAGGTAGGGGTTTCATAAAAATAGACGCTAATATTTGGTCTGAAAAAGAAAAAGGCATTGTTCTGGGGCGTTTATTCATGAAACAAATTATTGGTGAAAGTGATGACTCTAGTGACTTAACATATAAAATGCCAGGACACCGTCCTCCTGAAACAAAACTCTCAGAAAAAGAACTTTACAGACTAGCTGAGAAGTACGGGACAGTAAAAATAAAATGAACAAAAAAATATTTTTTTTAACAGGTGCATTACTTATAATCTTCTTAATTAGTTTTTCAACTGCCAATGCTTATACTTATAAATATATCAATCCTTATTTATATCCTTACACAAATACATACGCCTCTTATTCAACCCCTGATCCATACATATATCATCGAGTTGACACATACCCTGTTTATCACTACTATGAAGATGATAGCAATCTTCCATTAGTAACAGGACCCTTTCCAAGGTATTATCTGGCTCACCAAGACTTAGGAGATATTGAATTTCTGCACGATGACTTTAATCATTTTGACGAGTTTATAGGGTATAAAGACCTAGATATCTATTATCCAAACACAGGAGAGATACATATCTTAAGAAATCCTAATGCAAGAGAACCAAACTGGGACTTAAGTCACATACCTGAAGGCATGAAAACCTTTGGAGAGCATGTGCATGGCTGGATACCTGACTATGGATACTATGTAAAGCACTATAACCATGAGCATGAATGGGAGATGGAATATGATTATGATTATTACGGTTACTTCACACCATACCTAGCATACAGAACCACACCTTATCAAAGACCAAGCTGCCAATCAATAAGTGCATGCCAGTATAGGTATTGTTCTAGCTGTTATGGATGAAAAAGGAATAAAAAATGAGTTCACGACCAAGAATCGCTTTAGGATATGAAAGATTAGCACTTGAACTAGAGCATTACATAGAAGACTATGTGCCACAAAACAAAATAGAACCTATAAGTGCGTTTGCTTTTGTTCCATTGCTTCAAAAACAAGATGCTCAAGATTTACTAAAATCCTTTAAAGCAGATACATTAGAAGAACATCTAAAGAATCCTGAGTCAGGACTTGAGATAGTAAAAAAGATAAAAGAAAAAACATACCTACACGAAGCAATTATAAATTATTTTGAACAAGGAGAATACAAAGATGCAATGAAACTACGACTTGGAGTAGTAGGCTACTGTCCTCCTGCCAAGTTTGATGTGAAAAAAGCAGAAGCACTAGTCAACCAAGGATATAACCGAGTAGTTGCTGACTTTCCTGACACTGAAAATACAGTTGTTTCTGGCCTTACCAATGTGGGTGTTCTAAAAATTGCTTATGAACAAGCCAAGAGAAGAGGCTGGAGAACAGCAGGAGTTGCTTGTGAAAAAGTTTATGAGTTCCAAGATAATTGGTTCCCTGTAGATGAAAAACCAGTAATTATTGGAGAGAACTGGGGTGATGAGAGTCAGACTTTTTTAGAGACCATAGATGTCTTACTTAGAGTTGGAGGCGGAATTCAATCAATAAGAGAAGCTATTCAAACCAGAGCAATGGGAAAACCTGTTTATGAATATGAATTAGAAAAAATTGAATAAGGATTACTTACTCCCCTCCATAAATCTCTGCATCTCATCAACGAATTCTTTTGCTTGTTCAAAATATTCATCGTACTGTGATCCGCTTATCTCAGCTATTTGCCCATGAAGAATAATCCTTGATACATGATAGAATTTCTTCATAGTATTAGCATACTTCTCTTGCAACAAGCCTCGCTTAACCATTTTCTCATCTAGCATATCAGCCACATGGCTAGGACTAGGAGGAACCTCATTCAGTTTCATAAGAGCAGCATGAGCAGCATCAATAACAGCCCAGTAAAGATCCAGTACTGCCTGCTTTATATGCCACTTAGAATTATGCAAAGTAATAGGGGCTTTATTAAAATAATTCCACATGCTCTCAGAACTAGGCCTAATCCTTCCCTGGAAAAGCAATATCTGTAAAGGCTCAAAAAAGCCTGAGTCAATAATAGGAACCCCATCTCTTAAAATATTAATAGCAACAGGGTCACCTGCTCTTACATACTCCCAGAAACTAGTGAACTTCAAAGTCGTGACATGCAGCTTTTTAGGACTAACATCAGCAATAATCTTATTAATGATTAATCTATAAGCCTGAACAAACTCTCTATCAATAATAATGCTTACATCATCAACTATCACAAGCAAATCAACATCTCCTTTGCTCTCCTGCTTCTTCCTAGCAGTGCTGCCAAAAAGAACGATTGCCTTTATAAACTTTGCAAACTCTTGGTAAACCTTTTTACTAAAATCATAAGCAATGTTAATTACTTCCTTTGAATAGCTCTCAGAAACCTGCTTTCTCCTCTTTTGTATGTCAAACTCCACTTAAGAGCTCACCCCTTTTTATTCCTCTTAGATATTGTTGTTATCTTTCTTTTATTAACTTTTTGCTTTTTTAAGGGGACTCCGGTGCTTTTTTGCACTAGGAGTCACCTGCCTTTTGCGAACTTTTGGGAGCGAACGAAGTGAGCGGGCGAAAAGTTCACTCCATCGGCACCTCTGACCATAATCTCCACTCATTACTAGGAGCATAAGCACCAACAATGTAGGTTGAAGGGTTGTGATAACCAAAGTGTTGTTCATGCACACTCCTAAAAGTAGGCGCTCTTGTAGTGGTATATATGGGAGAGCCCATTAATGCCCATGTATCAGGCATAGTGGTTGTAGGATTATAACTGCCTGCTTCTACAATAAAGTCTTTTAAACCTGCTTCTTCCATGTTCTTAATAAACTCTTTCATAGGAACATTGCCTTGGCCAGGGGTTAGGTGCTCATCATCAAAACCAAAATTATCAGTTAAGTGAATATGACCAAGCACTCCTTCTTTTGCAAGTTTCTTAGTCTCTTCTAACAACCACTTGTTAAAACGCTTTTCCCTTTGTGCAGGGGTCTCATCATCTCTAGCCTCAAAGTACTGTCTCCACATATTGTAATGACCAATATCAATAGTTGCTTTGATATGCTCCTTGGCTTTCTTTTTTGCCTCTTCTTCTGAGTACCCCTCTCTTCTTAACTGCTCTTGCATCTTCTTCCTAGACTCCTTGACCAGCTCTCTTATCTCATCAGGATGACTGCCGTACTGCTCAGGCCTCCAGTTCTCAGGAGCAACAAAGATGGGCTCATTCAACTCCTTTCTGTGCTGGTCAGTGTAGATCATGGCTTTCCTGCCAGCATCTGCAATGGTCTGAGCAACCTTGTGCTTACCATAATCTTTTATAGTCTGCATCCTTCTCATCTGGTCAAGGGCTTCTTTTGCATCTGCATCAGCTGCCGCAGAGGCTTCGTGGATGTGGCGCATGTTATCAGTTTGTTTTTTAATCACTTGTTTTAAGTATTCTGATGGTAGCATGTTCTTAGGAGGAGCTAGATTACCTAAGTAGTGTCTAAGTGTATCATCCTGCGTCATGATTTTCCATTTCTCTTCTTCAGGAATATTCTTTTCTAGTTTTTCATAGAAATTCAGTACCTTTTTAGCTGCATCCCTTATTTCTCTTGAATTCTCATAATCTCTTGCATAGAACAAAGAGCTCCCTTTTGCCCGTAAAACCTTAGCAGCCATCTGGGTTTTAAAGAACAACAGCTCAGGAGCAATCTTTTCACCTGTCTTTTCTTCTAATTTCTTAGCTTGTTCTATAAAATCAGTGTATCTCACAGGCTTGACCTTGAAATTGGTATTATCCTTGTTCCATATAGGAACTCTGTCAAATAATCTTTCTGCTTTATCCTCCTTTAGAATCCATTCTTTCTTGATTAGACCACCATTCACATCAACCCAATCATCAGCAGCAATTTTTTCACCAGTCTCAGAGTCAACTGCTCCAACAAGCTTTCTACCAAGAACCTCTTCATAACTCTTAGCTGTGTGAAAGTCAGGTTCATAAACAAGATAATCCTTTCTAACAGCATTAATGTTTCCTGTCTGAGAATCAACCACTATTACAGGGGCTTTTTCTTCTTCCTCTTTGTAGCCCTTAAACAATTTCTCTCCTGTTCTCTCTTGAATATCAGACAGGGGTCTGCTCCACTCACTTGTATGGAAAACAACAGCTCCTCCTTTAGTAGCCTCACCAGCAAAATGAATAGCTCTCTCAATCTCCTTGATAGCCATCTGCCTTGCCTGGTCACTAAAACCTTGCTCTCCAAGCCCAGCCAAGCTCTGAGAATGAACAGGAGCATGCACACTGGTCTTTATCTCATTAATCTCAGCCAAAGCCCTCATATCCTGTCTCTCCTTGGTACCAAAGGCCTCTGGGCTTGGCCTCTGAGAATCACTCTTACCAGCACCCATGAACTCGAACTCAATCCTGCTAGCTCCTTCACGAATCTTAGCACTAAAAGCTTGGAGTTGGTTCATCATAGGATTAGTGCCAGTACCTATTTCCTGAGGTCCAAGACTACTAGTCTCTAAGGGTTGGCCTTCTTCAGGAGGAATATCAGCTGGCTCTATTTCTCCATAATCCCTGTCAAGGGCATGATAGTATTCTCCGAATATCATGGATGATAATCACCTAGTCCTTTTTTTTCTCTTTCACGAAGCGCCCTATTAATTCTGTCTATCTGCTCAAGCTCACGCTTCATGTAATCAGAGGCGTCCTTGTTCCTGTAAAACTCATCTCTCTGCAATTTTTCAGTATGATACTGAATAGTGTCAATAAAGCTTCTTTCTGAAGGAGTAAGCGTTCTCTCAGCTGCTTCCCTAGCAATCGTTTCAAGCCTGCTCAACACATTGTAATTAGTGAGCTCATAAAATGAGGGAGCACCCTGCATTACTGCTTCAACAGCTTCTATATATCCACGGCGCTGCTCAGGCACCTCTCTTACTCTGCCCTTTCTCTCCTCTTCCTCAATGGTTTCCTCAAGAGTAGCTGCTTCTGCCTCTCTTCTTCTCCGAAGCTCTTCTAGTTCTTCAAACCTCTGTTTTTCTTCAAGAGCAAGCTCCTCTATTTTTTCCTCAATCTCTTTTCTTGCCTCTTCTATCTCTCTTCTTCCCTTCTTCTCAAGCTGCTCTAACTCTTTTCTCTTCTCCTCAAGCTCCTTTTTCTTATCATCTAACTCTTTACGCTTATCTTCTTCAAACTCTACAAGTTGCTTAATCTTCTCCTCTGCACTAATACTTTCATCATCGGTTAGTACCATAAAACAAAGTATTCTTTTAGTATTTTTAAACCTTACCAGCTCAGCATTCCATGAGCCTTTTTATAATTCTTAAACATCGCGTAGAGTTCAATAGCCACTGATTTCTGAGCATCCTTAGGGCTGCCCTTAAGCTTTGCTTCTCTACCACCAAAGGAAGGTGTGAATATTGAGAATATCTCTCCGAACCCTTTGAACACAGCAATGAATGGCTCAAACATGCTGCCGGCCAATGCAAAATCAAGTGACTTCTTTTTCTTTTTCTTAGCAGCCTCCTCTGCTCTTCTCTTCTCCTCAAACTCTTTCTCGCCTGCCTCCCAAAGATATTTTTCAAGCTCTTCTCCAAGAGCATCCATAGCTGCTTTTACACTATCATCAACCATGCCTAAGAGCATCATGTCTTCTTCTCTTTTTAAGTTCTTATAAGCCTTTATATGGTCTTTTGTCCAAGCATATCCTCTAAGAGTGACCTCTACTCTTCCAAAATGAATAGGCCCTCTATGAGCATACTGGTCTTGGTGAAAACTCATCTCAGGTCTGGTCCTGTACCTAAACGTTGCTAGAATAGTTGGGTGGTAAGCAGTCTTGCTGGGCTTGTGAAGCAACAGTTCAATCTCAATAATACTTGTTTCAAAAGCACTTATAATATCAGGGCTCTCAACATGCTCCTGCCTCATCTGCATCCTAGCAATATTCCTAAGATAAGGCTTAACCCAACTCATATACATCTTAATAACATTCCAGTGCTGGCGCAAATATTTAAGTGTGAAAACCCTTCTGTTCTCAAGCTCTTTATCAGTTCTGAGTTTCCAATTAACAAAGGCATAAAGCTTTCTTCTAAGAACTTGCTTAACATTCTTATTAAACTTAAGAGCATCAACTTTCTTATCAATCTCATCCAAGCTATAAACATGAGTGTTAAAGAACAGGTCTGGTAGGATAGTAAAGCCTACCTGCTGTGCAAGGTGATAGATGCTTCCTGGCTGCACCTGACCACCGCGATTCTCAACCAGGTCTGTGTATTCTCCTTTAAGTGCAACATCAGCAGCCTTTACCTTGCCCCACTTCCTTCTTGGCTCAAGCTTTTCATCAAGAACCCTGAGTTCTCTAACAAGCTGGAACAACTGCTTAATCATCTCAGACATACCCTTGAAATACTGGCTAGCTCTGTCCTGCTGTATGCCCATTCTTGACTGAGCAGCTCCCCAGAAAGCACTTTGCTCACTAGCACTAAAAACATCTGTTAGCTTCTCAACATGAGGAAAAGAACTCTCCTGCCTCATATAGTTAAGCAGCCAGTAATAAGTCTCCTCAATACTCACCTTGGAAACAGAAGCCTCAACCACAAGCCTGTACCTCTTATAAGGATCAGGATAACCTGTTTTCTGATAAGCAGCGAACCCAGGCTCATTAGCTGCTTGTATATTCACCTCTTCAGTTACCTCCATATCAGCATCATCAGCACTAATCTCTCCTTGAGTAGGGTCATAGGTGCCTTGCTCATTCTTCCTATACTTACCCAAAGCACTCTTCTTAATAAAGCCGTGTTTTACCAATAATTTACCCCAGTCATCAATCATCATTTTTTTCTTCTCTTATACTTAATTTGTTTATTTATAAATCTTACCTAATAATTTAAGTTTAAGTTCAAAAAATAGTGCCGGCTCGGGCACGCTTATAATGTCGAGGGCTCCACCTCCCCGTAGGGGGCAACCCCCTATTCCGCTAAACTTTTCGCCCACTCACTTCGTTCGCTCCCAAAAGTTTGCAAAAGGCAAGCGGTTCCTAGTCCCAAAACGGACCGGAACCCCTTGTAGGGGACTAAGCACACGTCTTTGTGTGCGCATGTCGCCTTTTTTAGTCAAGTATCAAAAATGCTTTGCATTTTTGGACTTACAAAAAGCTATGCTTTTTGATAAGTTTTTATAGTGAGCGTAGCGAACGGGGAAAAACTTGCGCAAATTGGCACTACTATTTTTTGAACTTTTAAATGAAATAATTATCTATGATGCGGATGCCTCTTCCTCCGCTCCTGCAAAGCCTTGATATGACTAATCTTTATGTTAAGTAACTTATTAAGATCAGTGGTTAACTCCTCAAGGATAAGGCTGATGTGTTCTCCTCCTAGGAAGTGAGGCACAACCACATAGTCTGCTCCTTTATTGTAAAGCTCAAGAGCGTCTTCTGCATCATAACTCGTAACAATGATAGTAGCCTCAGGGTTAATCTCTCTCACCTTTTTTATGAGTAGCATACTGTCGTGATGGTTTGGGACTGTGCTTATAACTAGTTCTGCTTCTTCAAGTCTAAGCCTCTTAATAATCTCAATATCTCCTATGTCTCCGTAGATACAAGGCACTTTCTTCTTTATTAGGTGTTTTATGATGTCAGGGTTTAAATCAACTACTACCACGTTCTTTTTCAGCATGTGAAGTTTCTTTAATATGCTGTACCCAATCCTGTCATAACCCACTAATACGACTTTGTGCTCTGCTCCTTCTTCTAAGTAGCTTATTAATTCCTTGTTATGCTTGCTTAACTTGTCAAAGATAGTAAGTTTTTTTCCAAACCACTGATATAGCTTGTCATCAAACTTTATGATATAAGCTGTTAAGCCAATAGTGATGATTGCTACAAGTATGGTCAAACTGAAAATCTCAGAATTGATATGACCCTGGTTAAAACCAAAGGCTACTATGATAAGACTGAACTCTGATATCTGAGCCAAACTAATACTTGTCAAAAAGGCTGTTCTCTTCTTATATCCAAACAAGGCAAGCAAGAATAGGGTGAGCAAGGGAAGGATAATAAGGGTTAAGCCGAGCATCACACCCAAGGGAAGAAGAATACTGCTTATACTCACAGGTATTAATTCTAAGCCTATACTAACAAAAAAGATTACTGCAAAGAAATCCTTTAAACCCTTAACCTGGCCTATTATCTCAAGGTTGTAAGGCAAGCTGCCTAAGAGTAAGCCTGCAATAAAAGCACCTATTACTATGCTAAAACCAATGTAGTGATAGATGATTGCAAAAACAAACATAGCCATGATTGAGAGGATGAATAACAATTCATCATTCTTAGCAGCAAACTTGAAAACACTTATGAAGATTAATTTTGCAAGGAACAAGCCTAGTAAAAAGATAATAACTCCTTTCACAAACATGAGTATGATAGGACCTAGGG
>SMTZ1_10002108_pt1 | contig 20131 bp, 3 predicted proteins | sample DeeMarSWOR136_30_FD_25667 | JGI IMG/M metagenome (IMG submission 25667) | reverse complement strand
ACTTATAGGACTTATACCTGTCATAACCCTGGAACCCCTAATGCTTATTGCACACATACAGATACTGACATGATAAAACAGGATTGTGGTGACACTCAGTGTGGTAATTGGAGTGGGCCTTATTGTTATCAAGGAAACATCTGGAGAAGTAGAGAATGCACATGGAGGGGTTGTGATAATTATGGTTGTTATCAAGGCCATGGTTTTGATGATGAAAAAATAATGGATTGCGGAGATGCAGGTAATTATAGTATAAGAATAACTGTTAGTGATGGGCAACTAAATGATTCTCAAGAAGTATATATTATTGTTCTTCCCTTGGATAGGGACAAAGATGGTTATAACAGATTAGAAGACTGTGATGATGGTAATGAAAATATTTATCCCGGGGCTCTTGAGATATGCAATGGAATAGATGATGATTGTGATGGTGCAATAGATGATAATTGCACAGCCTCTTTTAATATAAATTTAAAGCAAGGCTGGAACCTAATCAGTCTGCCCTTGGACTTAAGGAATAAAACCTTGGGATATGCCTTGTCATCCATAGATAATAAGTATGCAAATGTTTTTACTTATATAAACGGAGAATGGTTGCAATTAAGTGATGATTCTAGAGTCGATGAAACCATGGGCTTATGGGTAAACGTGCTTGAAAATGTAACATTAAGGATTAATGGAACTTTTATATATAATTCAAGCTTTAATCTAAGCCAAGGCTACAACCTCATAGGTTATCCCAGGCTTTCTCAGAGAAATGTATGGAGTGTTTTTAGTAATGTGCTTAGTGAAGTAGAAAATATCTTTGGATATGAAAATAAAACCTGGAAATCATACAAATTTTTTAAGATTATAAACACTCTTGATTATATAAAACCAGGCTTTGGCTATTGGGTAGAAGTCAGAAATGAGACCTCCTGGTATTTTGATGCAAGGTTTAGCTGAGTTTCTTTAATTACCATTTGAAAATAGAAAACGTTAAATATTCCCTAGTTTTTCTTTTATAGCTTGAGTGGGGGGATTAGAATTAGGAAATTCAAGCTTGGGTTAGTTTTAATCTTAATCTTGTTAATCTTAAATAGTATGGGTGTTCTTGGAGCTGATTGTGGAGAAGGTATTAAAGTATGTGAGTGCGGTGATACTCTTATAACAGATCATGTTCTCACCTATGACCTTCATTGTAGTGGATCAGGATTATATATAAGGGATGATAACCTTGATTTGGATTGTAATAATCATATTATTAATGGTTCTGCTAGTGGGTATGGAATTTATCTAGATAGTAGTGAAGGGTTTAGTGTTCAGAATTGTAATGTAATAAATTTTTCTACAGGAGTATATTTTTTCAGTGGGAGTGCAAATGGAAAACTAAAAAATAATAACATCAGACACAGTCAAAACGGAATATATCTATACGGTTCTGTAGTATACAACAACACCATAGAAAACAACAACATAGAACACAGCCAAACAGGATTAACCTTATACTATAACACAGATGGAAACAACATAACCCAAAACACAATAGAAAACAATGACCTAGGCCTTTACATACACTATGCAGTAAACTATAATAATATATACCAAAACACCTTTAGGAACAACTCTTTAGGACTGCACATAGGAGATGAATCATGCGACTTAAATAATATTTGGAACAATGACTTCTATGATGCTGGGATAACCTATGAAAACACCAACAATAATTTCTGCGTAAACAACATAACTAATAATTATTACAATGGAGCTCAAGGACCTACCAGGTGTGATTGTTTACCCATACTAACCATAGGCGACTTATACATAGACAAGAACACAGACCTATGCCCAGGAAACTATACCATGCCATATTCCTTAAGAATAATCACTGATGATATTACCCTAAACTGCAACAATGCAACCATTGACGGACACCAAAGCACCTATGGAATACACATAGATGCTTATAGGTACAACATACAAAACTGCCATATAAAGAATAATACAAATGGAGTATACTATTACATAGGAACCCGAGAGGGTACTCTGCAAAAAAATGATATTACTCATAATCAATTCGGCATCTTTTTCGGAGGGTCTTACTCTGATCATAATAACATAAAACATAATAATATATCTGATAATGATTATGGGATATATCTTTATTATAATTCCAACTATAATATTTTTAAGCTGAACAACATATCCAGAAATGATATTGGAATTTATATCCGCGGAATTTGCCGCGGAAATACTTTTCATTATAATAATATTTATGAAATTCAAAATTACAGTTTTTATAATACTAAAACCTCTAATGTTACAGCAGAAAACAACTATTGGGGAACAACAAGCCAGGCAGAAATAGCCAACAGTATCTATGATTATTATGATGATGCTTCTAAGGGCATTGTTGATTTTATTCCTTACTCATACTATCCAAACATTGCTCGTTGTCTTAATGGAACCCAAGACATTGATGAAACAGATGTTGATTGTGGAGGAAGGAGTTGCCCTCCTTGTGACAATGGAAAGGCTTGCCTGGTTGATTTTGACTGTATGAGTGGTTATTGTTCTTTGAATAAGACATGTACTACTCCTGTACTAGCCAATAGCCCTTGGCCCATGTTCATGCATGATGAGCAGCACACAGGCAGGAGCGAGTATGCAGGGCCTGACTGGAATGATGACTGGGATGTAAGGTTGAAATGGGATCCTAGTGATAAAGGTGCTTATTATTATCAAGGAGGTGCTATTGCACATAACATGTTATACCAAGGTATTTCAGATTTCTATGCTATTAACCTGGATACTGGTGCTGTGGTTTGGCAGCTAAATAATACAGGAATGGTATCAACACCAGCTATTGACTCATATGGCAATGTTTATGTAAGAATTTATAACAACACTTCTCATAGAACATACCTCTTTTCATTTGAGCCTGATGGCACCAAGAGATGGCAGAGCCAAGCATTATCCCAAGAAGCCAGTTCTCCAATCATAGGTCCTGGTGATATGATATACATAAGCAGAGAGGGCTATGTATATGCATATTATTCTAATGGTTCAGAAAAATGGAGTGTAAATACAAATGCTAGTGTTGATTTGCAAGTTCCGACAATTGGATATGATGGAAACATATATGTAACTGGTAGTCGGCAGACCTTTGCTGGTCCAATTAATTATATGGGTGCTCTAAACCCAAACAATGGAAATATTATATGGAAAAGAGAAGACCTGTTCTGTAATGTTCCACTAGCAATAGGCCAAGACGGAACAGTATATGTAGTCTCAACAGGACCTGGTCCAGCAGCAAACTTAATAGCCTTAGACCCTGCGAATTTTACAGGGCCACCCAAATGGAGTACTCAACTAGCCAGAAACGCGTATTTTTCAAGCTGGGCTCCTGCAATTGACTCTGACGGAAAGATCTATGTAGGTGCACGCTCAGCCTTTGGAGGAAGCCTATATGTTGTTTATCCAAATGGAACTCATACATGGGTTTGGAGTGACTGGGATTCTGCACCCATACTAGATGCAAATGGGAATATTTATTTTGGCTCTAGAAACCACAAGTTCTATTCATTAAACCCAGATAGAAGTCTGAGATGGAGTTATCAAACAGATAGTGAAATGTATGGACCAGCTGTTATAGGAGAAGATGGAAGTGTGTATGTAACCTCATATCAAGGAACCCTGTATGCCTTTGGAACACCCTTAAATTGCACAGATGGAATGCAAAATGGTGATGAAACAGATATTGACTGCGGAGGTAGTTGTCCTAGGTGTGGGGATGGGAGGGATTGTTTAGCAAAAGCTGATTGCCAAAGCTCTTATTGCAATCCCCACAGTATTTGCTCTACTCCTCTATGTAATGATACCTGGAAAAATGGTAATGAAACAGGCATAGACTGTGGAGGAGTTTGTTCTAATTGCACAATCCCGGTTTCTTGCTCAGACGGAGTTCAAAATGGACATGAAGAAGGAGTAGACTGTGGGGGGATTTGTCCAGATGAGTGTGAACCTATATTAACTGTACTGATAATACCAGTTAGTTGGCAAGGTAGTTATGAGGAGTTCCAAAGCACAGCTAGCCAAGCATCTGATAATTTTTTAAATAGAATTCCTCTTAAAGATTGTCCAAATGAATATAAAGTTTTAATATCAGACCAAATAGATTATGACGGAGATCGCATAATGTGGGATGGCTGGCAGTGTAATGTTCCTGAATATGCTCCTGGTTGTTATGGTGATGGTGGGTTTGTATTAAGGGTAATTGAATATTGTGCAAAAAGATATGGAAAGGCCACTGGAAATAAATATGATTATGTAGCTGGAATAACTGATTTGAATAAAATTGGAAGAGACCCATATGTTAACATTCTTGGTCAACTTACTTGTAGAAACTGGGCTGGTGGTTGGACAGCAGGGAACTCTGACGCAGTCATAGCAACTACTAATGATATTAAAACAGTCACTCATGAATTAGGTCATCAATTTGGTTTTAGTGATCAGTATTGTGATTGTAGTGGAGTATACTATATGGGAATCGATCTCGGGAATTTGTGTGGTCCTAACGCACCCATCAATCCTTTAAATAAAACACTTGGCTGTGATTATGATGGAGATTGTTGCTGGACAACATTAGATGACTTGTATCCTGGTTGTCACAAGCGATGTGAAGGTAATTTTGATAGGTTTGGACTAAATACTAATAATGACAATATTTTAGATACAGGTAATCATACAGTTATGTCAGCCGAGGTTGAAGGAAGAGTAGAACGAAATCATTATGATATTACAGAATATGGGCATCTTCAAAATATTCTTCAATGTTCATCACCAGAAGCGAGTCTTATGCAAGAAGAAAATCTCTTAAATATTGTATTAGAAATAAATTTAAATATAAGTATAGATGATAATGTAACTCTTAATTATGTGGATGTAACATATGGAGATTCTCCAGTTATACCCCCAATACGTGGTAATTACTCATTAAGGATTTTGGATGAAAATAACTCAACCCTTTATGAAAGTAATTTCAGTATAAGTTTCTTGATATTTTCAAATCTCTCATATTTCACAAATCAGACATACCTGCATCATAAAATCAAATATAATACATCAATGCGTAAAATCCAATTATTCCACAACAACACCCTCCTCTTTGAGCAAGCAATAGATTTTTGTGATTTTGATTATATATGTGAGCCAAATGAAAACCATTTTAGCTGTCCTTATGATTGTGAATCCTGGACAGAAGATGAAACTTGTAATAATGAGTATGATGGTGTGTGTGACTTGGATTGTTTACCAGAATATGACCCTGATTGTATGAAAACAATTAATATCTCATTAATTAAGGGCTGGAATCTTATCTCAATTCCTCTTAAATTACTAAATAACTCTGTAGATAATGTTCTTAGCTCAATTAATTATTCTCACATATTTTCTTATGACTCAGAATGGAGGGTTCCATCAAAGATAAATAATAGATTAGGATATTGGATTAAGGTTCTTAATGAAACTATTCTTGCTATTAATGGCTCAATCCCAACCAACATGATTCTAGATTTAAACCCAGGCTACAACCTCCTTGGCTATCCTAGTCTGAATGAAACTAATGTATCTTTTGTTTTTAATAATGTCTCTGATGATTTGATTAATGTTTTTAGCTATGAAAATAATTCTTGGAAATCTTTTATGCCTAACAAAACTCATGATTTGAATAGTTTAATATCCATCAAACCTGGTCTTGGCTGTTGGGTTAATGTAAAAAACACTACTTCTTGGTTGTTTGATGGAAGATTTAGATAATTATAACTATTAGAGAATAGAAAAAGTTAAATACTTCTTATTTTTTCCTTTAGATTCACGTGGGGGGGTTAAGTGAAGCCAATAATCAATATTAAATCTTATGCTTTATTATTAAGTATTATATTGCTCTCTATAATTTTAATCACTCCTGTTTGGGGCATCCCAAATCCAGCAGCAGTTTATTGTGAAGAACTGGGTTATTCATATAATATAGAAAAAACCCTTTCAGGAGAAAGAGGAGTGTGTAAGATTAGTGAAGGCATAGAACTTGATGGATGGGATTTTTTTAAGGGAAAGGTTGGAAAAGAATATTCTTATTGTGCAAAACATGGTTATGACATTGAAACCGAAATTTTAAACAAAGATGGTTATACAGTAGAACATGCGGTTTGTGTTCCAAAAGCAGGAGGAGCCCGAATATCTTTGCATGAGTTAATGGAAAATAATGGTGTAAGCTTAATCAAGACCAAGTCAGAAAAAACAGGGAATAAAGAGGGTTATATTGAAAATAGAATACTGGCGCCTTCAAGTAACGGGAAGTCAGATATTGAATCAAGCAATATAAGAGCATTAGATAAAGAATTAAATGATATAGTAGGAATAAGAAATATAAGACAGCCAAGCAATATAAAAAGCAGTAGCAGAGGCGACCCTCTTCCTTCAGCATTTGATTGGCGTAACAAGGATGGTCATACATATATTGGATCAATTCGTGATCAAGGTAATTGTGGCAGTTGCTATGCCTTTGGTGCTCTTGCTGCTGCTGAGGGTACCTATAATTGGGCAACAGGAAAGTATGATGAAAATGCTGCTAATTTTTCTGAAGCATTCTTGGCTTTTTGTCTTTCAGATTATTATTCTGGTTTTGATGGTTGCGGTGGAGCAAACTATGAGTATGAAGAGCTAGATGCCTTGATAGATGAAGGCATGGGAATCTGCAATGAATCTGCTTTTCCTTACACAGACCATGAACAGCCTTGTCATGCTCCTGCTTGGGGTGCACCCAGAATTGAGTTTGAGAATTGGTATCGCATAGATTCCTTGGATATTGACTCAATAAAAACAGCTTTAATGACTTATGGTGTGATAGATGCAGCAGTTTATGTTACTACTGATTTTCAGACTTATGCTGGTGGTATTTTCAATGATTCTCAGACCACTTGTCCATTTGCATACTATACAACAACCAATCATGCTATAGCTTTAGTGGGTTGGGGCTACAATGAGTCATATGGAGATTATTGGATTTTACGCAATAGCTGGGGTGATACTTGGGGTGAGAATGGGTATATGCGAATAGCAGCAACCTCTGCAAGAGTGGCTTGTGCACCTGCTTTTTTAAGATTCACTAACCTAACATTAAATCCTTATTCAATAAGCCCGTCATCACCAGCATATGTAAAAAAAGACCATCTATTTAATTTCAGTACAGGCGTGGCTTGTTTAAATGGTTATTGTGGTGATGTTAGTGCGACTTTAACTTTACCACCTTCACAACCAACTACTTGTTCTGATATTTGGGGCTTTGACTGTGGCACAGGACCACCAGAAACAGGAGGAGACAACACCTTTGACGCTTGTAGCCCTGGTGCAGGAGGAGATGAGAGCATATATGAAATTTATTTAGACAGAACAGAGTTAGATTTTGAAGAAGAAATTGAGACTTCTTGTGCTGTTCATATACCTAGCCTTAATTGTGGGCAGGGTTATGTGGATGACAGGCTGTATGTTTATTATAGAAACAGCTCAACACAGACCTGGCAAAAAATACATTATGTTCCTCAAGTATACTCTTGTATGGAATACTGGATTAGGTTTAATCCAGATAGGGTAGAAGGAGAACATCAAGTTAGGTGTATTGTTGGATGGAATATTTCAGAAGGAGAGTGTGGTGCTGGCGAGTACTATGACAATGATGATGCTAATTTCTCTGTATATGGTCATAGTAGTGGTCAAGGAATGGTTCCAATGAATTATGGAAGCCCCTTTTATACAATTAATCCAAATCCTATGAATTGTACTAATATGACTAACCAAAGCACATGCAACCAGATATGGACCTTGAATGCTACTGGGGGGCTTGATACAAGTTGGCAGCTTTATACCATCTATGAATCTGATTTGCTAGGTATTGATAAAAAAGAAAGTGAAGAAATTACTGTAATGATAGTTGAACATATACCTCCAAAGATACAAGGAATTGGATGTTATAATGGGAATTCTTGGGTTGATTGTTCAACCTTGGGTTATGGTGACAGGATAGAACAGGTTAGAGCCAACTGCACAACTATGGAAGGAATAGCCATGTACACTTCATTTAAATTGGCCAACCTTCCTGATAACTATACTTTCTTTGAGAATAATGGAAGCTATAATCCCTTATCTGGTTATTGGGAGTATGATAACACAAATGTTTTAATAGAGGACTCTGGTGATTGGGAGGTATTGGTTACATGTGGAGATAGTGTAGGTGGGGAAGGCAATCAAGTTGTTAACTGGTTTGTTCCATTTGGGGTGTTACAGTCATATTTAATTGATCCCACGAGCAATATCATAGTTGGAAAAGGCAGCTTTTTTAACTTTAGCTCAGGTGTTAGGTGTGTGGGTGGAGAGTGCGGTGATGTAAATGCAATTTTAGATCCAAAAGTGGAACTTTACTATGATGATGGCACTGCTTCTACATACTGGTATGATGCCAATTTTATTTGGGCAGTTAGATTTACAGCACCATTTTATCCATTAAACATATCAAAAGCAAAGGTTATGGTTTATGACCCTAATTCAACAGGAAATTATTCAGCTACAGTGCATGTTTATGAAGATAATTATGGAGTGCCAGGAATTGATTTAATACCTCCTTTTAACACTACCATAGATACCTTTTTCCCTGATTGGGAAGAGTTTGGTTTGAATGTTCCAATTGTTAGTGGTGATTTCTGGATTGGGATTACTGCTCCTGGCAATCCTGCTGGTCCCTATGCTCTTAGTGACAGTGGTACCATTGCAGATAGAAGTATGTTCAATGATGGCTCAAATTGGAATCTTCTAAGTAATGACTTAATGATAAGGGCTTTTGTTGAAGATGAAAGAATAACTCTGTTTTATGATAGTTTTGAAACTGGCTTTGGAAATTGGAGTAATGTAGCAGGAGATGATATTGATTGGACAAGGCATACTGGCAGCACAACTTCTTCAAATACAGGCCCAGCAGAAGCCCATGGAGGTAATTACTATGTATATACTGAATCATCTGGTTTTTATGGTAAAGTTGCTATTCTAGAAGGGCCTACCATGGACTTAGATTCTTACAGAGATGCAAGCATTAGATTTTGGTATCATATGTATGGCAGCACGATGGGTAATTTATCTCTTGAAATTAGTGATGGAGCTAATTGGACTGAATTATGGAGTAAGATTGGAGACCAAGGTGATGCGTGGTATAATGCCACCATAGACCTTTCTTCCTATACAGGTTCAAGAAAATTAAGATTCAAAATGATTACAGGCTCAAGTTTTTCAAGTGATGCTGCATTAGATGATATTAGAATTACCTCTTCAAAAGGCACCATACCAATGAACAGTGGAGAGCCATTTTACACCATAAACCAGAATCCAGCCCTATGTGCTGATTTAAGAGCAGGAGATGTGTGCGAGACTTTGTGGTTAGTGAATGCAACAGGTGAAACAAACACCACCCACACCTTCTTCACTATATACAGCCCTATAAACTACTCTGGTTATATACCAGAAAATGAAACATCCAGGATAAAAATAACCATTATGTATAATCCTCCACCAGTAATCCATGAAATAGAATGCCAGGAAAACAATTCAATATGGCAGGACTGTTCTGATATTCTCTATAATGACTATCTGACTGCAGTCAGGGTCAACTGCACAGATCCAGATGGAGTTAAGGGTGCTTCCCTAAGATTATTTAATGTTCCAGATAATTACGAATTTTTTAATAATAATGCCTCTTTTGCTAATGGATACTGGATTTATGATAACAGTGATATCCTAATCCAGGATTCTGGTAGATTTGACTTAACAGCTTCTTGTGTTGATAATTTGAGTTATATTGGCCATCAGACTCATAGTTGGACAGTTCCATTCGGAGTGTTACACTCATATTTGATTGATCCAATTAGTGATATAATGGTTGAAAAAGGTAGCTTTTTTAACTTTAGCGCAGGTGTTAGCTGTGTGGGTGGAGAGTGCGGTGATGTAAATGCCACTCTTGACCCAACCATAATCCTTCAGCCATATGCTGGCCAGGATAGTTGGATAACAAGTTTACATACAAATGACAACTATGGTAGTTCAGATGAAATTAGAATAATGGGTTCTACCTTAGATAATCAAAGAGGACTCTTGTATTTTAATTTGTCAGAGATTCCTCCTAATTCAAATATTACTAATGCTAATTTAACCCTTTATAACTATGGTGCTTTCACCACTTCAAGTCAGACAATATCTATATTTAGGGTTACCAATCCCTGGGAACAATCTGAGGTAACATGGAATAAAAGAGACTCCACAACAGATTGGACAACTCCTGGTGGAGACTATAACTCAACTAGAGAAAGCAGCTTAAGCTTAACATTCTATAACACCTGGTATACTTGGAATATTACTTCATTAGTCCAAAAATGGGCGGATGGTATTCCTAATTATGGCATGATTTTATATGGAACAGGTGGAGAAATAGGATTTAGAAGATTTTACTCAAGTGATTATGGCATAGGGGCTTATAGACCTAAGCTTGAGGTGGCTTACATCCCAGGAGAATATAAGACCACAGTCCCTATGAACAATGGAACACCATTCTATACAATTGACCAAAACCCAATTATATGTATGGATATGCAGGATGGAGATAGCTGCAATCAAACATGGAGGGTTAATGCAACAGGAAGTATTAATTCAAGTTTTGTTTTCTTTGTAATATACCAACCCACTCAGTACCTGATTAATACCACCAATACCATGAAATTGAACATTACCATAGTCTCTCAACTAGCGGATATGTTTAATATTGATTTATATGAAGGCTGGAACCTAATAAGCCTGCCTTTACAGCCAGCAGACCCAGCAATAGGAACAGTTTTAAGTGGTTTGTCTGGCCAGATTGTTGTATGGTACTATAATGCCAGTGCTGATTTGTGGACCTTATATGATACAGATGCTCCTTTTCCATGGCTAAATACCCTGCACTACATGGTTCATGGAGATGGTTATTGGTTGAAGAGCACAATGAATCAGACCTTAATAATTCAAGGAACAACAGTGCCTAGTTATACCATGGGATTAATGCCTGGCTGGAACTTTGTAGGATACAACACTTCAACTACCCCTATGCCAGACCCAATTAGTAGTTTAACCACTCCGATTGTTGTGTGGACCTATTACACAGATAAAGACGAATGGAGGCTTTATGACACAGAGGCACCCTTCCCATGGCTGAACACCCTGACTAATATGACAGCAGGCAAGGGTTATTGGATGAAGAGTAATGTAACCCAGAACTGGAATATATAATTGATTATTGAGATTTTTAAATTACTATTTGAGAATAGAAAAGGTTAAAATACCTTTTGGTCTTTACATGGAAAATATTACAGTCTGGGGGTACAAATGAGAAGAATCTTTTTATTATTGTTAGTGAGTTTAATAACTGTTTCTATTTGTTATGGTGCTCCTGATGATAACCTTCTAAAAAAACATGATACAAACTATAAACAGTTTAAAGAATTTGTTATTGGTGAAAAAATAGTTTATTATAAGCAGAGAATGTTAGGAGATGCTATAGTAGAAAAAGATCAGATAGTTTACCAATTTGACAAGAAAACTGGAAAGCTTTTAGCTAAAAAAACCCGTTGGAGGGTTGATCTTCCAAAAAAAATTCCAGAAATAAAGATTACTAAAAAAAAAGCAGAATCAATTGTAGAGGGAGAGGTTCAATTTTCTCATTTATATATAATATCTCCAGAGTCAGATGTTTTTCCAATCAAGCCAACTCCTAAAAATCCGTCCTGGATTGTGGCAAGTAGAGATAATAGTAGGCAAATAGTAACAATAATTGATGCAATAACAGGAGAAAAACTAGGCTATGGTATTCCTCCGTCGTATACTGCATTTTCTTTAACAGGTCCAACTGATGGTTATCCTTGTTCTGGTGGTTGGTATGGTTGGGCCCAAAATGCTGAATATTGGTTCAATACAATGGGCTATGATACAGAATATGTGGTGTGGCCAACAGAAGAAAAAGTAAAAAGCCATATTCAAAGCAATGAAACTGCAATGTTTTATGAACTTGCACATGGTGGCAGTACTTCTTTTTCAAATGGGTGTATAGGTGGACAAAGTTATGAATCCACTTATGCAAGTGAAATTGAGACATGGATTTCTGGTTATAATAAAATGCCTTTTGCTTTTATAGGAAGCTGTGATGGAATGTGTAGTACATGGGATAATACTTTTTCATATGAGTTTAGAAAAGGCTCAAATAAAAGAACAGCTACTGTTGGTTATTGTGGTATGAGTACTGAAGATTGTAGTAATTGTTGGACTAACTCAATTTATTGGCAAGACACGCTATTTTATTATATGAATCAAGGTTATACAGTAAAATATGCATTTGATCAGGCTAATGCAGCTTATCCTCAATGTGCAGGTTATCAATGTATGAGGTTTGTGGGTGATGAAAATTTTACAGTTAAACCTCTTGTGAAAAGAGAGCCAGGATGTGGTGATACTGTATATGGTGATATTGTTTTATTGACGGGTGATTTAATTTGTACAGGAGATGGCCTAAAAATTGGAGAAAGTAACTTAACTTTAGACTGTCAAAATCATACTATTCAAGGCCCTAATACAGGAATTGGAATTGAAAATACTTACAATGGTGTTACTATAAAAAACTGCAAAGTTAGAAACTACACCTATGGAATTCATACAGAAAATTCTGAATCAAATGAAATTTTAGAAAATCAAATTTTAAACAATAGGGTTGGTATTTACTCACAAAATTCAAGTTCAACTATAAATTTTAATATTGTATGTAATAATTTAAATTTAGATTTTAATTCTTCTGATTGGCTGTCAAGTGCTGGGGAAAATAATAGTTGTGATAATCCGGATGGATGGAATGATATGGGAAGTAGTGGTTGTACATATGTTTGTCCTGAAGATACTGATGGTGATGGGGTTTTTGACCCTTATGATAACTGTCCAAATGATTATAATCCTGGTCAGGAGGATTTTGACAATGATGGTATGGGAGATGTTTGTGATGATGATGATGATAATGATTTAGATCCAGATGTAACAGATTGTGAGCCATTAAATCCAGATATTTATCATGGTGCACAAGAAAGATGTAATAATATTGATGATGATTGTGATACAGAAATAGATGACGACAATGCTTGTTGTGAATATTCTCCATGTATAGCTTCTTCAGATATGATTAGATCTAGGGATAACATAGGTGGTGTGCCAGAACCAAATCAACCAAATACCATAGATGGTTGTCCAGATGGTACTTCTGGAACTTATATGTCTGATGAGTCACTAGAAAATATAACTATTACTGATTTAAATGGTTCTAGATTTGAGCCAGGAAATACTGTGAGAGTTGATATAACAACTCACTGTTTTGGTGTTTATGATAATCTCAACTTTGTATATGCAAATGATTCACAAACACCTTCATGGAAGGTTATGGATACACAGAATTGTAATGGTTCTGGGTTTGAAAATTTTTCAACAACATTTGTTTTAGATGATGTTGAAGGAAAGCAAGCAATAAGGGGAAGTTTCCAATATAATGGGGGTCCTACAGTTACGTGTGGATATGGGTATTATGATGATAATGATGATGTAATTATAAGCATATTCGCAGATAAGGATGGGGATGGTTATTATTCAAATGTTGATTGTGATGATACAAATGCTTCAATATATCCTGGAGCTCCTGAGTTTTGTAACGGTGTAGATGATGATTGTGATACATTAATTGATGAGGATTTTGCTAATGAAAGTTGTCAAGGTAGTTGTGAGTATAATGGATATGTGTGGACAGGTAATGGTGGGAATTTGAATTGCTGTGGTAATGATGTAAATGAAGATAATCCATACCAATCACCAGAAACTTTTTGTTCAGATGGAAATGATAATGATTGTGATGGTTTAACTGATGGGGATGACCCTGAGTGTATGGCTTGCGACGACAGCTCATACACAACTTGTGGAACTGCTTATTTAATGAGTGATGGTGAAACAAAAGAAAATATGTGTGGTAATGACCAGTATTACAGGATTACAACTACTGGAGTTTGTGATATAACATGGACTATGGATCCGACAGATTCAGTTATTTTCGATTTATACACAAAGAATAGTTCTGATTCTTGTCCAACCACTTTTGATTGGGATTGTAGGCCTTATTATGGAACTGGAATGACTGAAGTCTGTACGCATACATCTTTACCAGTAGGAACTTATTATGCTTATGTAAATGAATACAGCGGAGTTGGTTCTTATAGTATTAGTGTAATTCTTGATTGTGCTGGATGTACAGATAATGATGGTGATGGTTATGGAAGCCCAGGAGATGCTTCTTGTCCTAATGGGGCTGCAGAAGATTGTGATGATTCAGACGATACTGTATATCCAACCGCAGCTGAACTTTGCGATGGTTTAGATAATGATTGTGATGCAGCTGTTCCTGGAGTTGAAACTGATGATGATACTGATGGTTATGTAGAATGTACAATTGATGCTGGTGGTTGGGATGGCTCACCTATTTCTGGTGGTGAAGATTGTGATGATACAAATGCTTCAATATATCCTGGAGCAGTTGAAGTATGTGATGATTTAGTTGATAATGATTGTGATGGTTATACAGATTTAGATGATAGTGATTGTATTGGCTGTATAATACCTACAGATGGTATGACTATTACAGAAAATACAACTTTCTGTCCAGGAACTTATAATTTACCAAATGGGATAACAATAGAAGCAGATAATATTAAATTAGATTGTGATGGTGCTGTTTTGAATGGTACTGGGTCTGGTAATGGAATATATCTTTATTATAAACAAAATAATATTATAAGAAATTGTACAGCAAGAAATTATTATTATGGCATTTACTTATACTTTTCCAGCAATAACATTATAAAGTATAATAATATTTCAGATAATGATTTTGGTATTCAGCTTTCATCTTCCTCTGATAACAATATAACACATAATAATGCGTATTCAAATGATTTTCGTGGTATTTCATTAATGACGTCCATCAATAATACTTTGGCATCTAACAATGCATATCTAAATGTTTGGGCTGGTATTCAATTATCTTCCTCCAGCAACAACCTTGTAACAGATAATAATGTTTCAAATAATAATTATGATGGTATTTACTTAGAATCTTCATCAAACAATAATAGTATTTATGAAAACATAATGTGCAGCAATACTTATGACATCCGAGATGATGATAGTAATAGTGGTGATGACAATACTTGTGATATTGCAGCTAATTGGAATGATACAGGAACTAGTGGTTGTACTAATCCTTGCGATTGTATTGTTCCAACAGATGGTATGGTTATTACTCAAGATACTACTTTCTGTCCAGGAACTTATAATTTGCCAAATGGAATAAGAATAGGTGCAGATAATATTAAATTAGATTGTGATGGTGCTGTTTTAGTAGGTAATGGTTCAAATTATGGCATATACCTAAATGGAAGAAGAGGAGTTGTAATAGAAAATTGTAGGGTAAGGAATTATAGCTATGCAGGATTTTATTTATACTCATCAGAAAATAACTATCTAATAAATAATAAGGTAATGAGTAATCAATGGGCTGGTTTTACTCTATTCTATTCCAATAATAACACATTAATAAACAATAGTGCACAAAACAATCATAACTGTTTTGACTTACGTTATTCAAATAATAATAATCTTTTAAATAATATGGCTATAAATAATACTTACAATGGTTTTGATTTATATCAGTCAAATAAAACTAATTTAACAGAAAATATAGCTATAAATAATACTTACAATGGTTTTGATTTATCTGGCTCTGATTATGGTAATATTTTAGTAGGTAATAATGCATCAAAAAATGGATGGTATGGTTTTTTAATATCTTGGCATTCTAATAATAATATTTTAGAGAATAATATTGCTAAAAATAACTTGGGCGACGGAGGATATATTATTTATGGTAATTCTTCAAATAATAGTTTAATAAATAATATTGCAACAGACCATATAGGACAAGGATTTATTTTATATTCTTTTTCTTTTGACACTACTCTAAAAAATAATACAGCAGTAAACAATAGCATTGGTTTTGATATTGGTAGTTCTAGAGGTTTAAGTTATAACAATACTTTAATCTATAACAAAGCATTAAACAATAGTATTGGATTTAGTTTTTATAATGCTACTAATAATATTTTTAAAAACAATACAGCAAAAAATAATAGTTATGGCATTTGGGTGTCTCATTCCAGCAACAATAATATTATAACAGCTAATAATGTTTCAAACAATAGCTATTTTGGTATTTATTTATCTTCTGATTCTACTAATAACAAAATAAATAATAATATTATATGTGAGAATATTTATTTCGATATCCTAGATTATGATGCAAATAGTGGTGATGAAAACACTTGCGATAATGTACAAAACTGGAATGATACAGGAACTAGTGGTTGTACTTATTCTTGCACTGGATTAATTGATATGAGTATTGATTTATTCCAGGGCTGGAACCTTATCAGCTTGCCATTACAACCAGTGAACACCTCTGTCCCTGCCGTAATCAAGGGTTTATTTGGCCAAATAGTAATCTGGTATTATAATGCCAGCAATGACTTATGGACTCTTTATGATACAAATGCTCCATTCCCCTGGCTCAACACCTTGAATGAAATGGGTTATGGCAATGCTTACTGGTTAAAATCTAACTTAAACCAAACCTTGACAATACAAGGAAGCTTATTAAGTAATTACACCATTGGATTAATGCCTGGCTGGAACTTTGTTGGCTATAACAGTTCAACTGTTGCTATGCCAACCCCTATCATTAACTTAACCACGCCAATCGTGGTATGGGCTTACTACTCAGAACTCCCACCGCTTGAACAATGGAAAATATATGACACAGAAGCTCCTTTCCCCTGGCTCAACACCTTGACTAATATGACTATGGGCAGGGGTTACTGGTTGAAATCAAGTGTTGCGCAGGACTGGACCATATAAACTGGACTATCTAAATTGGACTAACTATCTAAATGGGGGACTATATAATAAATTATAATTGATTCTCGATATTCTCATATCACTATTTGATAATAGAAAAGATTTAAATATTCCTAGGTTTTCCCTTTATCATTCGTACTGGTGGGGGGTTAAAATAAAAAAAAGAGACATAGTACTACTATCCTTTCTATTTTTAATTGTTTTAAGTAATTTTAGTTTAGCTCAGACCACTACTTGTAATTCTTGTGCATCTTGCTCAGCAGCCTTGAACGGAGCTTATAGTTTGGTCACTCTTACAGCTGATATTGTTAATCATACTGGTAATTGTATAACCTTTACTGGTAATAATGTTGTTTTTGATTGTGCTGGGCATGGCATTGGCGGAGACAATGCTTTTGATGGTGATTATGGAATCCTGTTGACTGGAGATAATAGTGAAATCAGGAACTGTGGTGTTGGTGTTTTCTTTTATGGGATTTGGCTTTCTAATGCTCATTTCAATCTTATCAGGGATAATGGTATGTGGTTTAATGGATACACAGGCATGGTTTTAACTGATTCAAATAATAATGAAATTCTTTCAAATGTTATGGATGTTAATAGTTATGGCTTTGCTGTTTTGAGTTCTAACAATACCATCGCCAGTATGAACAGGGCTTGTGGTAATTTGGTTACTGATATTTTTTTAGAGAACTCGATCTGGCCTGGAGCAGACCATAATACTTGTTTTACTACTCATAACTGGAATGATTCTGGCACTCGAGGCTGTCTGTATCCTTGCGCGTGTACTGTTCCTGCTGATGACTTATATATAAATACTAATACTATTCTTTGTAGTGGCTCTTATCTAATTAGTGATGCTGGTGCTAGTGGTGTAATTATTGTGAACCAGTCAAAGATAACAGTTGAGTGTAACAACACCTTATTAACAGGAGTCAGGGGTGCTGGAAAAGCATTTATGGTGAATGGTGTGAATGATGTTGCTGTGAAGAACTGTAATGCTACTGATTATTGGGATGGGATTCAGATTTCTACTGGAACAGGTAATTATGTTGAGGACAGCCATTTTTATGGAAATGCTGCTAGTGGTATCTATGTTGCTGGTGCTCCAAACACAGGTATATATAGAACTGTTTCTGAGTTAAACAGTTATGGCATATACATGTCTACCTCTAGTGGAACTTATTTGTATAATAATGAGTTCTGTAACAACTCTGTGCTTGACATTAATCTTGTGGGAGGAAGTGTTGGTTCTGGAGACCTTAACAGGTGTACTAATCCTAATGGCTGGAATGATGCTGGCACTACTGGATGCAGTGTTCAGTGCGGTCCTTACTGTATGCCTGCTCGTACTATTAACTGTGGAGAATCACATTACTGGAGTAATGCTTGGATAGGCTCAACAGACCATATTGATTATTATAGTTGCAGTGGCTGGTATGAGAGCGGTCCAGAATACGCCTATAGTTTTAGCACCCCAACTGCCAAGCAAGTTACTGTGACTATTTCTGGCATGACTGCTGATTTGGATCTTTTTGTCCTAACAGAATCAGGCTCTGACTGCTATGCAAATGATTGCCTTACTTATGGGAATAATCAAGTGACTTTTACTGCTGATGACAACCACCCATACTACTTTGTTGTTGATGGCTACTTTGGTGCTACCAGCACTTATACTATTGATGTATCCTGTCCTTATTGTGAGGATAATGATGGTGATGGCTATGGTGTGTGCCCTAACTGTGGCACAGCCAATGGGTGTACCTATGATGGAGATGACTGTAATGATGGCAACATCCACGTGCATCCTGGAGCTACAGAGATTTGCAATGGTATAGATGATAATTGTGTGAATGGAATAGATGAAGGCGGCAGTGCCTTGTGTGATAATGGCCAGTGGTGTGATGGTGCAGAGACTTGTGCAGGGTTTAGCGGCTGTCAGCCAGGCACACCTGTTGACTGCAGCTACCTGAATGACCAGTGCAATGTTGGTTATTGTAATGAAGCAACAGACCAGTGCCTGCGGAACTCTGCTCCTTTTGAAGGCAACCCTTGTAATGATGGTTTGTGGTGTAACATAGGAGAGACCTGTCAGGGCGGAACTTGTACAGGTGGAAGTGCCAGGAACTGCGCAGATGCTGTGGGCTGCACACTAGATTCTTGTAATGAAGCAACAGATACTTGTGTGCATACACCCAATAATGGCTTATGTGATAATGGTCAGTGGTGTGATGGAACAGAGTGGTGTCATTCAACCCTGGACTGCCAAGCAGGAACACCTGTTAATTGTAATGACGGAGTAGGCTGCACAGTGGATTCTTGTAATGAAGGGACTGACAGCTGTGATAACATAGCCAATAATGGTTTGTGCACTGATGGCGTAGCATGTAATGGGGCAGAGTGGTGTCATTCAACCCTGGACTGCCAAGCAGGAACACCTGTTGACTGCTCTGGAAATAATATTCCTGGAGTAGCAACATGTACTAATAATCCTGATAATAATCCTTATACCTGGGATTATAGAAGTTCATTTACATCTACTTGTGTAGAACCAGCAGGAACATGCACAACAGGGGGTTGGAGCATAACTCATACCTGCAGTGTATCTCAATGCAGTGCTGAGTGTGATGCAATAACCACATGTCCAGATACTGAATGTGACCATCTGGATGGCTGCGTAGGCCTTGATTGGTATGATTATGATGATGTCCCTAATGACTGCCAGAGTGGGTGTACCTGCTCGAACTATGCCTGCGGAGCACCAAATATATATCCCAATGACCCTAGGTGCGGGGCTTGTGTAGAGCTGAATGATAATGAAGCCATAACCTATGATACTGTTATTTGTCATGGAAAATATATCCTAAATGATACTGGCTGGGATGGAATTGCTCAAATCCAGGCAGATAATATAACCCTTGATTGTAATGGCTCAATCATTATTGGTGATTATTATAGTTATCCAGGATATGGAATAATAAATAATGGATATGAGGGTGTGACTATTAAGAATTGTAATATATCAGGCTATAGTTCT
>SMTZ1_10002107_pt1 | contig 20135 bp, 15 predicted proteins | sample DeeMarSWOR136_30_FD_25667 | JGI IMG/M metagenome (IMG submission 25667) | reverse complement strand
TTCCTGTGGAGCTAAGTTATAATTGGCAATCATGTGGCGATCCGGAAGTGTGCTGACCACCGTTCAATCTACAAGGTCATCACCACCTATGCATGCACCAGTTTTGGTTCTATCGTCCCCCCAGCCCTGTCGCTTCCGTTTATCCCTTTGGCCCAAGGGTAGAGGTAGAACAGGGTGGGACAGCGCAAGCTGGCTTGCCTGCACCTGCTCCAGTGAGCTAGCTCGTGCAAGCACAGGTGCACAGACAGGAGGCCGACTCTGAGAGCGCTAATCACTGGCGTCGGCGGGTTTGCTGGTAGCCATCTGGCAAAGGACCTATTAGAATATGAGGATCTTGAGGTCTGGGGGCTTGATCTGGTGGAAGGCCGTGCCGCCCGGTTGCGCTCTCGCATCTCGCTACACGTCGGCGACATGCTCATGGACCTGCCAGCACTCAAAGATCTGTTTGCTGCCGCAAAGCCCGACTACATCTTCCACCTGGCAGCCCAGGCATTTGTTCCCGCGTCGTGGGCAGACCCCTGGAGCACATTGGAGAACAACATCCGTGGGCAATTGAATGTATTGTTGGCAACAATAGCCATGGACACCTACCCGCGGATTCTGGTAGTGGGTTCGGCTGACGAATACGGGATCGTAGCCCCCGAAGAGCTGCCTATACGCGAAACCAACCCCTTGCGGCCCAATAGCCCCTATGCAGTGAGCAAAGTGGCCCAGGATATGCTGGGCTACCAGTATTACGCCAGTCACAAACTCCCGGTCGTGCGCGTGCGTCCTTTCAATCACATTGGCCCAGGCCAAAGCCCTGCCTTTGTCACTGCAGATTTCGCTAAACAGGTTGCAGAGGCAGAAGCTGGTCTGCGTGAGCCAGTTATGCGCGTGGGCAATCTGGAAGCCCGCCGTGACTTCAGCGATGTGCGCGACATTGTACGTGGCTACTACCTCGCCGTCTCAGAAGGCGAACCTGGCCAGGTCTACAATCTCGGCGCGGAACGCTCCTATTCGATCCGCGAGGTGCTGGATATCTTGCTGGCCCTCAGCGAGGTTCCAATGACTGTGGGGTCGGATCCAGCACGTCTACGTCCCTCAGACGTGCCAGAAATCGTAGCCGACTGCACCCGGTTCCGTTCTCAAACTGGCTGGCGGGCAGAGATTCCGCTTGAGCGCAGTTTAAGAGACATACTGAATTACTGGCGAAAGAGCGTGGGTAGCAAAGAGTAACGAGTGGCGAGTGGCAGATTAGGGACTCGTTATGCGCCACTCATCACTAATCACCTGTTGAGAGAAGCAATTGGATGGGAAAGAAGAAGAAAGCACTGATCACAGGGGTAACCGGGCAGGATGGATCATACCTAGCCGAGTTTCTCCTGCAACAAGGTTATGAAGTCATCGGAATGGTGCGACGCACCAGTACCGTCAACTTTCAGCGGATTCAACACATTCAGGACAAGCTGACCTTAGCGCAAGGCGACCTGCTGGACCAGAGCTCACTGGTTGACATTGTTCGTGAACACCGCCCCCAAGAGGTCTACAACCTGGCCGCACAGTCATTCGTCCCCACCTCGTGGAAACAGCCGGTATTGACCGGCGAGTTCACCGCGCTGGGTGTAACTCGGGTACTGGAAGCGATCCGTATGGTAGACCCTACTATCCGTTTCTACCAGGCCAGTTCAAGTGAGATCTTTGGCAAGGTGCGCGAAGTGCCGCAGAACGAGAAAACGCCGTTCTATCCACGTAGTCCATACGGGGTGGCCAAGGTCTATGGCCACTGGATCACCGTAAACTACCGTGAGAGTTACGACATGTTCGCCTGCTCAGGCATACTCTTCAACCACGAGTCGCCGCGGCGAGGCCTGGAATTCGTCACACGTAAAGTCACCTACGGAGCGGCAAAGATCAAGTTGAGCTTGGCAAACGAACTGCAGCTAGGCAATCTAGATGCGCAACGTGATTGGGGTTTCGCTGGTGATTACGTGAAAGCAATGTGGCTGATGCTGCAGCAGAACCAGCCAGATGACTATGTAGTGGCAACGGGCAAGACCCACTCCGTCCGCAACTTGTGTGAAGAGGCTTTCTCCTACCTTGGGCTCGACTGGCAGGATCACGTCGTTGTGGATCCGGTCTTTATACGACCAGCCGACATAGATCAACTCGTAGGGGACGCCACAAAGGCACGCTGGGTGCTGGGCTGGCAGCCCTCCGTCTCATTTCCGGAGCTCATTCGCATGATGGTAGACGCCGATATCGCCTTGCTGCGCAGGGAGAACAGCCTTTAGCGCAAGGAGGCCTACAAGGAACATGGCAAAGATCAAATTCGGAACAGACGGCTGGCGAGCGATCATCGCTGAGGACTATACCTTCGAGAACGTACGCATATGCGCTCAGGCCGTAGCCAAGTACCTGATCGACACCGAAGCTGCAGACAAGGGATTGGTGATTGGCTATGATACACGCTTCGGATCAGAGCATTTTGCCGCAGCCACGGCAGAAGTGATGGCCGGCAATGGCATCCGCGCTTACCTCTGTGACCGCGCTGCCCCGACACCCACAGTTTCCTACGCCATCCTCGAAAGGAAAGCCGGTGGCGCTGTGGTTATTACCTCCAGTCACAACCCGGCCACCTGGAACGGCTTCAAAGTCAAACCGGAATACGCAGGCAGCGCTCCCCCAGAGGTTCTTGCCGTCCTGGAGAAGACTATTGCAGACATTCAAGCCGGACAAGAAAGAGTGAAGCGGATGGCACTGACTGAGGCGCTGCAGGACAAGCTGGTTGTCAAGTTCAACCCGGCACCTGGTTACCTGAAGCAAGTCGCTTCCCTGGCGGATATGGAAGGTATCAAGGCCGCAGGGATCACTGTGGTCGTGGATGCTATGTTCGGAGCTGGCATGGGATACTTTCCAGCCCTCCTGGCCGGTGGCAACACACGTGTCATCGAAGTCAACAACACCCGCAACCCTCTCTTCCCAGGTATGCGCAACCCCGAGCCTATCGCACGCAACTTGGCTGCCCTAGTCGCTGGGATTGCCCAACATCACGCCGATGTCGGCCTGGCCAATGATGGCGATGCAGACCGCGTAGGCATGGTGGATGAAAATGGCAATTATATCAATCAGTTGCAGGTCTATGCCTTGCTTCTGCTTTATCTGCTGGAAGTGCGCGGCAGGCGGGGACCTATTGTCAAGACCGTCACCACTACGTGCATGGCTCATAAACTGGCGAAGCTATACGATATCCCTGTGTATGAGACGCCCGTTGGGTTCAAGCATGTGGGTCCGAAGATGATGGAGACCAAGGCCATCATGGGGGGCGAAGAAAGCGGCGGCTTCGGGTTTGCCGGCCACATTCCCGAACGTGACGGCATATTGGCAGGTCTGTACCTGCTCGATCTGATGGTTAAACTTCAGAAATCGCCATCGCAACTCATCGAATATCTGTATTCCCAGGTTGGCCCGCACTATTACGACCGCATCGACCTCACCTTGCCAGCGGGGCAACGCGAAGCGACAATAGCACGTGTAAGAGGCAGCCAACCTGAGGAGATTGCTGGGCTGAAAGTGACCCACATCGACACGCTGGACGGTTTCCGCTACGTGCTGGAAGACAGCAGTTGGCTGCTGATCCGCTTCTCGGGAACAGAGCCGCTCATCCGCATTTATACCGAAACCACAAATGGTGCAAAGGTGCAGGCAATACTGGCTGATGGTAGAAAGATCGTTGGCTTGTGATTCTCGTTGACACTCATGCTCACCTTGACTCTGCCAGGTTCAACAATGACCGCGAGGAGGTAATCTCGCGGTCATTGGCAGCAGGAGTCCATGCGATCATAACCGTAGGCAGTGATCTGGATTCGAGCCGCAAGGCTGTGGCCCTAGCACAACAACACCCATGCGTTTATGCGGCAGTTGGTATACATCCGCATGAAGCGGCCCGTGTTGGGAACGATGACCTTGCAGAACTGGCGCGCCTGAGCGAACACCAAGCAGTTGTGGCTGTCGGCGAAATCGGCCTGGACTTTTACCGGAACCTGTCACCAGCCGACAGACAAAGAGAGATGTTCATAGCTCAGTTGGAGCTGGCCCGGCAAAGGGATAAGCCGGTGATCATCCACGACCGGCAGGCCCACGCGGAAACCATGTCCACCCTGCGAGATAAGGCGCAGGGCTTGGGAGGTGTACTGCACTGCTTCTCTGGCGACTGGAACATGGCCATGCAGGCCGCAGAGATAGGGTTTTGCATATCATTTGCTGGCCCAGTAACGTTCCGCAACGCGCGGAGACTGCAACACCTGGTGCGTGAACTGCCGCTTGATCGCATGCTCATAGAGACGGACTGCCCCTACCTGGCACCGCATCCACACCGCGGCCAACGCAATGAACCAGCCTATGTGCGCCTGGTAGCTGACAAGATCGCTGCACTGAAAGAAGTGCCATTCGAGCAAGTTGCTGAGATCACGACGGCAAACGCAAGCCGATTGTTCGGCCTCCCGGCCATGCCTTAAGACAACCATACACCCGGTGCGGCCCTCCGGCCGTTCACATGTTCTGGGTGAGGTTCCTACGGAGAATCGTACTGTGATTGACCTATCGGTCGTTATTGTCAGTTGGAACGTCAAGGCGCTCTTGGAGCGCTGCCTGTCTTCGCTCATGGAATCCAGCGAGCAGAGCGGGCTTCAATGCGAGATCATCGTCGTGGACAATGCTTCCACTGATGGCAGCCCGGAAATGGTGCGCCAGCGCTTCCCCAGTGCCGCGCTGATCGCGAGTGAGTCCAACCTGGGCTTTACCAGAGCCAATAATGTAGGGATTCCTCATGGCAGCGGACGGTACATACTGTTGCTCAACCCCGACACTGAGGTAATGGGTGATGCCTTGTTAACGATGGTCGCTTACATGAATGGTCACTCCGACGTAGGAGCCCTCGGACCGAAACTGCTATCCCCGGATGGCCGTGTCCAGTCTTCGCGACGTCGCTTCCCTACACTGGTCACTGCATTTCTGGAGAGCACCATACTCCAGCAGTGGTTTTCCCGGAACCGCGTACTCAGCGACTATTACATCTTGGACCATAGTGATGATGAGGAGCAAGACGTGGACTGGGTAATCGGCGCGTGCCTGCTCGTCCGACGCCAAGCCTGGGAGCAGGTTGGCCCCCTGGATGAGCGATTTTTCATGTACTCCGAAGAACTCGATTGGTGCCGCCGCCTGAAGACGGCAGGCTGGCGAGTGGTGTACATCCCCTCGGCGACAGTGATGCACTACGAAGGCCAAAGCAGCAGTCAAGTTGTGCCCGCGCGGCACATCTACTTCCAGAGCAGCAAGGTTCTCTATTTCCGCAAGCACCACGGGATCCTGTCCGGTGAAGCACTGCGACTCTTCCTCCTTACAACGTACGCCTATCAACTGGGCTTGGAAGCCCTGAAGTGGCTGCTAGGGCACAAGCGCCCTCTGCGCCGTGAGCGCATTGCTGCCTATTTGCGCGTGCTGCGTTCTGGGTTGGGCGCCCGGGGAGAAGCCTCTCCATCGAAGGCCCAAGCCCGAAGGGTGCAAGGATGAGGATCTGTTTCATCAGCGGTGAATACCCGCCTATGCAGGGCGGAGTCGGCGACTGCACACACGAGTTGGGACGTGCACTCATGCAACTGGGGCATCAGGTCGTCGTCGTGACCTCGAGCAAGGCTGAAGCCTCGCTGCAGACCCAGACCCCAAACACCTCGGGGCAGGAGCCTGACGTGCAATCGATTGTCAGCAAGTGGAACTGGACGAGCTGGAGGCACATCCTGCACGTAGTGCGTGTTCTTCAGAGCGATGTGCTGCACATCCAGTATCAGACAGCTGCGTACGCCATGCATCCAGCGATCAATCTCTTGCCATTACGCCTACGCCTGAACAAGGACCGACCTCGTGTGCTGGTTACGTTCCACGATTTGCGCGTGCCATATCTCTTTCCCAAAGCCGGAGCAGCACGTCACTGGGTGAACTTGATGCTGGCCCGCTGGAGTGATGCAACCATTGCCACAAACGTAGAGGACTATCAGCAACTCCAGCAAGCCCATTCTGTCATTGTGAACAAGGTGAAGAACCTCCACGTGATACCCATTGGCAGCAACATCCATCCTCAGCCTCCGTCAGGATACGACCGCTCTGCGTGGCGCAGTCATCTGGGAGTCGCCGAGAACGAGGTGCTGCTATGCTACTTCGGCTTCCTGAACGAAAGCAAAGGTGGCGAAACCCTGTTTCGTTCCCTGGCAGAGCTGGTGCACCGTGGTCACAGAGTGAAGTTGCTGATGATCGGCGGGCAAGTCGGGGACAGCGATCCGACCAATCTGGCCTACTTCGAGCGCGTAAAAGCTCTCAGCACTGAACTCAGCTTGACAGACCTTGTATTGTGGACTGGGTACACGCCTCCTGATCAAGTCTCCGCCAACTTTCTCGCATCGGACATCTGCGTCCTGCCTTACAGGGACGGCATCTCATATCGACGTGGCTCGTTTATGGCTGCACTAGCACACGGCTTGGCCATTGTCACCACCCGACCCAGGGCCGCAATTACCACACTGGTTGATGGAGAGAACATCCTCCTGGTTCCTCCCGATGACGCATTGGCAACAGCTGACGCAGTAGAAAGGCTGATAACAACACCCGAACTACGCACACGGCTGGCGCACGGAGCACTGGACCTGGCACAGAACTTTACGTGGGACAGCATTGCTGCAAAAACAGCCCAACTGTACCGTGAGCTCATAGACCTGCCCGACAGTGGCCAGGACAGAGGAGCATAACTGCATGCCATTGCACGAGGAGTCAGAAGCTCACAAATCGATAATGCACCACAGGTCGGACAGACTGGCTTGGGCCGCGATTGTGATTCTTACCTTGGCTGTCTTTGCTCTCTATGTGCGCACGCTGGACAAGCAGAGCCTGGTTTTTGAGGAAGGCCTCAGCGTCATCTTTGCCTCTAGACCCTTGCCGCAGCTTATGCACACCCTGATCTATGAGGATTTGCACCCACCACTACACTATCTGGTGCTTCATTTCTGGATGATCCTGGCTGGGGATGGCGAGCGGGCCGTGCGCATGCCTTCGGCGTTGGCCGCTGTGCTCCTGGTGCCACTTGCTTTCGCTGTCGTCCGAGAGGTCTGGGGTCAGAGGAAAGGGCCACGCAGCGCATGGTCAACCGTGGGCATGGCTGCTGCTGCGCTCGTCGGCACCTCTCCCTTCGTCGCTTTCCATGCGCAGGAGACCCGCATGTACAGTCTCATCGCTGCTCTAGCCCTGTCGGCGACCTGGGCGTTCCTAAGAGCCACACGCACCGGTGCCCGTCGTTGGTGGCTGGCGTTCAGTTGCTTGCTGGTAGCCAGTCTCTATACACAGTACATGGCATTCTTCATTGTGCCAGCTTTCTGGCTTTACGCGCTGCTCCTCGATCGCAAATCGTTGCGATACACGCTGCTCTACACTGTGCTGGCCGGACTCTTGTATCTGCCATGGATCGCTCCGGCATATTTGCAGTTGAGACGCCTGCTCCGTTGGCCAGACTACTGGGTCACAACACAGATCAACCCGAGCCTGTTCTTGCACCAGCTATGGGATACGTTCCTGCCGAGCGTCCCCATACGCTGGGGACTGCTGGTGGCCAGCCTGGGCACCTTGGTGTTGATCCGCTTTGCCCTGCGCCATGGCTTCAGACTATCAGAGTTTCGGCGGCGCAGCCTTCTGGTCCTGCTGGTTCTCGTGACCCCACTGATACTAACCTATATGACGGTTGCCTTGCTTCCCAAGTTCGTTGCCCGCTATACCATTGTAGTTGCTGCACCATTCTACATCTGCACGGCGCTCGCCCTGTATGCCTTGCTGGGCGCCAAGTCGTTGTCCACTCGTGTACTATTTGGCCTGCTCATCATCGTGGCAGTCACCATCTCCTTACACTCTACACTAGCTGTCCTGGAAGGCCGCGAAAACCAGCGCGATGATACGCGAGGGCTGGCAGCCTACCTGACTGAGAACGTTCAGGTCAACGATGCACTGCTGCTAGTCGAGAATGCCCCTTACGCGTTTCAATACTACTATCGTGGAATGGCACCGTGGCATGGCCTGCACGTTGGACAAGACTTTGCTAGAGCCGCAGACGTCCTCAACGGTATCCTACAAACCCAGCCCAGACGTGTGTGGCTGATCCTCTGGCACCACGAATTCGCCGATCCTACAGACATGGTCGTCACCGAACTCATGCGAGCGGGGCGCGAAGTGAACATTGAAAAACAGTTCATTGGTTACCAGTTGCGCGCTTTTGACATCCAAGACTATGAAATGCCCATTGTAGCGCATCCCCAACCTGAAACCGTGATGGATGCGGATTTCTGGCCGGGGATTCGCTTCCTTGGCTTTGATCGTCTGACGCATGCCGATGGACAGCTCCACTATATACTATACTGGCAGGCGCAAAAGGCATTAGATCGCAACTACAGCTTGACCCTGAGCTTCCAAGACCAGGATGGCAACGAATACCTCCGCCAAGACCAGGCGTTGAGTACCCCCTACTTCCTGCCCCCGGTGTGGCCGCTGGACACCCCTATCCGCGGCCGTGTTGACGTTACACTGCCTGCAGATCTGCCGCCACTTGCCTATCAAGTTTTTCTGAGAATCCTAGACCCTGAATCCCATCGCAATCTGGACCTTGTAGATACACATGAAATACCTCTGGGGCAGGCATTGCTCTTGGAAGAGCTCACTTTGTCCAAGTCAGCACTGGACAAAGCTTCAGTCGAGGTCAAGAATCTACTCCACGCCGACATGGCCGACGGCTTACAGTTGTTGGGCTTTGATCTGGCGCACTCAGAATACCGCCCAGGAGATACTCTACGGCTAACGCTGTGGTGGCATCGTCCTGACATCCCTTCAGCAGGGGAAAGCTTGGGGACGCCAGGCACAGATCAATTGGTAAGATTTCGCTTGTCAGACAGTAAGAACCTGACAGTCTGGGAGGGCGAGAGGTCTATTGTCCCTGGTCATCCAACCACCCAATGGCAGCCAGGAGAGATCAACCGCACAGTTTACCGTCTAGCGATTCCCGCCGACCTGCAAGGTGGAGAATATCGCCTGCAAGCGGGTACCAGAGACAGGCTGCTCTCGCTGACATCGCTGCACATTGCGCCTCGCCAGCATCGCTACGATATGCCGCCCATGCAACAAGCGCTGGGCGTGCAGTTCGAGGAAGGAATCACGCTGCTCGGCTATGACCTGCAAGCTCCCACCGTGCAGCCCGGCAAGACGATCACAGTTACACTCTACTGGCAGGTGAAGGAGCAAATCACAACCAGCTATAAAGTGAGTGTACAGATGCTGTCCAGAGACCCTCGAATTGTGGCTCAGGATGACAGCATCCCGGGCCGCTGGACCTACCCGACAACGGCTTGGCTACCCGGAGAGATCATTACCGATGAGCACGTCCTAACCATTATGCCAGAGGCAGAAACCGGTAGCCACACACTGATCGCAGTCCTCTACGATGAACCGAGCGCACGAAGGCTCCGCGTAGAACAGGCAGGCAAGAGTGAGGATCACGCGATTCTCACTGCTCTGTACATGGCACCATAGTGGGCCTCTCACACTTCACGCATGGCCCTAGCCTGGCACATTCAGGGAGGCTTGTTGTGACAGGGCCACCTCATTTGGAAAACACACCTACAGCATAGCTCAAAGCCCCTGTTTCGGGGGCATTGTGTGCCACAGGGCGCCTCAATTGACTCACATATGCGTTCAGAGCGCCCTGGGGACGAGGGCTGGGAGCGATAAATGAGGTGGCCCTATTGTTGTGACCGTGTGGCTTGCTTGGGAAGCACTTTTGTGTTAACATCAGATGTAATGTAGCTCTACCACCGACGGGACAGGCACCTTCGGAGACATACCGCGATGCAACAGGCAGTTCTCAGACGCTTGCAGGCCTGGCTGGTGACAGGCAGTGAGCCGCGAAAAGCTATAGCCACCCTCATCCTCTGCCTGATTGTAGGTATCACTGGCGGTGCGCTCTTTGCCTTTCTTGGCCCCATACTAGCCATCGCTTTGCTGGCAGCCCTCACTGGCGGCCTAGTCATGCTACGCAGCACACAGTTGACGTTCTTCGCTCTGGCTGGCGTGATTTGTCTGCTGCCATTCGCCGCGTTGCCCGTCCCCAACATCGGTTTCTCTCCCACGCTGCTCGACCTGATTCTCCTGGTGCTACTCTTTAGCTGGCTATTCCAGGTCGCTCGAAAGAAGCAACGGCGCTTCATCAGCTCACCGCTGGGACTACCCATTGTGGCTTTTATGGTACTGGCTTGCGCTTCATTTGTTATTGGTCTGTCGTTCGCCAGCCTGACCACTAACCTCTTGCGTCACTTTGTAGAGTTGTTGCTAAGCATCTTCCTCTTCTTTCTGGTCATCAATAACGCGCGCACCCAAAAGCATTTGGAGCAAATTGTCACCGTGCTCATCCTGGCTGGCCTGGCTGCGTCGCTTCTAGGCATAGTGCTTTACTTCTTGCCGCACAACCTGAGCATCCGTTTGCTTTCTACTCTGCGCATCCTTCATTATCCAGCGGGAAGCGACGTGCTCCGCTTTGTGGAGGACAACCCTGATCTGCCGTTGCGTGCCATATCCACCTCTATCGACCCGAACGTTCTGGGAGGATTACTGGTTGTCGTGGCAGGGATTACTGCGCCACAGCTTCTGACCCGGGATCCTCTCCCCTTGTTTAGACGCTGGGGGCGTTGGCGGGGCCATGTCTCGCCTTCTGTTAGGCGAGGCGTCAATTGGCTTGCAGTGCCAGTGCTGGCGGTGATGCTAGCATGTCTATTGCTCACCTTCTCACGAGGCGCGCTGGCAGGATTGGGCGCAGCCCTCTTTGTCCTAGCTCTGCTACGCTACCGAAAACTGCTTGTATTCATCCTGCTGGTGGGATTGATCATCCTGATGCTACCGCAGACACAATGGTACGTACAGCATCTCGTAGAAGGGCTGAGGGGCGAAGATCTGGCCACGCAGATGCGTTTTGGTGAATACAAGGATGCCGTGATTCTGATTTCACGACAGCCGTGGCTCGGCGTGGGCTTTGCCGGAGCCCCTGACATCGACACCTACATTGGCGTCTCGAACGTCTATCTGCTGATGGCCGAAGAGATGGGGTTGCTGGGATTGGGTGTATTCCTGTTGATCATGGTGCTCACGATAGGACGGATCCTACAATGGCTCAAACGTCTCAAGGACAGCCCCCGCTTGGAAGCTATTCTGCTAGGCCTGCTAACTTCCCTGCTGGGAGCGTTGTTTAGCGGCATATTCGACCATTACTTCTTCAACATCAATTTTCAACATGCGGTGGCGCTGTTCTGGCTTTGTGTCGGGCTTAGCATCACCACCACGTTGCTGCCAAACGAGGTGGAGGAAACGTTAACCAGTCCTACTGGACCTGCGTCCACCAGGGCACACGCAAATTCCTGATGTTGTGTTTTCTGTATAATATGGTATAATCAAAGCGCAATAAACAGGACAACGAAGGGGGTTCACATGGACATTCAAACCAAGGAACTCAGGCGCGTCAACCTCATCGAGATCGGTGGCCGCATTGATAGCAATAGCGCAGCTCGTCTGGAAGAAGCATTCAAAGCAATGACAGAGGCGAAACGCTTTCGCATTGTAGTAGACATGCAAGACCTTGAGTATATCAGCAGTCGTGGTCTGCGCGCTCTGATCGCCACCCTGAAAGAGACACGGCGTTGGAATCGGGGCGATTTGCGCCTCTGCAATGTGCCTACGCGTATCCAGGAAGTTCTGGACCTGGCAGGGCTCACGCCTCTGTTCAAGATCTACGACAACGCTGTGGATGCTGTGGGCAGCTTCTAGTACGAGAGTGCACTCCTGCCAATCTCAAGACCGCCTCGCAACTTCCAGTTGCTCTAGCGGCCTTCTTTCTTGCTAGTAGGCTCCCACAGCAATCCACGTTCCAGTAGGCGATTGCGTGTTTTGCATTGGGGGCCCTCAGGCAGGCGAAAGGTCTGCCCATGGCCGGCAATCATTTTGTCACCCTGAGCGAAGAACCTTGTGTACTCAGACGTGTCGCTAGCAGCCAGACGCTCCGGTGCGCTCAAGCATGACCAGCCGGAATCACTCAAGACAGGTGGTTCGGGCTGGCATTTTGAATAGAACATATGGATAGACAACAGTGACGTCGGAATTCAAGTTATCTGTAACCAGCAAGATGAAGAATCTCACAGTCATCAGTGACTTTATCACCTCGGTCGCCAGGAAACTCGGCCTGGACGATGATCAGACCTTTGCTCTGCAGATGGCCGTAGATGAGGCCTGCGCCAACGTCATTGAGCATGCGTATAGTGGGCAGACAAATGGAACGATATCCATTCACTGCCAGACCCTCAATGACGACGTGGTAGTGACGATCCATGATCACGGGCGACCTTTCGATCCACAATCCGTACCCCGGCCTGACATCACCGCTCCACTCGAGAAGCGGCAGAACGGAGGCCTGGGACTATATCTTATGGAGAAGCTGATGGATTCGGTCGAATGGGAGTTCGATGCTGAGAAAGGAAACACACTGACCTTGAGGAAGCGTCGTGAAAAGTCGGCCGTCTGACCATATCGCTGATGTCTTCGTCCTACTACCAGAAGGGCGCCTGGATGCCCGGGCTGCTCCAGAGCTAGAAGACGCCTTCGCAACTCTCGAGGCACAAGACCTGAAAAAGGTCATAGTCGATTTCAGCCAGAGCAGCTACATAAGCAGCAGTGGCTTGCGCGTCATGCTCATCCATATACGCAAGCTGCGGCAAGAGGGTGGAGATGTGAAGCTCTGCTGCCTACCTGAGAAGATAGACAAAGTCTTTCGCATCGCGGGACTTGATGCCATCTTTGACATCTTTCCAAGCGAGGAACAGGCAGTACAGGCATTCCTGGCTCCTCCCCAAGAGCAGGCATAGCCTCGCCCAACCCCGTCCCACAGATGCAAAGTCCCGCCCCCGCCCAAGAGAGCGCCGGACATAGCTGAAAGAAGAGCCATGAACACCGACAAAAGTTTGCTAGCGTATGAGAGTGAAGGCCCATGGGGAAAGAGTACCCCGCCCTACTTGACTTTCTGAGTAAGAAACTGGACTACCAGATTCGAGGTGCCAAGTCTGCTCTTGGCTACGACTTGTTCTATATGGACCTCTCATCCTGGAAACTAAGGCTTTCTGAGCAGACTCCGATCGTCCATGTCAAACGCTCAGATCTAACGGGTGGCTCACCGCGACAGGTTCTTCAGAGTCTACAGGATGTGATCCGTGAGCGTGGGTGGCAGCGACGGATTGTACTCGTGTTACTCGACGGTGATAGCAGACCCCTGCTCCAGTATGCGCGCAGCCCGCTTCAGAGCCTGGCAATCATAGGTGCAGAGGAGCAAGAGAAAATCTTGCATTCTCGACGACCCAGCGGAGAACTTCTTGATCTGATTTCAGCGCAGGTCCCTATCTCTATTCTTTCCCCTTACAATACTAGCTCGCCAGTTACCGGAAGTTGCTTCTTCAACCGTGACTACGAAGTGGCCAAAATCCTGGGCAACCCGGACGTTAGCTATGCTGTCCTCGGGATCCGTCGCATTGGGAAGACGTCTCTTCTTCGAGAGGTTGAGCGCCTTCTCGCAGAGGAGAGCGACTCAACAAAGGTAGGTGACTCACCACACATCCTATTCTTGGACTGCAGTGATCTGCTTGAGCGTGACGCTTTCGTTGAGCAAGTTGTACGGAAGCTGAATCCCAGGGAACTGCGGCGACTGCACATGCAGAACTATGCATTCTACTTTCCCGATTTCCTAGAACGAATGAACCGCAAGTACAGAAGCAAGCTCATCCTGCTTCTCGATGAGATTGACGATCTCATAGTCTTGCATGGTGGTGACTGGGATCTGTTCCGTACCCTGCGTGCCGCGTCCAACAGGGGAATATGCCAGTATGTTGTGGCTGGATTTAGAGAGGCACAGAGGCAGCTGCACAATCTGAGATCTCCGTTTTACAACTTTGCCGATGAGATCCGACTCAGTGAGTTTACGAGACAGCATGCTCGTGAACTCGTTGTTACCCCTATGCAGAACCTTGGCGTTCGCTTCAAGAACGAGGGCGAGATTGTTGGACGCATATACGAAGAGACAGCAGGCCATCCCAATCTAATCCAGTTCTACTGCACTATCCTGGTGCGACAATTGGAGCTCACTGGGGAGCGTGTGCTGAGCCCTGATCATCTGATCAGTGTATATGCCGATGATGTGTTCAGGAACCACTTGCTACGCTCCTTCATAGATAACACCGAGAACCGAGAAAAGGCCATCGTTTATGCAATCTTGCTGGACAATTGTGACAGTCCGCTATGCGGCTTCTCTCAGGAAAAAATAGACGGAACGTTGCGCAAGTACGGCTTGATGATGCCACATCAGCAACTCAATGACGCGTGCGATGTCCTCGTACTAGCGGGTATCCTCCGTCAAAAGGGCAAGGAGTACTTCTTCACGTCGCCGGTCTTTGTCAAAGTCCTGCGGCAGACCCATAACCTCCGCTATCTATTGAGCAAGATAAAGGAGGAAGGTATATGACCGGTCCGGGCCCGATGCCCCAGCTTCTCAGCGTCTCGGCTGGCCATCGCCGTGCAGTGCAACAGATCATAGACTGCGCGAGGCGCGGCAAGTGTTGTGCATTGCTTGGACCGCGCCTCAGTGGGACAACCGAGTTATTGCAATGCGTGGAGGCCGAATTAGCGCATGACCCAATTTGTGCATGCGTCTACATTGACTTGAAAGAGAGCGAACCCTCAACCCGAAGAGCATTCTTCGCTCGTCTTACAAGCATGACTTTACATCACATCGCTGAGCGATTGGGACACGAACTCATCGTGCCCATCCCTGAGGTGACTTCTGGGGTCGAGTTTCGCTGGTTCCTCCGGGACTGTGCAGTACAACTGAAGCGTAACTTGATCATAATCACTGACAATCTTCATAACATACCAAATGATTTGATTCAGGCGCTGCTAACCTCACTGCGCGCAGCCTACATGGATCAAGAGTCCAGTGGCCCGCTCGTTGTGCCCGTGGTATGCGGGGCGTTCAGCCTCGCAGCACTCACAGTGGGAGAGTCGTCTCCTTTTGCGAATGTTGCACAAGTTGTGTTCGTCGGTGGCCTCTCCGACATTGAGAGTGAAGCTCTTATACAAAACTGTACAGCGGCAGCTACTATCAACGTGTCAGCTGGTGCATATGCCTCGTTGCTGCACGCCACACGCGGCGATCCACGTCTCATAGAGCGGGTCTGCCGACTGTGCATGCGTATTGCTGATGGGACTGAATCACGGCGGATCACTGCCAGCACCGTAAAGCGAGCGGTTAGAGGGTTCATCCGTGACCAAGCGGCATACTATGAACCTTTCGTGGAAGCTGTATCGCTTATTGAGGATGATCCTGACCTGCTGTGCTGTATCTCGCTCTTGCTTGAGTACGATGTCGTTCCCAGGCGGGATCTACCCCTTCCCCTGTCCCCCGATCTCGATCCTTTGGCACTCACCGGCATGGTGAGAGAAGTAGAACAGGATTCCTATCAGGTGCGCAACGAGGTGTATCGGCAGTTCTTAGCTAGCCACTTTCAGCCCCGTCGCGTTGGCTACCTGATGACCCTGGCTGGGCGTTGGGACTCGGCGATCGAGTACTTGGAAGCCAGTCTGAAGCAAGGGAATGCGGATACCCGAGCTGACCTACTGGCTGCGACAGTCAGCGCGATGTACGCCTCCCAAGATGTGAGGCGCGCTGCCAACTACCTGGCTCGTGGATTGTCTGCGGCATTTGGCGTTGAGGAAGCGCGCATCTGGCATGCAACTCCAGAGCAGAGAACCCTGAGATTGGTCGGGCGACTGGGATCAACGGTGGACAGCACACTACTGACGGATCGAGAAGTCTCTATGATGGAGGACAGGCTGGAAGCGCGCGCTTACCGAGGGGCGCGCTCCCTGCGGGGGCAGGAGCTCAAAGGCTGTGTCGAACGTGCTCTGCCGCTCCTGATTTCAGGTTCCGAGGCGATCGGTGTCGTGACCCTTTTGGATGATATGGATAGCAAGGGGCCGACTGCACAACGCGAGCGCGATTTACAGTTGGCGGGCTACTTAAGTCAGGCCGCCAGGGCTATTCAGGAAGTGCACACACGGCGGAACCAACTTTTGCACATCGCGAAACTAGAGCAGGAACGCACTGCCCAGGAACTTCGTCTGGCTCGTGAGATCCAAGTCAGTTTCCTGCCAGAGCTATGTCCTTCCTTGCCCGGTTGGGAGATCTCCGCAGACTGGCGCGCAGCAAGAGAGATAGGCGGCGACTTTTACGATTTCATCCCGCTGGACAAAGAGCACCTGGGGCTGCTAATCGCCGATGTCTCAGATAAAGGAACACCTGCGGCACTGTTCATGAGCTTGTCCAGGACTTTGGTGCGGGTCAGTGCAGCCGAAATACAGTCGCCAGCCAAGGCGCTACAGCGCGTGAACGAGCTGATCCGGAGCGAGACACGCAGCGGCATGTTTTTGACAGTGTTCTATGGTGTGCTGAACTGGCGCACCGGTCGCCTGACCTACGCCAACGCGGGCCACAATCCGCCCATCTTGTGGCGCAGTCCCGCCATGGCTGAGGCGGGGCGCAGTCCCGCCCCTGCCAAACCGATGGCAGGACTTGGCACTGGTGAGGCGGGACATGGCACCGAGCCTCAGGTAACCACTTTGACCGCAAAGGGCATCGTCCTCGGAGTGCTTGAGAACATTGCGCTGGAAGAACGGCAGATCACTATCGAGCCGGGCGACATCCTGGTTCTGTACACCGATGGAGTAACCGAGCCCATCAATGAGAAAGGCGAGGAGTTTGGCGAAGAACGGCTGGTTCAGGTCATTGCCAGCAACAGTGACAAGCCCTGCAGTGTGATCGTAGAGGGCATTCATGCCGCCGTGTCCAACTTTGTGGGTAACCAACCTCCATTCGACGACTATACCTTGGTAGGCCTCAAGCGCAAGACCTGAGCTAGGTGAAGAAGGGGCGCTCTCTTGCCAGTCGCTAATCGAGCTTGATCACTCTGAGCGCATTGATGATCGGGTTCTCAACTCCGTTTACCCAGTCACGGACAAACGTGACGTTGAGTTGTTCATCGCGGAGTTCTACCGTAAATGTCTTAATCAGTGCTCGAAACTGCCCCGGGGCTTCAGCAACAACGTCAAGGTTATCAAGCACGGTTTGCCCCTCTATCTGCACATCAAAGACGCGTTCTCCTACCTCATCAAACTGAGGGTAAACCTCCGCAAACCGCAGTTCGACTTCGTACCTGCCGTTTGGCACATCAAAACGATAGCCGAAGGAGCCGAACGCGTACCGCAAAGTCCAGTATAGCCGTGGGTCACTCGTATTGGAAACATCTCTGGAGGTGCTCCAGGTAAGAGAATCGCCCACATAACCCCATTCCCCGGCAGCATATGGTTTGTCGGCAAGCCAGCGCCTACGCGTCGAATCAACGTACTCGTTCTGTGCCCCACAGTCAACCAGAAACTCTAAAGGGGGCTTGTACACTATCGGCAAGTAAATGGTGGAGGGGCCACCCGGCGTTCGTGTGCTTGTAGGCGTGGGAGACGGTCCCGATGTGGGACTGACTGTGGGCGTAGGAGACGCCCCCCCCGTCGGACTGACTGTCGGCGTGGGGGAGGGCCCCCACGTCGGACTGACTGTGGGCGTAGGGGAGGGGCCCGAGGTCGGACTCGCTGTGGGCGTCCGTGTAGCGGTTGGCGTTACCTGTACCGGTGGATAGCAACGGATTTCCATGCGATAGGCACCAGCCGCAAATCCATCCACCACAATGTAGTACGTGCCCGGATCGACGTCGGGCAACAGAACAGACCCTCCCATGTCCAGACAGTCGTTGGGGTTGGGGCTGGGCAGCACAAACAATGCCAGAGCTGCTTGAGTGTCCAACTGGATGCTCACGTAATCCATCCGGTAACTGACTTGTAGGACATAGACGACCTCAGGACCCTGCAATCCGCTGAAACATTCCCCATAGTCACGGATGTTGTCATGGTAATCGGTTGTGTCTCCGCTGTAGGCCCGCTCGCAAACAACAGGAATTGGATCCTCAAGAGTTCCAGCGGGCACACCTGTCGGAGTCGGTGATGGCCCCACCGTGCCCGTAGGCGTCTCCGTGGCTGTGGGAGCCACTCCCTGCGTGGAGGTGGAAGTTGGCGTGGGGCTAAATACCGGCGTGCGGGTAGGCGTCCAAGTCGGCATGCCCGTCGGAGTGATGGTAGGTGTTGCCGTGCGAGTTGGGGTCCGAGTGGGCGTGCTGGTATTGGTAGGCGTTGGGCTCTGTGTGGGCGTCGGGGTTGCGGTCGGTGGCAACGCAAACCCAAAGTCAAAGCCTGTGAGTCGCTCACCAGCGAGAGAGAAGATATATACGCCGCCAGGAGGATGGGTGCAGTCGTGGCCCACGGGATTAACTTTGGTTAACACATAGTTGCCCGGGTCGAGGGCAGCAAACTCGTAGCTGCCATCCGCCAGCGTCCGGCGTCTGTCAACTTCCACGTAGCCCGAATCCTGAAGCACAATGGTGACGCCAGGCATGGGTGGTTCACCTGGGTCACGCACCCGGTTCCTGTTCTGATCCCGCCAGGCCATGCCAGCCACCGAACCCTCAGTGACAACCTGAGTAGGCGTGCGCGTTGCTGTAGGCGTGGCAGTGGGCGGGGGCACATAGTAGGACACGGTCAGCATGGGGCGTTTTGATGTCTCCCCAGCAGTGTTGCCATAATCCGACGAGTACAAAGTCCACCAATCTGGATTACCAGTAGGAAGGCCAACGAGTACCACACCGTAGTTGCTCGACGGATGGTGAACCCACTCCTGCACCAGGTCTTTCAGTGGGTCATTGTCCCAGACTTGCCATGCCTTTGTATAACGGAATGTGGCTACGGCGATGTACTCAGCTTCCCGGTCACTTGGCGGTTCGCATCCAGGCTCCTGCCAAGGTTCGTTCCAGGTCGTCGCATCCTCCGTCCATGGCCGCAGAACTTTGTAAAGACCTACGTTGATTGTCCTCCCATATCGTCTACTGTGCGCGTAAAGCTCGAGTCTTGCAGCCGTAACCACAGCACCTGTGGGTATGTAGTTGGATAGATCAAAACGCAGCAACACTTTCTGGCGGCCATCGTGGTTGACCCTCAACAAGTCGTCGCCGCCAAAGTTCTCTATCGAATGGTCAATATCAATGTGGGTATCGGCCGCTCCGGCATACGAGGCGTCGGGAGAGACCCCCTGCTGAAAAATGAGTGTCGTAGTGACGGCTGATGCGTGGAGATGCGCACCTGACCGCGGGACAGCCGGTGTATCTTGGGCAACGCCAGGCATTGCCAGGCAGATAAGCAGTGCCAAGGCGAACAACAAGACCAGCGCGATAATGAACGCCAGCTTTCTCATCGTACAGCTATTCCAAAGCAATCCATCCTCCTGCAGGCTGGCTTGGCTTTGCTAGTCCAAACCCATGAGGGACCCTGTGTGAGGGATCTATCCGTGACAGGGCTATCCTGTGCGGATGATGATGGGAAGAAAGGCCTTGTATGGCCTCAAGATTGTGCCTGTCGGTGAAGGCTCGAGCGTCGGCGTGAGCGAAGGTATCCAGGCCCCAACACTGAGTTGGGTCAGGCTTCCGGGAGAAACCACAACAGTGAACATGTTCGTGTCTGTCGTAGTCAACACGTAGCCACTCGGAGCCTCTACAACCAATACGTACCACCCAGGCGTCAGGCCTGCGAAGTGAAACGCACCGTCGGCGGCAGTGACAAATGCAGGGCGGACAGGTGGCTCTGGAGGGGGATGGTCAAAGTCGTACAGTCGAAGGGTGACCACAGCCAGTCCCGGTTCTCCAGCATCAAGAACCGCATTACCATTCAGGTCATTCCAAACCAGCCCCTCAATCCCTCCGGGCAACGGCGTTGCTGTGGGTGTGTGCGTGGGTATACCGGTGTGAGTCGGTGTGGGTGTGGGTGGCGCTGGGAAGTATCTTAGCCACAACTTGGGTCGCTGTGTCTTGTCCTGGAAATCGGAGGAACGGAAGCGCACGTCA
>SMTZ1_10002106_pt1 | contig 20135 bp, 16 predicted proteins | sample DeeMarSWOR136_30_FD_25667 | JGI IMG/M metagenome (IMG submission 25667) | reverse complement strand
ACTCATTGCTTTTAATACATCAGATTGTTCTTTCCAATTGCCATTTGATGCCCATAGATATTCTGTGTTGATCTGCGGTGGCATATAATAGGGGGCTCCAGCTCTCCCATTTAAGAGTTGGTTACCTGTTGTCCACTCACCTTCAAAATACATCTCCATACCGTATTTCCATTGATCAAATACAGTTGAACCACCACTATTAGTTACCCATACTTGAATATCAGTTGTATAACCATATGGTCTTGGGTCATAAGTTTTACCATTAATGGTGAGAATTCCAGATACATATCTTATATTTCCCCAACCTGTAAAATCATTACAGTAAGCCTCACCATTTGTTGGCACATATGTATAATCTGTGTTACCAAGAATATCTCCAGGTGATATTGATACGATTTCTGCAACGGGCTCAAAAGGATAGTCTAAACCGGTTGTAAGATGATCATCATGATTGAAAGTAATAGATGTTGCTTTGGTTTTGTCCAATGTAATTGGAGTGTCATCAACTGGACCATAGGTCCCATCGTTGTTTCTACTTCTAGCATGAATCGTATATTCTCCGTTTGGTAAAGCGTTTGTATTCCATTGGAAACCAAGTGCTTCCTGGTCTAAAAATCCATCACCAGAAATTACTAGCATTTCCTCAAACCAGGATGGGTCACAAATACCAGTTTCATATTCTATTATTTTATTCACTACATCTTTTACTTCCTTATTTGATCTACATGAAAGTCTACCTACAGCTACATCCGGATGACAATCTATTATATCTGAGTTTTCCGCGTAAACATGGTTTCCATTTGAATCCCAAGTATCAAAAACTCCTCCCATCTTATAAATATCTGAGTAATAAAGATCTGATATATATCCAGGTTCATCTCCGTTATATATGATATTTGTATATCTTACTGGGAGATACCAATCCTTTGTACCTTCATTTTTATTATCTCTTGGGTTTGCCATCCAATAGCTATTTAAACCACCAACTAGTAATACATACTTAACACCCCAGGTTTCTAATGCATACTGTATGAATTTCTTTATCTGTTCAGGTTTGTCATAACCTGTGTAATCGTCATATATCTCTTCAGTTGTTACCAAAGTAGTGGCTAACCCTTTTGATTCTTTATGATCAACTAAACCTTGAAGAATTCCTGCAAATTTATCTGGTGCAATAATTACTAAATCATATGTTGAACCTGTTGGGAAAGGATTTGATTTTGGTAACTTATAATCTACAGTTACTTCTATTGATTTAGCATAATTAATTTCATCTAATGCACCTATGTACCTAATTGGATATGTTCTAATTGTCAAAAAGGTTTTATGTTCCGTGTTTTCATCAAGTCCAACACCGATAGAATAACTATACCAATCATCTGGAAATAATACTTCAGAGTTATAGATAGTCTGATCTTTTTCAGTAGCTGTTTGCACACTAACTAAATCCAGTCTTACTCTTTGTGGTGCTGGTATTATATCTTTAGATAAGACCATGGTTTCAATATCATTAACTTCACATTTAACATTACTAATTGTTGCACCAAACGGTAATACTAAAGTTTCAGTATAAACTGGAAGTGCGGGTTCTCCAGGATTTGTAATTATAGTATTAGTACCTTCAACCTCTAATTTTATACTATGTTCTTCTTCTATAACTTTTGGTTCAAAAAAACTTTTACTTAATGTCTGTTGATATTCACCAGCCTCTTCTCCTACAACTACTATAGCAATACTGCTTAGTAAAAGTAGGCTTACTATGAAATATGGTATGCTTTTCATTTTTGTCTCCCCTAAATTAACTATTGTTAATACTCTTCAATTTATTTAAGGTTTTTGCATGATATATAAAGGGTTATTATATTATTTTCGGCGATTTTAATAAAATTTTTATTAAATTAGGAAAATTGTTGGGTGGGGAAGTAAGAGGGTGGCAAGGAGAGGAGGTGAAGGGATAATAAATATTTCCTTCCCCAGCCAAACAATTCCATATGAACCTTTCTTTGTAATTCATCTTTAAAAGGATTTGTTGTTCAACTGTTACCAGCTATCTTTACAATTCTTACCAAAAAATGATTAAATTAATGATATTTTATGCTGTTTTGTCAATTTTACTTGCCACTTTTTTTATTAAAAAATCCCTTATCTCCTCGGGTTTTGTTGAATCAATCCCAAAATATTCTGGAAAAAGTTTGGTTGTGGTAAGCATCTCTGTTGAACCATGTTTTTTTGAATAAACAAGTTTCAATGTAGTAAGTTCATCTACATGTTCATAAGCTTTTACCCCAATCATTCTCCTTAAGTTAGACTGTTTTAGAGGTTGATGAAAAGCAATTAGAGTTAAAGTTTTTAACAAATTGCTATTAATCTCAGGTTTGGCAATCATGATAGATTGATCAACATATTTTTTCTTAACCTGCATAGTATATTTTTCCCCTGCTTTTACAATTTCAACAGAGGTCTCATCCTTTCTTTTTACATTGTAATCATCAATTAACTCATCTAAGATTTTTTTGATTTTATTAGGCGTCAAACCAGTTGTTTCTTTTATTTCATTGACACTTACTGGTTTACTTGCAGAAAAAAGAATAGATTCTATCAAACGTTTCTCATTTTTACCCATAATTTTAAACTCCTTAATTATAACCCGTACTTTTAATATATATTTTTCCAAATGGAAACCTTTTTTGATAAACTAATATCTTATTATCATATGCAAGAAATAAAACAGACATAAGAACCTTTATTAACTCTTCTCGCCCCTTTCGTTCACATAAATCAATAAGTGATATTGTTTTTTTAGGGAATTTTTTTATTTTTTCCCATACCACCTCAACATCTTCTTCAAGATGGTCTTCAACAGCGGTTCCTTTCATCCTTTTTCTTGCAAGTTCAGATAATCTTTCTCTTTCTTCTTTTCTTTGTTGTTCAAGTAGTTGATACTCCTCTGATTCTTTTCTTGCATGATCAAAAGCTTCAACAAGCTCAATTAAGGTCACTTTTCTATTAGCTTCTCTTCTTATTGGCTCGTCTAATGGCGACTCAGGCATATTTATTACAAGGTTTGTATAAGAATATGCATCATCTTTACTCAACCACATTTCTGTTGGTATGTCCCCCCAGCCAAGAGGTTCATATTCCTCTTCTTGTTTTTTCATACTTACAACGAGGTCATCGCTTTGAAGTTTTAACACCTTCCAGGCCATATAAATTATCCTTCCTGCAGTCATCAGATCGATTTTTTCTTCTTTTGCTCTCTTTATATACATTGTTGAGAAATTTACCAGATCTATATCCCAGGGATTAAGATGCTGTTTCATAACAAGTTCAAATGCTATTGCAATAGATCTATCAAACGGATTATCAATTGCAATATATTCACCTTCATCAGCTTGTTTAAGCATATTTACATAATAATCTATCCTAGTTGCATCATCTTTTTCATCAATTAGCGATTTATGAAAAAGTAGATGATTTATAACATCATTATCGATTTTAAGCTGCTCCAATCATCTTTCCTCCTTCGACATTGATTTCCCCCTTTTGACCGACTGTTGATGGATCAATGTTACCAATCATTTCAGATATACCGGTATCCCTCATGGTAACACCATACACATGATTAGCTTCCTTTAAAGCAATTTTTCTAAGTGTTACCATAATAAATTGTGAATCCTGAGCATTTCTTTTTACCATACGTGAGACAGTTTCTGCATTAACACCATCTAAAAACATATCAACTTCATCAAGAACATAAAATGGACTAGGGTCATAACGTTGAATTGCAAAGATAAATGCAATTGATGCAATACTTTTTTCTCCACCTGAAAGAGCTGAGAGCAACAGTACTTTTTTACCACGAGGTCTTGCTTTTATGGTAAGGCCACTTTCAAAGATGTTTTCTGGGTCTTCAAGCTGAAGTTCTGCTTCACCATTTTCTGATAATTGGGAATAAATGTCCTTAAAATTCTTATTTATTGCATCAAAAACTTCTAAGAATTTCCCTTTTTTCTTTTCAGTTATTTCAGTTACTAGCATTATCAGGTTTTTCTTTTGGTTCTTTAAATGTTTGATATCATCGTCAAGTTTCTTCTTACGCTCAGTTTGATGCTCATATTCTTCTAAAGCACGCATATTTACAGGTTCCAATTCTCTCATTGATTCTTCAATTACTTTTACTGAATCTTTTAATGATTCTACATTAGGAAGCTTAGTTTCAGTGATTTCCACATTATAGAGTTTTAATTCTTGTTCAAGCTCCTTAATTGAATCTTCAATGGTTGGTATCCTATATTTTGCTCTAGAAATTAAATCGTAATATGATTCAATACGGGTATTTATCTTATCAAGCTCATTTTCAATTGTTACCGTTTTCTTATAGATTCCATCCCTTTTAACAGTTAGTTCTTTTACTTTACCAGTCATCTGTTCTTCAACTGTCATGAGAGCTTTTAACTCATCACGATATTGAGATCTTGATTTCTTTAACTCAATAATAGAAGCTTTAAATTTTTCAATTTCTTCGTTCTTATTTTCAATATTTGATAATATCTCATTTTTTCTTTCATCAAGAAGCTCAATTTTCTTTTCAATTGCCTCCTTCTCAGATGAAAATCCTAAGACAATTTCCTGTAACTTTAATACTTCTTCTTCTAGTATTCTTGCTTTTTGAGCTAGCTCTTTTTTTGTTCCTTTTAAAAGTAGTTTTCCTTTTTCTTCTTTTAATTTGTCTAACTCTTTTATTCGTTTCTCGTATTGCTGAATTGTGGAAATAATTTCTTTTTTCTTTATATCAAGTTCTTCCTTTTCCTTTATCTTTGCCTCTAAATCCTTATTAAGAACCTCAAGTTTTCCAGTAAACTCTTTTCTTCTAACATCCAAATTTTTAGCCTGAATATCTTTATCTCCCCTTGTTCTTATCTCGCCAAGGGAACTTTCTATTTCAATAATATCTTTTTTCAAATCTACAAGTTCATTTGAAATTTTATCTTGGCATTCTATGGCATTTTGCAGCTCTTTTGTAACCTCTTCCAGTTTACTTCTATCAGTTCGTGTAAATGATAGATGTGTTTTAGAGGTACTTCCTCCAACCATAGCACCACTTGCCTCTATAAGACTACCTTTAATATCAACTAACCTTACCCCACCCATTAGTCGTCGTGCATCATCAAGACTGTTTACAACAACTGTATCACCAAAAACATACCAAAATGCTCCCCTATACTCTTCTTTAAAATTCACTAAATCTAATGCAAATCCATGTGCATTAGTATCTTTAACAGTCATCAGTGCTTTACCACGAGGTTTACCTGTAATCATTTTATTTAAAGGTAAAAAAGTTGCTCTACCAAGCTTTTCTTTTTGTAAGAATTTAATTGCATTTGCAGCAACTTCGTCATTATCAACAATAATAGATTGCATGCGTTGACCTGCAGCTATCTCAACTGCTGTCTCAAATTTCTTATCCACCTGAGCAAGTTCAGCAATAGTTCCATGAACACCTTTAATTGTACCATTTTTTCTTGCCTTTAATATTTCATTTACAGCAGGATTATATTTACCCTCTACAGATTTTAATGCATCCAATTCAGCTTGCAATTTTGATTGTTCACGTTGAAGTCTAATAATAACATTTTCAAGATCTGCAAGTTGCTCAGTAAGTTCTGATTCTTTTTTCTTCATCTCAAAATGTTTTTTCTCAAGATCACTTGTTTTTTTGCTTTTTTCTTTAGAATCCTTCTTAAACTCTTCTGATTGCCAATCGATATCTTTTAGTTCGAATTCATATGTTGACTTTGTCTCCTGCATTTCAGCTATCTGCAACTCTAAAGCTTCAATTTTATCAGTAAACCTGTTGCGTTTAAGTTTTAATTCATGTATCTCGCTATTTTTATTATTATACTCCTCACGCATTTTTGCGAGTTCATGAGTTAAATCCATTGATTTATCATCCGATTGAGCAATATCCTCCTTCAAACAATTCAATTCCTTTTCTTTTTCTTCTAATTTGGATTGATTTTCATCTATATTTTTTATTAGTTCTTCTTTTTGAGTTGAATTTTCCTCTAACTCATTTTCTATAGATTCAAGATTTGATTTAAGTTCTGTCTGTTCATTTTGAATATCAAGGATTTCATCATTTGAAAAATTTATTCTTTCCTCAACTTTAATTTCTTCACTTCTTATAGAATCGATCTTGGATTTGATTTCTTTAACCTCATCTCCACCTACTTCACCTATATTTTTTTCAATTTCTTCTAGTTCTTTTTGGGCTTCTGCATATTTCTTCTTTAGTTCATTGCTTTTTTCATCTAACTTATTTTTTTCAGAATCATAGGATTCAATCTGGCGGTTTATTTCAGTCATTTGAGATTCAACATCTTGTTTCTTTTTAAGAGCAATTTTTGCTTTCGTCTCATATAATTGATCTTTAAGTTCTTTGTATCTAAACGCTTCGTCTCTATCGTTTTTCAGCTGCCTAATATGACTAGAAATTTCAGTAAGTATTATGCTTATTCGTTCTAGATTACTATCAACTTCATCTTTTTCTTTCTCTGCTTTTTTAATATCATTATCGAAATTACTGATACCTGCAATGTCATCAATTAACCTCCTGCGATCTATAGATCCCATTTCGATAAGACTTGTTACATCACCCTGTTTAACTATATTGTAACCATCCCCAGACATCCTAGCATGGTCTAATATATTTTCAAAATCAGAATAAGATGCAGCACGGTCGTTTATATAAAAATAACTATAGTAATTTGCAGGGTCATTTTTTAATGGTGCACGTTTAATCATTCTAGTTAGAATAACTTCATCTGAGTCAACAGGCATTTTTCTATTGAAATTATCAAAAACAACCGAAACCTTACAATATTTTGCAGGATTCTTATGTTTTTTTCCTCCATTGAAAATAAGATCTGTTAGTCTACCAGCACGCATAACCTTTGAACTTTTCGGCCCCAATACAAAAAGTATTGCATCGGCAATATTACTTTTTCCAGCGCCATTTGGACCAGTTATAGCAGTAAATCCTGGAAAAAATGGTACAGAAAGTTTTTTTCCAAAAGATTTGAAATTTTCCATTCTAACTTCTTTGATGTACAATGTCATCCCTTCCTACTTTCCAATAACCAAGTTTATCGGTTTTTAATCTATTTAGGCATCCCTATTTTTCTAAAACAAATTTAAGTATATAAAATTTTGCGGACATTTAAAATTAATTATTATTCAATGTAGCAAAAAATAGTGCCAATTATTTTTTCAGTTGGAATCCATGTTACCCTGACAATAATGGGTACTGTTTGATGATTTCCAATTTCTATTTCATCACCAATTTGTATATACCCCCATTCAAAAGGGGCATGCTCGCCATAATAAGATTTGGAGGCTCGGGTTAATTTTATCTGATCCCAATATATTGTTTCTGATAATCCATATCCAACGCTTAAAGAGATGTTTATATTTTTCCATTCAATATTTTCAAAGTTATATGTTGTCTCTAATATAGCAGATTCAATTGTTCTTTCAAAGTTTAATTGAAACATTATAAAATTTATAACAAAGTGATCATTATTTACAAAATTATAGTCTAATCCAATTCCAATAGGTATTTCAATATCGGATATACCTGAAATATAAAGCTTTCCATTTCTTACTTCATATGATCCGATTTGTTCCGAAATAGGTCCAAGTTTTTTAATATAAATTTTACCTTGTTCGTTGTTCTCTTCAAAATTTATGATAGGAGCTTCATCATTAAAGGATGTTGTAACTTTAGTAATTTTAAAGGTTCCATTTTCGTAAAAAGTCCAATAGTTATGAGTTGTAGAATTCCCTAAATTAAAACCAAGAGTTTCTAATTCCCATGTGCCATAAAATCTGGTAGGATTATCCTGGAATAAAAATAAAAGACCTGCTATAATTATTAGTATACCTATTATTATTAATGTTATAACAATTTTTATAAGTCTTAGATTTCTTTTTATAGGTTTGTTAATAGGTTTGTTATTATAAGTAGACTTGGTTTGCCTATGATATTCTTCCATTTTATAATATTCCCTTTATAAAATTATGCCAAGAGTGAACAATATAATAAAAGTTCAGGTTATAAATGTTTTTTATCGATTAAAAAAAGGTGTAAATGAGTAGATATTAAACTGATATTAAAATCTTGGTAAATAATTGTAACCAATCATTGCTGGAAAAACTGCTAAACAAAGGTTATTTTTATTCACGACAAATTTAAAAACCGTTTGTGCTGAAAAGTTACGAATTGAACCATTTTCCTTACTCTTTTAGTGTTATACTGTTAAGCTTGTGCATTTACTGGGTAAAATTGAAATAAAAATGATTTTTGAGTTATTACTACAATATATTTTTTCAAAGACTAAGACGAAAAGCTATGTTTTTTATTAAGATAGTAATATAAAGATATATACTGTTATTGGTATTACAGGGAAAGTTTGTGGAGAAATTTTAGTATTAACCCTCAAATTATTTTTTTCCACAAGCCGATCCTTGCTTATTCTCTCATTTTATAATATGATTAAAACTGATTTTTAATCTATATCACAACATCCTATTACAATTTATAACAAAATCTTATTAATAAATAGTATATTTTAAAACATCATATGAGCGAAAAATGGAGTGCGATGCGAATTTTTGCTTTCTTGGCAATTCTTTATTTTTTGATAACTTCAATCTCTGTGTATTTACAAGCTCTTCCGTTATTTCTCTTTGCAATTTTCGGTTTTGGCGACCTTCTAGCCTTAATTTTGCTAATAATATTTTGGACTGGCAAACTAAGTTAAGGTTGGTTAATAATCACTTGTTTTTTTCGAAAATATATTAAATTTAATTGATATTTTTTTGGGAGAGATTGATATGAGGCTATATGTTGTATTAATTGGTGTAGTGTTAAGTCTTTGTGGTATTATTGCAGTTGTTTATACCGGCCTAACATATGAGTAACCAATTGCAACAGTTAGTTGGCTAATAGGTATAATTTTAATTATAATTGGCTCGTATTTAGCAGGTAAAGAATTGAAAACAAAAGATAAACAATCATCTATTTTTATTTAATTAAAACCTCCAATAAAGTTTGCTTTGAATTTTTAATTTTATAAAAAATTCGACAATTAACGACGCTTTTATAACAAATATAATAAATCAGTAATTCAAATAAATAATCACTATTCGAATTCGAGTTGATAATAAGGTGATGAATATGGCAGAATGGAAAAAAATTGGCACATATTTTGATATGTCTGTAGAAGAAAATGGAAAAAAGAGAAGACTTGTTGATTCCAGTGGAAAAATAATTGCGGAATATAATTTTTAAATAATTACTTGTTTTTTTGTAACAAAATCTTTTTAACAAAAAATATTGTAATGAATTCTATTTTTTTTGTATAAAACCTGTATTTTTTATATAAAAAACGATTACTTGTACAAAGACTATAAAATAAGATTTAAATAAACAGTACTATTGGTAATTTTTGGTAGAAAAAGAATAAATGAAAAATGAAATAATCTATAATTTGGGGAAAAAAATCGGGTTAAGTAAACAAGATATAGGTAATACCCTTGTAAATAGTATTTCAAACAAAAAATCAGTTTCAATATTATATAAATCTGATTTTTATAAAAATGGAACAAGGTATGGAACTGTAAGTATCAGCGATATATAATTTGATGTTAAGAATTATTTGTAGGGATGGGTAGTATTATGGAATTGATATTTTATTCAAGGGTTTATTTTTATCCAAAGCTTTTTTAAAACATAAGTCAACGTTATGTTTAAATGAAATCGATACTTTAATTTTTGTTTTTTAAAATTATTTGTTTTAATTAACTATTGTTAAGGAAATATTTAAATTAAGATATTTTATTCTTATATTTATAATTCTTTAGGGAGGAAAAGCAAGATGAATAAAGGATTATTTTGGAAAGGACTTGTTCTTGGAATTATTGTTATATTTATTTGAGCTGGAATTATACCATCAACTGTCGGTATAGGGAAAGAAAAAACAACTATTCAGATTATTGGTTCTCGTGGTTTTATTCAGGATTTGATTGACAATGCATCAGATGGTGATACAATCTATATTCCTAGTGGGATTTATTATGAGAAGATTGTCATCAACAAATCTATTAGTCTTATTGGGGAAGATAAGAATACCACTATTATTGATGGAGACGAAGAGTGGGAAGTGTGTCTTGTGAAAGTTATTGCTGATTGGGTTAATATCAGTGGTTTTACAATAAGAAACGTTGGTCCTTACTCAAGTATAATTGTTATTAATTCAAATTTTAACACTTTTAAAAATAACATCATTATAAATGCTCCTTTGCCAATAGGCAATATAAAACTTTCAGGTATGTTCAATAAATTCGTTGACAATACCATAATGAATGTAGGTAGTATTTCAATGGATGGAACAGAAAATAATATCATCACTAGAAATTATATATCATCAAATGAATATGGGATACTCTTAGACAACAGCAATAACATCAGTATTAATAGTAACATTATCTCAAATTGCGGGAGTGGGATAATTTTAGAAAGTGGCAGTATTAATAATACTATCTATAACAACGTAATCTCAGATAACAATGGGGACGGCATATACCTCTATGGTTCCATCTATAACAACAGCATAGGCAACAACATCTCGAACAATAGCTGGGATGGTTTATCCCTCCAATCTTCCAGTGACAACAACATCATCATAGGCAACAACATTAGCTTGAACATCAATATCGGCATATTCTTACATGGTTCCATCAACAACAACATCATAGGCAACAACATAATCTCAAATAAATATGGAGGCCTAATGTTCAAATCTTCATCAAACAATATTATGAGGAACAACAACATTCATAACAATACTTACAATTTTGATATTGTAGGTTCGGATATCTCCCATTTCTATCATGATATAGATACCACTAATACAATCAATGGTAAGCCAATCTATTACCTCGTAGAGCAATCCAACCTTGTGTTTGATGATTCAATGAGCATAGGATACCTTTGCCTGGTAACCTGTAAAAACATAAATGTAAAAAATCTCATATTTACAAACGAAAGAAATGGTTTATTACTTGTAAATACTTCTTATTCTACAATTAAAAACCTCACTTTATACAACAATATTCAGGATGGCATCTCGCTATATTATTCCTTGAATAATAACATAACAAACTGCCATATTTATAATAACACAATTGGCATATCCCTCTATGATTCCAGTGACAAAAACACAATTATTGACAATAACATCATCTCGAACTGCAATTGTGGCATATTCCTACATGGTTCTATCTATAACAATATTATAGGCAACAACATCTCGAACAATAGCTGGGATGGTTTAACCCTCAAATCGTCCAGTGACAACAACATCATCATAGGCAACAACATTAGCTTGAACATCAATAATGGCATATTCCTCTGGGATTCCAGTGGTAACAACATCATCACAGGCAACAACATCTCGAAAAACGATAGGGGTATAAACATTTATGGTGATTGTGATAACAATACCGTTTATCATAATAATTTTATTGGCAACACAGAAAACGCTTTTGATTATGGTGACAATACTTGGGATGATGGAAAGTATGGTAACTTTTGGTCTGATTACAAGGAAAGATACCCTGATTCCAAGAAAAAACCGTTTAAGGGTATTTGGGACACTCCTTATGAGATAGACGGTGGAGATAACAATGATAGTTATCCTTTGATTAATCAATGGCCAAAATCAAGACCCAGAAATACATCAAGAACACAAACAACTGTACGTCCTATATTCTATTGGTTTCTGGAACATTTCCCATTGCTGGAAAAACTGCTGAATCTAATTTATTACAATTAAATCAAATCTCTTTTTTTCCTACAATCTTTACAAATCGTATGATATGGTTTACCATCATCAGAATCAACTCGTATGTAGTAGTTTATTCCTTTGTTCTGACCACAACAAGGACATATTTTAGTAAGCATCAAAGATGCAACTAGCTCTATTGTTTTTAAAGTTAAAATAGGGGTGATGAAAGTAAAAAACCTCCATATATCTTGTTAATACAATTTCCATTGGCAGTGAGGACATTGCCAATACTTTGTTTTAGCCTCTTCCTTTTCGACCATTTCATGATTACAAATTTTACATAGTTGCATCATTTCACCATTATCGAAACGCTACAATTCAGGCAATATATATAGCTAAACGGTTTAAGTTTCCTTCGTTTGCACTGTGAACATAAACCAGGATTGAGATTATTTTCCTTCCATTTTCAATATCATCCTTTTGGCTTCCACTAGAAAATGATTAGCTTTTACTAGATTGGACTCAATCTGCCCTAGACAATACAATAATTGTTCAATTTACTTTATCATATTTTGAAAAATGAAGCTGGAATTATTAATGGTTATGTTATGATTTGTAGACTAGAATAAAATGAATAAAATCTTATTATATATAATTAAGAAAGTGAATAATAATAACTTATGCCGAGAGTGGGACTTGAACCCACGACATCACGGTCTTCAGCCGTGCACTCTCCCAGCTGAGTTACCTCGGCATTTAAGAAAATCCTTATTAACTTTTAATCAATAGATTTCTTAATTTCCTCTGCAGTTTTGCTAATTTTATTCAAAGTTGTTTTAAGTAGACTTATGGTCGATTCCACTTTATCTGTTATAACAGCTCCATGTGGAGAAGGCTCAATAAGTCCATCTTGTTCAAGGATCCTCAAGGAATATCGTACCATATGTTGAGGATATTCAGTGATCTCAGATAATTTAATAATACCCATAGGTTGATTTTTTTGTAATGTTTTTAATACGTGAATATGTCTTTTTAGAATGTCAAGTTCAGTTTCAATAACACTTGTTAAAACACATCTTTCTCTCTTTTTTTCTACCATTTTTTTTATACTCCTAAGTGACTTGTTAACACACATAATCATTTTCAATTATTTAAAATTTCTATTAATTCAATAATTAATAAATTTCTTGAAATGTTTGGTTTTTTCCATACGTTTTCATACCATTTATATAACCTCCAATTATATATAGATAGAATAGGCGATTTAAATGAAAAAAATGACTTTACTATCATTAATTGTTATATGTATGATTGTTCTTGCTAGTATTATATATGCATTTTATATTTTAGAAGAAGATTCTAAATTTAATACTAAAATTCTAGTACCTCTGGCAGATGATACTAATGCAACAGCAGAAAGTGTCAGTTTATTAGTAGATTCATTAAATGATTTCTCTTTTGATTTTTATAAAAAAATTGTGCAGAGTGAAAATGGTAATATCTTCTTTTCCCCATACAGCATATTTGTTGCCCTTTCGATGGTCTATGAGGGTGCAAGAGGAAACACTGCAACAGAGATGCAAAATGTTCTAAATATAAAACAAAATGATTCACCAACGTTAGGCTCTTTTGGTAGAATTTATAATTTATTAAATCAAAATCAAAAAGGTTACACTATTAGTACTGCAAATGCCTTTTGGGCTCATCAAGATTACCAATTCTTAAAAGAATATTTAGGTTTACTTGAAAATTTTTATATGGCAGAAGCAAATGAACTTGATTTTTCAAAAAATGTAGAAGCTGCAGAAACTATTAACAGTTGGATTGAAGAAAAGACGAATGATAAGATAAAAGATATGATTCAACCAGATATGCTATCTGATCTTACTAAACTGGTATTAACAAATGCAATTTATTTCAAAGGACTATGGGATAGTCCATTTAACCCAGATAAAACTTTTAAAACAGATTTTGAATTAACAACAGGTGAAACTGTTAAAGTTCAAATGATGAGTGATAGTAAGGATTCTAATTTTAATTATTCAGAGACAGATGAACTGAAGATTATAGAATTGGATTACGAGGGTAAAGACTTATCAATGATTATTATACTTCCAAAAGAGAATAATATTACAATCGCTGAATCTTCAATGAATTATGAAAACCTATCAATTTGGAAAAATGATTTATTCGAAATAGATATAAATGTCGAAATTCCCAAGTTTAAATTCGAAACAAAATATTCATTAAATAATCTTCTAAATGATATGGGTGTAATTGATGCATTTTCTCCAGGAGTTGCAGATTTTTCTGGGATGGATGGAACAAACAACCTATTTATCAGTAAGGCATTACATCAAGCATATATTGAAGTAAATGAAGAAGGAACTGAAGCAGCAGCAGCAACATCTATTATTATGGAGCTTACTGCAATTCCCGATAGTTTTAGGGCTGATCATCCATTTGTTTTTCTTATACAACACAAAGAAACAGGTGCTATTCTTTTTATGGGCAGGATTATGAATCCAGAAGAATAAAGAACTTAATCAAAATAAGATTCAAACACAGACAATATTTTGCTTAAATCTTTTTCTTGTACAATAAAATCAGCAGCATCTTTTGTACAATCATCTAATGGATTAAAAGCAATACTTAAACCCGTAATTTCAAGCATTGGGATATCAAAGCATGAATTTCCGACAGATGCGACTCGTCCAAGTGGAATTTTTAAATCTTTTAATAGAGATTTCACTGCTAAATCTTTATACATTAATCTTACTTTTAGTATTCCTTCTCCAGTAAGACGACCATTTTCATCTATTTTTATACCATTGGATTTAACATAATCTATTCCAAGTTCTTCTGCGGTTTTATATGCAAGTAAATCAAGACCTGCGCTTACAATAGCAGTTTTGATGTTATTTTTCCTTAGAATTTTAATACATTTATCTGCACCTTTCATAAGTGGTACATCTGATAAAATTTTAACTAATTTATCTTGGGTAATTGGTTTACCGTTTTCCCTCCATAAAGATACATCTCTTTTTATAAATTCCATATCGTCAATTTTACCTTTAAGATATTCATCAACTGATCTTTTATTTGATGTTTTGAAAAAATCATGGATATATTTCCATGAGCTTATTATGTCTGTTAGTACACCATCCATATCAAAAATTACAAGTTCTAGCTTATCCATCTTTTTAGGTTTAAAATAATGTTTTTCCCTCGTATTTTTATAGCAATAAAATTTACAAATGTTTTTTTTCATTTTTAAAGTGGCATTGAGCAACTCATATAAATGTTTTTATGATATATCGCTTATAGATTAATAAAATTATGAGAAAGATTTTTAAAATATTAAATAATATAAATAATAAGTTAAATTATAAGGGGACTACATTATGTATTTAAATATACACAAAAAAATTATTGGTTTAGGGATAACACTATGTTTTCTTTCTCTAATTGTTTCCCCAGTTATTGATGCTAATATTTCAGATAATATTTTAAATAGTATTGTTGAAAATAATGACAATGGTGATGATTCAAATTTTGATTTACTTATTATTTGTCCAAAAAAATTTTCATTTGCATTAAATCCTCTCGTAAGACATAAAGAGAAATTTAATGTTTTAACAAAACTTGTTACGTTAAAAGAAATTTACTCTCAAATTGGTGATGGTAGAGATAATGCTGAAAAGGTAAAATTATTTATTAAAGAAGCTTATGATAATTGGAACATTTCCTATGTTCTTTTGGTTGGGGGAAAAAAGAGTCAATTTAATTCTTGGCATTGTCCTGTTAGATATGTTCAAATGGGCAATGATTGGGAATCACAAATTCTTAGTGATTTGTATTTTGCAGATATATATGATTCGGAAGGTAAATTTTCTAGCTGGGATTATGATGGTGATGGTCTATATAGTGAATGGTTATATGGTGGACAACCAGAGGATAAACATATAGATCTTTATCCAGAGATTTCCGTTGGTAGACTTCCTTGCAGAAATATACTCGAAGTAAGAATCATGGTAAGAAAGATAATCAGATACGAAAAAACAACATATAACAAATCATGGTTTTATGATATGCTAGCTTTTGCTGGTGATACATATCCTCAATTGCATAATCCTAAATGGGTTGGAAACGAGGGTGAATTTTACGCAGAGTTAGCATTTGAAAATATGACCAATTTTAATCATATAAAACATTACACCTCTGATGGGACCTTAACCCATTGGCTTGATATTTACAGGGGATTAAACAAAGGTTGTGGATTTGTATATTTCAATGGTCATGCCAGTCCTGGGACATGGACTACACATTTTACTAATAGTACAGAATGGATAAAAGCATTTGCAATATACCATATACCCTTGCTAAGAAATAGAGGTAAACTGCCTATTTGCATAGTTGGTGGTTGTCATAATAGTCAGTTTGATGTGTCACTTTTTAGGGCATTTGACAAGCGTCTTAGAAGACGTGGAGAGGCTATACCTGAATGCTGGAGCTGGCTATTGACAAGAAAGATTGGTGGAGGTTCAATCGCAACTATAGGTTGCACAGCACTGGGTCATACAAAAGAAGATAAAGATTCATTTAAGGGAGGCGCATGCGAATTAGAGGTTCAATTCTTTAAACAATACGGTAAAAACAATGTAGATATTATAGGTGATACATGGGCCAAATCAGTAAGATGGTATATCGATTCTTATCCTGTTGATTGGAACCAGCAATTAACTAATGACTCATGGATTGATATTCAAATTGTTCAGACTTGGAATCTTTTTGGAGACCCTTCATTAAAAATAGGTGGATATCCTTAATAATAAAGCATTTATTCTTTCTTTTTAAAAAATCTTTTATGAAAATTTTTCTAAGTTCTATTTTTTATCCAGTTATAATGTCTAATTTTTTTTGTATTACCAAATCCACAGGCCGCACATATTCTCTTTTGAATATGAAAGGCATGCTTTCCACATCTTCTGCAGATTGTATGGGTTCTCTTACCACCCATTTTTGATGGTGTTCCTTTAGTCATTAAAATTTACCTCATTTATGGAGAAACGTATATTATATTGTCTCCTCTGACAATTACGGTATTGTGCTTTCCTAATGATTCGCCATTTTCCATTTCTTCAACGTTTTTAAGTACAAGATTCATATGAGGTACATCGTATCCATCAAGCGTTCCATGATATCCCCTACCACTGCGCAGTTCCACCATTACTCGGTTGTTTAAACTAGCATGTAATATCTTGAGTGGTTTTTCCATATATATAACCCTGGGGACACGGAATAGCTATATTATTTATAAGGATTTGGGCCTCTTTATTTTAAAGACAAAGGTTAAAAAGATATTTTGAAATGACCACATTGTATGTCCATTAAGATAAAAAATAGGCATCGTCTGAAAGCAAAGGATATTAGAAGATATCAAAACGAATTAAAGGATATATTTAATGATGTTTTTTTTAATGAAAAGTCATCTATTGAAACAGGAGATTTAAATGAAACAAATATTATTTTTGTAGATGGGGAGCCTTGTTTTATGTCCTATAATGATAAAATTGTTTTCACATTGCATGGTTTGAATAAATATAAACCAAAAAAAAATTTTGTAGTTGTAGATATGGGTGCAGTTAGATTTGTAACAAATGGTGCTGATGTTATGGCACCAGGTATTATTGATGCTGATAAAGATATTTCAGAAGGAGACCAAGTATGGATCTGTGATGAAAATCATCATAAAGCCTTAGCAATTGGGATTGCTTTAGTAAGTGGTGGAGAAATGATTTCACAATCTCAGGGCAGGGTAATTAAGACTATTCATTATGTTGGTGACGAACTTTGGAATTATGCTACCAAAAGAACATAAACATATTTTTATGATAGCATCTTTTTAAACAATTTTTTCTCATTTTAAAATATGAATAATCAATAATCTTTAAATCCGAAGATTTGGTTATTAATTGCATGGATAATGATACTCTAAGTTACATTGATAAGGAAATTATTTTAGAAGTTGGCGAAAGTAAAAAAGTAAAACTTAGTTTTATAAACAATGTTACTCTAATCTATAGTGGTATGCCTAACAAAGAGACTTTTTCTATTGCAATTCTAAATTATAGTGGTTATCAGGGTTATGGTTACAATCTTTTCTACCAAAAAGATACTAAATATATCAAGGTTAGAAACAAAACTTTTAGAGTTGTAAATGTCTCACCTGAAAGAATAACAATCGTTTAATTTTATGTGATTTATTTATTAAATAATTTAAATACTTTATAGTTTACTTTGTATATAACATTTAAATATCCTTTATCCTATATTTTTATTGAGGGAGGTCAAAGTTGAATGACAGGTCAGAGTAGCTTAATAAGTAAAACTCTGGTAGTTGGAGTTATAATTTTATTATTATCATTATCTGCTATTACATCATTTGGAAAAACAATTGAAAAGAAATCAATTTATCCATTGTTAAATGATGATAATTTTTTTCAAATATATTCTAAGGATGAAAATCCAGAGTTTGAATGGATAAAAAAATATGGCTTCCACCATTTTTTTGAATCTGTTGTTCAAACTAGCGATAGTGGTTATATACTTGCAGGTGGTTTATCTGAACAAATTGGTTTGTTATGTAAAACAGATGCATTTGGTAATGTTGAATGGTTTAAATCCTATGGTAATGAAGAGGATTCGAACAAATGGTTCTATTGTATTTTGGAGACAAGTAATGGTGGATTTATTGCTATTGGTGTTACTGATTATAATTGGCCATATAGAAGTAATATTTGGTTAGTAAAAGTAGATAATAAAGGAAATGAAGAATTGAATAAAGTATTATGTAGAGGACGTGGTTTTTCAATTAAAGAAACGTTTGATGGTGGTTATATTATTAGTGGTGATGATTTTCCTTATGTTCCTGCTTTACTTGTAAAAATCGATAGTGATGGAAATATAGAATGGAGGGAAAAGTTTGGGGATTATGAATTTGGTGTAACATTTTATGATGTTGTTCAAGCATCAGATGGTGGATTTGTTGCAGTTGGTGATGAAGGCGATCCATTTGTGTTAAAAACTGATGTCAATGGAAATTTAACATGGAAAAATACTTTACCAAGTCATGATGCTTCTGGTCGTGGAGTATCTATTGTATCAGCAAAAGAGGGAGGGTATGTAGTAGCTGCATATGCATATAATTATACTATTAATCAATATATTTCCTTTTTGATTAAAATTAATGATAATGGTACTATTTTATGGGATTCAACGGTTGGAAGTTTAAGTGATTGGAATTACCATATATGGGATATTAGTCAAACATCAGATGGTGGATATATCCTTGCTGGTTTAAAATATGGTGGAGGTTGGGGGACTAAATGGTATTGTCTGTTAATTAAAACTGATTGTAATGGTAATAAAGAATGGGAGATAACGTTTGGGAAACATAATATTGATTATGATGGGTTTTTCTCCGTTATAGAAGCAAATGATGGTGGATATGTTGCAGCTGGAAGTTTGATATGGTTAAACTATCGTACATTGCGCCGTGGTATTATGGTAAAGGTTGCTCCAGAAAATCAAGTTTGGATTATCAAACCCAAAAATGCACTTTATATTTTTAATAAAAAAACTCTACCTTTGTTAAAACCCTTAATAATTGGACCAATAGATATTGAGGTTGATACATCAAGTGTTAAATTTGATGTTGAAAGAGTTGAGTTTTATATTGACGGAGAATTAAGATATACCGACACAGATGAGCCTTATAGCTGGAAATGGGATACAAGGGAGGATAATAATCATATAATTGAAGCTGTTGCATTTAGTAATATAGGGGAACGAGGAGGTAAAAGCCTATTGGTAAGAAAATTCCTTTGAATTTTGAGATAAATGGATGTTTGATTATAAAGAAAGAAATCCTTGTCGCAATAGGTGTTACAATCCTTCTTCTGGGAACCTGTATTACTCCATCAGTTGCAATTGATAATATAAAAAAATCGTCTATAGTTTTTCCTTTGAAAGATGGATTATTGGCTTATTGGGCTTTTGATGAATGCAGCGGTACTACTACATGTGATTCTTCAGGACATGGCTATGATGGAACGATTAGTGGAGCTACATGGACAACCGATGGGTATTCAGGTTGTGCACTAGTTTTTAATGGTGCAGACGACTATGTTGGTCTTGATACCCATGCACCTAATATTGGATTAAATAAAAGTGACGATTATATTATATCAGCTTATTTCAAATCGACATCATCATCTACAGGCT
>SMTZ1_10002401_pt1 | contig 20146 bp, 20 predicted proteins | sample DeeMarSWOR136_30_FD_25667 | JGI IMG/M metagenome (IMG submission 25667) | reverse complement strand
CCCAGCCTTAACATCCTTAGAAACACTGCGTAATTGGTTAGGTTCCGAAAACCGAGAACCGCAATTTCTACACATGTAGCGTTGCACCCGTTGCGTTTTCACGAACCTGAACCCGTCACGCCAAGAGTTTTCGGCTCCACAGTTGGGGCAATGGACAACTGAAATCATTTAGGAACGCTCCTTCAGGTTCGTTCTCGCCTTGTCAAGTTCCTCGCATGTCTCAGCTTCGAGAATAGCTATTTCAAAAGGTTTCAACTTTAACTCGGATACGGTTTTGTAGCCAGATTTCTCTCTCTCATCCTGTAAGTTGTTGTTTGTTTCTAGTATACTATATGAAGGGAGGAACTCTGTCCCCCCTACCTTACCTGCTCTGTAAGGATTAGCTTGTGATGTTTTTTGAATAATAGGTGAGAGAGATATTTTTCATGGACAGCTGCTTTCTTTCATAAAGTTGTGGAACCAAAACCGCATCACGGTTCATTATCATAAACCATGTTGAACCACGTAGCTCAATTGTCACTAGTCCCATCTTTTCCAGATAGCCTTTAGTTGTGGTGATCTCTTGTGAAAGTTCAATTGTTTTGAAGCTGTAGGTTCCAGTTGCGTATCGAGCTATACGCTGTATTTTTCGAGTTGACCTATGTTTTTGGGTTCCGAAATACGCTCTCAGGGTTGTGCGGTCATACAATCCCGTGATTTCGCTGAAAAGGTCTTTAGCTGCCTCCAGTGGCAGCTCTTTAACGTCTAATGCTATAATGTAGTTCATCGCTGTACGTCTGACCGTTCCGCATTTCCTTTTCATAGCGGCTGCCCCGTAGAACCTATAGTCAGAGTTTAAGCATCCGACTTGCGCTCAGGTCGGTGACCGCATCTCGGACATTTCACGGGTTTTTTCACTCTGGGAATCCACATGTAGCCACATTTTTTGCATCGATTTTTTACCAATTGCATTTTCGTTTTCCTTCTTGAAGAGGAAGGTTAATGTTACACGATTGAAAACTCTTCATTGCAAATTGTTGCATTGGCATGGGTTTTGGGTGAAGCAAAATGAAACATACACGTTGGGAAGTTACGAAAAAAGTTGTCAAGAAACTTAGGGAAGGTAGGTGGTTTACGCCAGAGGAAGTTTATGAAGGGATAAAAAAAGATGAAAAAGGAAAGATACCCGCCTTAAGAAGTGTATATAACAACTTGATATTGGGCACGTACATCGGAATTTTCAAAAAACACAAAGAAAAGTATGCTTTTGCTTGGATTGATTACCAGGAGGATGAACCGTCAATTTTGAAAGCCACCGAAGAATATCTTGAGAACCATCCTGAACTGCGAGATAGAAAGCGTCCTCTCTCACCTTTTGATATCGACCAGATTATTGATTTAGCAGCAAAGGAAGCTGGAAAACCCAGAAACGAGATAGAAGCGCCTGTCCGTAAGTTCACCAAAAGATACTTTGAGAAAAGAGGCTAGTTGTGCGCATACTAAGGATAAATCATTTTCCATAAAACTTTACACATGGAGAAGTTTTGGCTTTACGTCTCCGCGACATAGGAAACTTCAGAATGACATATTTCACATGTTTTTCACGATGAGAAAATATCTCCACGGTATTTTTTCGTGTTTCTCATACCAATGAGCTAGTGGGAGTGTCTTGAGGAAAACATTCGCCGCAAATTGTGAGACTAATTTCCCGATAAAAGTCCATGAAAGTCCATGAAAAAAACGGTGAATGAGACGCGATTTCTCACGATGAAATTTGTTTCCTGTGGTTTTCTCATTTCGCTCATTAAGCATTGCAAAATGTCTGCGGGCTTGCTCAGCACAAAAAGAAGCCCAAAACTCGGCGCTTTTCACTAATACGCAATGATACATTACATTCATGGAGTTTTGCGTATATCAATAGGTAATACGCAACGTATATAGGCTATTTAGTGTTAACACTAAATGGGTTTTTTGAGCTGTAGCACGATATGAGCGCTCATTTATGCTTATGGGAAACGCAATAGACAGCGCGAAAGTTGCGACAGTCCAAATGAAAAACCACCAAAGGAAAAATCGATAGGAAATAGGGATATGTGTGGAGATTAAGGGAAATAAATAAGAAAATGGAGAACTTGAAAGCCTTCTTCTTAGAGAACGATTTGGCAATTAAAGAAGATAATGTGAAATCTGTTTTGAGAAATTTTCTTGAACTCAAGACTATTATGAAGAACATCGACAATAATTTTCATTATTTGGCATCATTAGCTCCCAAATCATATTTGAAAAGCAAACATGGCGTTGAAATCAGCCTTGAAAAAGCCACAGGAGAAGGCGGGCTTGACATAGAAACTGGTGATGTAGTTGGAGAGATTAGAACAACCGTGCCTTGTGGAAAAGGAGATTTTGGAGCGAATCAAAAAATTAACATTAGAAAGGACTTGACAAGGCTTAAGCTGTCGAAAGCTAAGCACAAATATTTCTTTGTCATTGATAAACAAGCCGAGCATATATTGAGAAGGAAATACAGCAAAAACTATCCTGCAGTTACTATTGTGAATCTGTTGGAGTGATGGAAAGTACACAGAGCGTTGATTAATGCGAAGCTTGAGCCTTACTTGGGTTTTCTGCATTCCGAGCAGTTTGGAAAACCAAGTCTAGTATGCGACTTCCAAGAGCTTTACCGCTATATGATTGATGACTTCGTTGTTCAATATTGCCAGAGATTAACCAAACGAGATTTCATATTAAGAACAGAAAAGTCATCCAACAAGAAAGGTAAAAGAGAATATCTTGCTGATGTGAAAACGGACAGGTTTACTTCCGAGATGAACAACTACTTCCTAACAATTGTTGAAGTTCCGAGGATAAAGATAGGCAAACGACAAAAAATAGAATCTCTCATTAACGAAGAAACGCTGCTTTTTGGGAAGTACTTGCGAGGTGAACGCAAAGAATGGGTTCCTCGAATAGCGAACCTAACTTAAGGTGTTCTCTTTGCGTGTCCGTGTTCCACCTAAACGGATACGAGAGAAATTCCTCATTATTTACGAACTCAAAGGTGCCCAAAAGGCTCTAGGCTTTTTGTCCAAATACTACAGCATAAAGCCAATAAGGATAATTCTGAAAGGCAAAAAGGCTGGGAGAAATTGTGAAGCTGTTTATTTTAGCGGACGTGCTTACTTCACGAAAGAAGGACTGTGGAAAGCAACAATTTTGCACGAATTCTATCATCATCTATCTGCACAAAAGAGCTTGGAACTATCAGAAAAAAGGTAGAAAAGAAATGCTTCTTATTGTTTTACTTAGATGTTTTATCGTCAATTATGTCGAGGACTTCCGCAGGGATCATATCTCTTGCTGGAATATCTCGTCCTGATGGTGTCGTGGCTGGCGGAATTTTTCCTTCTCCTGGAATTTCGCCCTGTGCGTAGGCTAACCCGCAGCAGAAACTGAAGACTATCAGTGCAGCTAAAAGAAGAACTATGAACTTTTTCAAAATATACACCTCCTTCTTGCTTCTATATAGGTTATTAAAAATTTAACTTTTGTCACAATTAAACAAAGCATTAATTTTGTTTTAGCCATAAGCTATGCGAACCCTAAATTGGACTTACCTAACCCATCAAAAAGCCAACGTACACGTTTTCAATAGAACTATTCTCCATAAATTATGATACAAGATAAGGAGAATACTAAGTTTGATTTAGCCCTCATTTCAGAGGAGGTGAGAGATTTTGAGAAAGCTTCTGAAAGTTGCAGCTTGTCTAGTGTTAATTCTGGCGTTTGGTCTGTTAGCAATTATGCCAGTGCAGGCACCTCAAGCAGGCTACGTACACTCCTTAGGCTATTGGAGAACCCACAACACTTACGCCGACGTTCCCGCCTTAAGGGAGCCATGGCCCATCGTGGAAGATTCGCGAATGTGTGATATGACCTTTTTTGAGATTGTAACCACTCCTACTGAGGGTTGTGCTTGGCGTATCCTTGCCCAACAGTATATTGTAGCGATTCTAAACGCATTAAACGGCGCTGACGTTCCCCCCGACGTCTATCAAGCGATGAGTGATGCCCAACAGCTCCTCTGGAGTTGTCCCGTTCCTGTGGAGGATCGCGAATATGCCATTAGTATAGCCGAGATTCTGACAGCCTATAACGAGGGCTTGCTGGGGCCTCCTCCATACCCCGATTAAATTGGCAACCACCAGAAATCCTGCATTTTCCTTTTTTTGCACTAAAACTTAATCCAGCGAATATTACGCATTTTCAACCTTGGGGGAGTATAGTCGTTTCCTACTACCTACCCCTATATGACTTGAATCTACTATACTCTACGTGCTGATTTTCTTTTTTCCCGTGTTTTATCAGGTACATACTGTTTTTTTGTTGCCTGCTTTTTCTTTTTGCATCGTGCCTGTGACGCCCAAAATTAGGAGGAGGGAATTAAAATTTAATACAAAAGGTTATAATCTGTTCGTTCGCAAAATGCTCCAAAATCAGTGACGACTTTAATGGTTGCATGCGAAGGGCAATTTTCATAGCTTTTTGACAAAACTATTTCATACGTCTCGCTATATACCCTAGATATGAATGCAACGTCACTTAGCGTTCCGTTAACGTAAATCTCATCAAAAGTGATGTCTATATCTTTCTCGAGAAAATGAGCAGTTGGGATATACACAAAAAACTTGATTCTTCCAGTGCTCTCATCCCACTGTATCGAAAATAGATTGATTATTTCTTCGAAGGGAGATTCCAATTCAAAGGAATTTCCATCTGCGGTATTTATCTTCAGCAGCATCGCCGTGGGCTTACTCAAGTATATTCCAGACAGAGAGATTTCATATATTGGGTAGCGGGCTTGACCCCCATAGGTTCCTCGGGGGACGACTGCAGCATCATCCAGCGTCCCGTTGACGTAGACCTTGCTAAAATTGACTTCCGAGTATTCCCCAGCGTTTTCCAAAAGAACTCTGATTCTACCTGTGCTTTCGTCCCAGTATACCCTCAGCAGACGCAAATCTATGAAGGTTGCTGTCCACCTACCCCGCCAGGGATAATTTTCTGCTTGGACTTCAATCGTTACCTGTTTGGGCATAATTGTGTATTTTTCAGAAAGAGTGATTTCGACTTCTTGGTTTGGCGATAGGACTTGTGGAATGCTTGCAATTTTGTCATCTAGTATTCCGTTGACGTAGATTGCAGTCAGGGTTGTTTCTTCATCTTCATAATTCACAAGAGTAATATTGATTTGTTTAGAAGCATTGTCCCACTCAGTGCTTTTGGCGATACCCATTGAGCGGAATGGAACTAGAATTATTGACTCGTTGATTATAATCATGCCTATGAGAAAGACTACCAGTATGCAAAGACCGACTAAACCAAAGATTCTAAATTTGGTATCCGTATCCGTCTGGCTCCCTCCTCAATTTAGCCTTTGCATAAGACAGATTTAAGAATTATTCCTACAACCAATAGCAACTGCACCAATCAAAAAAAGAAAATCTTCTGTAAAAAGCCTATTAGGTATTAGGTGTATAACACGCGCGCGCTAACCCAGAAGATTGGTCGGAAAAGTTTAAACTAGGACGTGGTATTACTATTTTTAAAAATGGTAATACTGGAGGTTTTGCAGTATTGATTTTTCTTTCATAATTCTTTAGTTCTTGAGAATACATCTTGTGTTTTGATGCTATAGGGGCGCTAGTTGAAATCAGAATGTAAAACAAATGAAGTGGGAAACAAGATGTATTTCAGTCAAGATTTTTTGGGCAAAGTGGTGATACTTCTTGTAGTCTGGGTGGTTTACCTGTCTTTTGTAGCTTATGTAATTAAAGCGCTGAATAAGCGTGGGCGGTCGGAAAAGCAGAGGATTATGCAGGTGCAGCAAGATGCTGAGGAAGTAAGATTGAAGATGAGAATGGACGCTGAAGCCTATGAGCGCGTGGGACGATATGAAGAGGCAGCTGTGCTCTATGAAGAGTCAGGTGAACTTGAGAAAGCTAGGCAATGCAAGATGCTCGCGGATTATTTGATTGAAGTCAATCATTAATATAGAAGTGTGGGAACTTTCCGCTCGTGCCAGTTTTCTATGACGAAAGAACTGTTATTACCTTATTTGTAGCTGTTTTCCATCAAAAACGCGCGCTGAACAGTGCTAAGCCCAGATTCTTTGTCACATGCAATGGATTATTCGCACAAATTCTTTAAGCGGAGAAAACCATCTCCAATATTGGGGTTGCAAGAGGATTGAACGATAGGGGCTATTCTTCAGTAGCCTATGTACTTGTCCTTTTTCCAACAGTAATTCTCCTCTGGTTTTTATCAGCCAGCACCAACATACCATATACAGAAATTGAGGTTGTCCGAGACAGCATCAAAACCTTGCTTCAGATGCAGGCAACAATCATCGCCATAGTGATAAGCTTAAGTCTTGCCACAGTCCAACTTGCCACTTCTGCATACTCAATCCGCCTTTTTCGCTCCTTTTCAAGTAACCCTTGGATGTGGACCATGCTAGTTCTATATTTGGCATCTATGTCTCTAAACTTTTGGTTGCTTAGCGTCCTCTTTGAATCATCAGCAAGCACCGCTACAACTCTGCCTGAAACAATCAACATTTACGGTAACTACATAACGTTTTCTTACGCATTGGGGTTCCTCACTATCTTTCTATTATTTCCCTATCTTTACAGCATGACAAACATCCTGTCTCCAGAAAAAATTATCGTCAATCTTGTAAAGAAGATTAAGAAATCGCCCGCCCTCTATTCCCATAACAAATATACGAGAGTTGGAGAAGATTGGGAGTTTGCTCCCAAACAGCCCGAACGTTTTGAAGCAAACCGTTGGCGAGTATGGCGAGAGGGTCTATCTGGTCCAGAATTGAGAGAAGAAGACCCTTTTCAACCAATTAACGACATAATCAGCACAGCGGTTATGAAATATGATTACAAGACAGCAAAGACAGGGTTGGAATTGATGCAAAAAGAAGTTGTTTCAGTCATCAAGTCTGTCGATGTTGAATCTTTTGTCAAGTCTTGTGATTCAAATGAAAATCCAGAATTACGCATTCGCAGAGATTATGAATTTATTCAGAGCATGATGAACACGTATTGCTTGCACTTGAGTAGGTTGGGTAAGCTTTTCGCAACCAAAGGTGAAGAACGCCTTGCTTTCAAAATTACTGAGATTTTATGGGAGTTGGGGGTTGAACTTTCGGAGAAGGCACTTCACATTAGAACTAATGTTTTGCCTTCCCTCAGAAGAATTGGGCTTGAATCTGTCGAAGCGAAAATGAAAGATGCTACTGACAATGCTTTGTATTCCCTGACTGCGATTGCTAAGGTTATTCGTTACGATGCTTCTGTAATGAGAATAGAATGGAATAGAAATGTAGAGAAGTTTGAAATCGTAGATACCCATCCTGAACCTCTTGAGTTGGAAATAATCGTGAGTGTCATTAGCGAAGTTGGACGGAAGGCAGTGGGTATTTGGGGTCTTGATGGATTGACGTATGTCTCATCAGGTTTTAGAGTTGCCGTAGAGATGAAGGCAACCAAGGGAATTGAAGGACACGGGTTATGCACAACAATAAGAGAGTTTTTTGGTATAGCCACAAATATGTTGGAAAACAGTACTCTTGGCAAATTGGAAAATCTCTCCAAGCATGTTTTTGACAGCGGCTTAAACAACTTCGTAACGAGAAATCTCATCTATGAAGGAATAGTGTCACACGAAAACGGCATCAAAGGTGGCGTTGAAGTCGCAGCCGAAGGTCTTTGGGACATAGGCATTATGGCAACGGAAAAGACTCTGCCATTTACTGCTGAGTGGTGTGCTGATGGTCTCGGAGCGTTAGCAACACTCAACCAGAATGAAGTAGATGAAGGTCTCAGCTACCTGAAGTTTCGAAAGAAGGGAATTGAATCAACGAAATATTTCAAGAAGTTTAGAGAATTATACTTTGTAAGGTTAAAAAAAGAATTGGAGTTCAAGAAGAGCAAAGGATTAGATGAGGAAAGCTGGATAAACGCAATGAAAAAGCGTTTTTAGCGTTGCCAAATAACATTTTGTAGTGAAAAAAGGGAAAATTGCGTGTGCAATGTGAAATCTTACTTCTGACTTCTACTTTCTTCAAAATGTATTATAAATTAAAAGATGCTTAAAAAAACATGTAGAAGATAGTTCTATTTCATCACTTGTGCTTTTTAAAGTAGACTAAAAGACCTAAGCCAACCACAGCCACAATTGTTACGGTGACAGCAATGATTAACAAAGTTGGGAAAGGCTCCTGAGTAGTTGGGGATTCTTGACGGGTAGCATATTTTACGTTTCGATAGTGCATAGGGTCTGATGGGTGAAATGAGGGATAACTTATGTGTGGATTGCCTGAGGAATCCAAAGCTATCGGACCAGCGCCGTAATCAGTCCCATTATTATCCACGATTTCAGTCTTCCAAGCTGAACCAGTCTGGTAAGCGTACATTAAGCTACCAGAACCTCCAGAGCCTATCTCAGGTGCTCTCCAATAGCTGATGTGCGGCTTGTCTCTGGAATCTAAAGCAAGAAAAGTGAGCCCTCGGTCGTCAAAGATTGGGTTATTTGAATCCACAAATTCACTATGCCAATTTGACCCGTTCCAGCTGGCATACTCTACAGAAGATTCAACCGAATAAGTAAAGTGTGGATAACCGTTAGAGTCCAAAGCAACATTTCCAAAAGAAGTGACATTCAAGAATACGGTTTGAATATTCCAGCTTTGACCGTTCCACTCGGCATACTTCACGTTATTCAGATAAATAAGTCCACCAGACTCATCACGTTCACCTGTGTTAATTGACTCTCCATAGATTATGTGCGGGTAACTGCTTGAGTCTAAGCTGATGGAAGCAATATGAAAGTTTGAAGATTCGTTTGAATCTAATATCATAGTGTTCCAGTTTGAACCCGTCCACTCTCCGTACATTAATGTGTTGTTCAATTCGCTTTCCCCGATATAGCTTACATGCGGGTTATTGTTGGAGGCTAATTTGAGAGAATTAATGCTCAACCCAAAAGAAGAAGTAAAACTTGAATCAACAGTTTGATTGTTCCAATATGAACCTGTCCAAATTGTATATTTCACATAGCTACTCGTTGGCGTTGAATAGATGTAGCAGATGCAGGGGTTATTGTTGGAGTCCAAGACAAGAGAGGGAGATTCACCTGATTCTAAGGTTTGGGTTTCCCATGCTGAACCGTTCCAGCTTGCACACGTTACGTTGACGGGGTTATAATAGTCGTTCTTAAAATACCTGAGATATGCAATATGAGGATTATCATTGGAATCAAGGGCAAGAGACGGATAGCCGAGTGCGCCTATGGTCTGGACATCTTGGATAACCCAAGTGAAGGAAGAGGGTTGAGCAATTGCCGAATTGGCTAATTGGGTTACAATCAACGCTGAGAACAGGAGTATAGAAATAAGTGCTAATGCCAATGCTTTTCTATTCATCTAAGACCTAACCTCACTTTTGCGCTTTTTGTGGTAGACTAAAAGACTGACGGCAATCACAGCCACAACCGTTACAATAACAGCAACGACCAACAAAGTTGGAAAAGGCTCTATCTTATCTATTGCATCTGGCAATTCTGGAATTGCAATTGGTTTGATTAGTGGATAGTAGTCCGAGTTGTTTTCGTCTATTACATATGCTGTGTCGCCTAATTCATCATTGTTGGCATCAATTCCACTGTAGTCACTCCAGAAGTTGCCTTCGCCGCTATTGTTCCAAGCCACTATGTCAGTGGCATTAGTGAAAGTCCAATTCTCCAAGTTTTCAGCATACCGATATGCTTTTTCTACGAACGCTTGCTGAGGATTATCTATCAGGTTATTCCGACATACGACATTTCCCAAACCAACAGAGGCATCTCCCTCAATAATGAAATTAAGGAGATTAATCCCGACCTTATTGCGCAAGATATAGTTTTCAAAAACCCTCGTGTCATAGCAACCTTCACCAAACTCAATTCCAAATACCTGATTGTGTGAAATATTGTTCCCGTAAACATAAAAAGGTCCATTCCAACGAAGCAGCAAACCCCCTCTATCCTCAGGCGGTCCAGTCTCGTCTAAACCGTTGCCTTCAATTCTGTTTTGGCTAATAGTTACATCACTGCATCCGTCGACAATTATGCCTGCCCACCCGTTGCTCTCTATCCTGTTTCCTGATATTTCGCTTTCAGATGAAGAATGATAGATACCATACTCAGAATTTTCTGTTATATAGTTTCCAGAAATGAGAAGATTGTCTCCCCCGAACGAATGAATTCCGCTGGTATTATTCACGATTTTGTTGCCAATTATCTTGCACCCAGAAGGCTGAGGATTTGAACCAAATGTTTCAATCCATATTCCTACTTGTCTGCCTATGCCTTCTAAAGTGAAACCTGAAATCGTGACATTGTTAGCGGAAACTTGAATCACAGGTGGAGCGTAGCGTTGATAAGGGATTACTATTATAGTGTTTTGCCTTTCTTCACCAATCAGGGATAATGGTTTGTCGATAGTCAGAGACTCATTGTAAACACCCTTTTTGACAAAAACCGTGTCGCCTGCACGAGCACTGTCAATTGCCGCCTGGATTGTGGGGTAGAACACGCTTGGCACTGTCAAGGTTCTGGGCAGAAAGATGAATGATAGCACTGCAACTAATGTGACAATAACAATTACTGCAATGATGGCACGTGTTCTCTCTTTCACTCTTTGTCACTGCTAAATCACAGGGCTGTTCATTGATTAAAGCGTTATTGGTTTTTTACTTAGAATCCATCCCCCTGTATTTTTATGAAGAAGTATAGACTGCGTATATCACATTATCACACTTTTTCAGATGCTGGGGGCGGTATAGCTACTACTATGCGAAGATATCTGTGATTACGAGAACTGATATGGGCTGTTGGCTATGAGTTAGCGTGCGCTACAAAGAAAAAGGGAGATTGTGGGTGACATCTCCACTGTGGTAGGGATTAAAATCTCATCCTAATACTTGTGGGCGCATGTTGTGTATTTAATAGTGGACAAATCAGAAGATTCTGCGCGAATTTTTAATTTTTTAAATGAGTTGTGTAATATTAGATTTTGAGAATATAGGCAAGTGAGATTTAATGCGTCTTTATAGAATTATTGAAAACAAGAAGTTCAAGGAGTATAGAGAAAAAGTCTTCAAAACAGAACACAACGAAAAATTGTTGGAATCTTGGATGGAAGAAAATCCTGAATCCATAATTGAGGACGGGGCTCTCTTAGTTATAGGACGACAAATAGTAACCTCATTTGGCTCTTTTATTGACCTATTAGCCCTTGATAAATCTGGAAACTCCGTAATAGTGGAATTAAAAAGGGACCGTACTCCAAGAGACACTCTTGCCCAAGCTTTAGAATACTCTTCTTTCATATCTAATTTAAGCTATGAACAACTCGAACAAATTTTCAAAAAATATGCACAGGACGAAAATGCAAATCTAGTGGAATATCACAAAGAATATTTTAATCTTGGAGAGACGGAGGGAGCTACTTTCAATAAAAACCAAAGAATTGTTATAATGGGCTATGAAATTAGCTCTCAAGTCAAAGAAACAGCTCTTTTTTTACGTAAAGGGGAATCCGAGTTACTTGTATTGAGTTTAATTATTTCCAAACAGAGTCGGGTGAACAATTAATTTCACAAAATATCGTAGTAAGCAAAGAGCCAATCATTGACAAAGAAATTGCAACAGCAAGTCTGCCAAAGACTACCAAAAAACAATTCTTAGAGAAGCTTGATGATGTTGGACGTAGCGTTTTTAAGCCAATCTTAAATTTGGCAGAAAAAAAGGGCTTTCCAATTCATTGGGGTTCAAAAGGATTTTCTGCAAACATAAATGTTGAGGGAACTCATGTTCAACTATTTTCTGGGTATCCCCCTGAAGCACTCGGAGGTCAAGCAATCTACACTGGATTCTATTATGTTGAAAAGAAAATTCAAAATGGGAATGCTATTTCGACTCTTTTCAGAAAGAAGTTGGAAGACACTGGATTATTCTTGCCTTCAAAATCTGGGGTAGAATTAAAAGTTACAATTGACAGACCTTGGACCGAGCGAGAAATCGTCGAATTTTCATCAATAATTATAGATTTGGCTATGAGGATTAAAGAAGAAGGATTAAAAGAATAAATTATGTTTTGGATAATTCGTTTATGAAATAGAGAGAATAATAAGAAAAAAGGGAAGGTTGCGCGGGAGACATCGTCACTTCATTACAATGCAATTTTATTGTTAATGTTGCTAGCGTCTTCTTCGCAGCAAAAAGGCTACTACTCCAACTGTGCCAAAAACCGCGCCAACCACTATCGCGTAAGGCAAGAGGGAACTCTCTTCAGGCGGTGGAGGCGTTGGCGATTCTGTTGGTTGCGGTGTAGATGAAGGAGTTGGAGTTGGAGATGGACTTGTGCTAGGCGATGGAGTGGAAGACGGACTCGGTGTTGGCGTGGGTGCTGGGCTTGGTGAAGGTGATGGTGAAGGGCTTGGAGAAGGGCTTGGGGAGGGACTTGGCGATTGAAGACTGATAGTATCCGAATAGGTGCTTGACAATAATCCAGCGTTGTCTTGGATTTGGTAGTAAACAGTTTTTGTTCCATCCCCTGAGGTTAAAGTCCAAGCTTTGGTTGACGCAGGCGTTTCCCACAATTCAGTGTCCCATACACCGTCATTGCTGAAGCGTGCATTGGATACGCCCGAAGTGGCATCATCAAAAGTCAACGAAAGCATCACCGATGTAGAGGTCACAAAATCATCCCCATTGTTAATTACAACCGAGCCTGTCGGCGCGGTCATGTCCAGGATTATGGAACCCGAGTAAGTTGAACTCAACAGCCCATCAGAATCTTTGACTTGGTAGTAGACGCTTTTGGTTCCGTCTCCAGATGCCAACGTCCACTCCTTGCTCGATGCAGGTTTCTCCCAGTTCTCGCTATCCCAGACGCCATCGTTGCTATACCGCACCTGAGAAACGGTTGAACCGCAAGTCGTATAGGTCAAGGACAATGTCACCGACGTAGAATTCGAAAATGCAGCTCCTCTATTAATATCAATTGAACCAGTAAGCCGCGCGTCTTTGAGAATCTCACCAGATGCGGAGGGTGAAGCCATCATTGGTTCATTTTGACTCATGCCAAACTCTCTATCTGGCCATCCCCATTCGAAGCCAAGATAATGCACTTGCTCTTGGTTGAAAATATCAAGCATATTAGAAAAACCTGTAAGTTCGTTCGTATTTGTATTGTGTGCTCCTATTTCGCCAATAAGTAGAGGTGCCGTGTCAGTGGCGATGGGGTTTTCTGGACCTATAACTTTCAATGTTGTCAGTCTTGCTTCTAGGGTTGCGCGGTCATATGGCTTATCCACCCCGAGATGGTTGTAAGCGGCGTATATGTGGGTGCTGTAAATAACGTTCCCGCCTGATAAGGGATAATCGAAAATCCAAGATACGCCTACTGGTGAGGAAGCCCAAAAGTCAAGCCCTTGTGCAACTTGACCGATAACTATGTTTTGTGCGCCAGTTGCCCTTATCGCTGCTATGCATTTGTTATGTATTGTTTGCCAGTGTTGTAGGACGGTTGCGCCATATTCCACATTATGCCCTTGGCTGTGACTTTCGTGGGGTTCGTTGCAGATTTCGAAGAGGACGTTTGGTGCATCATTGAAGTAGGTAGCGACTTCGCCCCACCAAGCAGCGAAAGCATCCTCATCAAAAGATGAGGGCGCATTGGTGTCATATGGGTAGAATGGATATTCTGGCCAAGGGAATGTGTGTTGCTCGTATTCCGCTACATCGTATATGACGTAGATGCCGACTTCGGCGGCGATTTCTGCGCCTCTTTTGAGGTGATACCTATACTGGTCTACAGGTGCACGGTTAACGTCATTAATCCATGGCAGGATGCTGAAGTGGAAACGAACACAGTTTAACCCCCAGCTCTTAATCTCTTCAAAATGGGTTCGGCATGCTTGTTCAGTCTCAACACCTTCAGAGATTGATGTGTCCCATGATGTTCCCTTATCAGCAGTCCAAGTCCAGTAATTTCCGGCTCTCACAAATTGCCCATTCGCATTCTCTGTTCCGTCGTCGAAGTCGTAGTTCCATATTTCAAAGTTAATCCCTCGAAGCCATAGTATATTGTCGTTGGCATCAATTATCTTTCCTCCTTCGACATGCAATGGAGAAATAGATAGCTCGCTGGCGGATGCTATAATGCCCGATGTTCTTATATTTGCAAGGCTGGTGAGCAATGCGGTTCCAGGATAAAGTCTGATAACTGTAGTAAACATTACTATAACTAGGATTATGGCGCAAAATCTCGAATTTTTCAACTTCTTTGCTCCCAGAATGTATGTCTGAGGAGTCTTTTACATCGGCGCGCTACATTTCTATCTCAGAACTGATAAAAGACTTGTGGAAGTATTTTCTATTACTTGCAGAATTAGTATGTGTTCTGTATTACCTTTGTAAGACTGTTAAATCAGATTTGCAAGAGCTAAAAAAAGGGAGTTTTGGGGGTGACATCTCCATTTGCCCCAGGTTCAAATCCCAGCGACCCCACCAAACCGCTTATTTTACTAACTAAAGCCTAAATTAACTATTTTTTGCCAAATAAAGAATAGAAAAGCAGAAACCCAGCGTTTCGTTAGCTAACGAATCAGTTACCTTTCGTGTGCTTGATATTATTCCTATATAGTAATCTTTAAGTTCAATCTGATTATGTGTCTTCAATACAAAATTGGTATTGGTCAAATTAAAAAGAGATTGTCGAAAAGGAAGAGGCAAAAGTAAAAAAAGGCAAACTTGAAAAGACTTTTGTTGACCCCATATTTACCTATGAAGAACGTTCCGCCTGAATACATTAAAGACATATTAAACCAGTCAAACCGAGCTTTTTCTGTAGTTGAGTTCGAATACAAAGTTCCGCATGATTTTCCACTTGAGGAATACAAGAATAGATACGAAGAATTATAGCATCAAATGCTTGAAATTCTCAGTTGGCATTTCCGATGGTTCGGCAAGCTTGAGCCTTTAGAAAAGAGATAGCTTCTTTATACAGCAGCGCCAAAATGCTTATAATTAGATGAAACAATCTTTTTTGTGAGAAGTTCTTGAGAGGGGGTGAAGTGTAGTGAAGTGTGGTCTTTGTGGTGCAGAAGTTAAGGAGCAACCTAAAATTACTGCTGAAGGAAAATGTTCGGTTTGTGGAGCAAAACTGGCTGTTGCTAAATAGAATAAATTATTTTTAAGATAAGTTCGGTGGATTCTGGAATAACACTTTTGAGGAGGTTGCCAAAAGAAATAAAGTGTTCAAACGCTTTGAAAAAAGCAGGGTTTAATAAAATGAAATTATTTTCCAACTCTCTCTTTTTCTTTTTTATTTATAGCTTTTGAACTCGTTTCCTTCTATATGAAGAGGTGAGAGTTTATGCTCGAATAGTCACACCAAGGAGAAATTGATTCAAATAAAGAAAATTGCGATTTTTCTGGATATTTAAGTAACAAGTGTCTTTCCGATTAAGAATCCTCTTCTGTTCGTAACCACCGCAATTAAAGAAATCTTTTTGATTAGAATTAAATCTCTGATTAGAGCTGTCTTAGTTAATTTTTTAAATCTAACAATTTAATTAATAATGTCAATTGCAACTAAGAGGGTTTTATTTGATTGAAGAATCTATAGTTTTTTGGATTGGCGCCCTAATTTTTGCTGTAAGCTCTCTGATGTTTGCTTTTTTAGAAAACCGAAGTAATCACAGACAAGATATGTTCAGTTCGCACCTTTTTGTTAGTTTCTTCACTACAATCTCCTATTTTGTAATGGCTCTATCATTTGCTACAGTACCCGCTGAAAATGGGCAACTTATCTACTGGACAAGATGGCTCTTCTACATTGGCAGCTGCAGTATATTAACTTTAGACATAGCGACAATTGCAAAGAAACCAGATGTGAAGAAAGCTGAAGTTGCAGTTTTCACAGCGTTGACAATGTTTTGCGGGTTCTTAGCAAGCATAATCATAAATGTAGACCGATGGTGGTTCTTTGGATTAAGTACTGCCGCTTACATTGGAATGCTTTACACCCTTTTTAAACCATCCTACGAAGGCAGATCTAACGCTTCTTCAATAAAGTGGTTTGTAATTTTAACTTGGAGCTTGTTTCCAGTAGTATGGGTTCTTGCACCAACAGGATTTGGACTTCTTGCTGTAGACATTGAGGCAATACTATACCTTGCATTAGACCTCGTTACCAAAATTGGCTTTGGGATTTATGTTTCAACAATGCGTTAATTATGATTGAAGTGATTTTTTACTGGTAAAGTAGGGTGCAAATCCACACCGGTCTATTATAGGTTCTAGAACCCGTAACTAAAGCTTCTGCAATAGGTGTAATGAAGCGTTTGCTATTTGACTTTGCTGCTTTTCTCTGGTGATTTCTGCAGCATAGTCTCCTGGTTGGTCTCCGTACCACCCGAATTGTGCATGATTTCCTCCAGCTATCTCGACTTGGATAGTTGTAGGCGGAAGTAGTTTCAGAGATTCTTGGATTTGCAAGCTTCTAACAAGACCGTCATTACTACCATAAATAGTTGTCACAAGTAAACGGTGTTTTGACATATTATTTCCTGAGGCTGGATACGCTGCCCACAATATCAGACCCGCAAATTTCGAGGGATTTTCATAGGCAAATTGTGCGGCCATTGTTCCTCCAAGAGAATGACCGCCAATTGCCCAAGAGGTTATTTGTGGAAAATAATTGATTACATCGTTGGCCGTATTAGCTCCTAAAACCGCCAAATTTAATGGCATCGGCGCTATGATGGTGAGAAATCCTTCTGCAGCAATTGCATGCGCTAGTGGAGCATAAGACCTGTAATCTACTCTTCCACCAGGGTAGACAATAAAGCCAATGTTTTTGCTGGAATTAGTGGGTTCAAAAACCAACCATCTGTCGGTGGAAACTGTGACTTCTGAATCACTATTCAAGGAGTCGTAAGCTTCAGGCATGGGTCCAAGTGGGGTTTCAGCCCAAACTACGAAACCAACCAGCACAATAATAAAAACGAAGAGTACTCCAATTATTATTTTGTTTCTTCGCCGCATGTATTTCATCACTACTGAAAATGGATGCGAGATAATTTCCTGAATTTTAGGTAATCCATCACCGTGTCTTCTTTTTTTAAATTGAATAGTTTACTATTTAAAATTTTGACTGTCAAACTAGTGATAGATTACTTGCCGAAAAAAGGGGCGAGGTTTTTGGGGATGATGAAAATGATATGCTTCCGGGATAAGTTATCCCAACATAATAACTTTTGAGCAGTTTGTTTTGGAAAAAAGGGGGAAATGTTACGGGAGATATATCTCCACTTGGGGCAGGGTTCAAATCTGGGCTCGAGCCGATCTGGGTCGGTTGGCTTACAATATTGTCGTCGCTAGCTGGCTATTGCTGCGATCAGGCGAGGTCGAAGCGGTCAAGTTCCATTACCTTGTTCCACGCTACTACGAAGTCGTGCAGGAACTTTTCCTGGGAGTCCTCACATGCGTAAACTTCCGAAAAGGCTCGGAGTTGGGAGTTTGAACCGAAGATGAGGTCCACACGGGTACCGGTCCACTTCAGTTTGCCCGTTACCCGGTCATAGCCCTCGAACAAGTCTTCGTCTTCCGAGGTTGCCTTCCACTCCGTCTTCATGTCGAGCAGATTCACAAAGAAGTCGTTAGTGAGCGTCTCTGACCGCTTGGTGAAGATACCATGCTGGGACTTTCCGAAATTAGCATTCAAAATGCGCATACCCCCAATGAGAACCGTCATCTCAGGAGCGGTCAGCGTCAACAGTTGCGCACGATCAACCAACAGTTCCTCTGCCGAAACGGCGTATTTCTTTTTGAGGTAGTTACGGAATCCGTCTGCAACCGGTTCGAGTACGGCGAATGACTCCACATCGGTTTGCTCCTGCGTTGCATCCGTGCGTCCCGGAGTGAAGGGAACTATTGTATCATGACCGGCATTCTTTGCAGCTTGCTCGACACCTGCGCATCCACCCAGTACAATCAAGTCGGCGAGCGAAACTTTCTTTCCGCCGGACTGTGCGTCGTTAAATGCTTTTTGGATTCCTTTGAGGGTTTCGAGCACCTTCTCTAGTTGCTCAGGCTGGTTGACTTCCCAATCCTTCTGAGGCGCAAGACGAATGCGCGCCCCGTTCGCACCACCGCGCTTATCAGAACCGCGGAAGGTGGAAGCCGACGCCCAAGCAGTTGAGACCAGTTCCGAGATCGGCAGGCCTGAGGCAAGGATTTTACCCTTGAGGTCTGCAATGTCCTGCGCATCGATCAGCTCATGATCGACTGCCGGCACCGGATCTTGCCAAATAAGTTCTTCCTCAGGAACCTCTGGGCCTAGATAACGCGAACGGGGACCCATGTCGCGATGTGTCAGCTTAAACCACGCCCGAGCAAACGCTTCTGCGAACTCCTCCGGATTCTCGTAAAACCGCTTCGCGATTTGTCGATAGATTGGATCCTTCCGCAAAGACATGTCCGCTGTGGTCATAATGGTTGTGACCCGCTTCGACGGCTCGTGAGCGGCCGGCGCGAGATCATTTTCATCAGGATTGATCGGAACCCACTGCCAGGCACCGGCGGGGCTTTTCACCAGATCATAATCGTAGTTGAACAGCATGTGAAAATAGTCCATACTCCATTGGATCGGGTTCGGAGTCCACGCGCCTTCGATGCCGCTGGTGATTGTATCATCCCCCTTGCCGCTACCGAAGCTGCTCTTCCGCGATGAGTGCTACTGTCTCTTCGTCGTTCATTGCCATGCGCGAGAAGGTCTCTCGAACGTCCCGGCCCGACGCAACCGGATCCGGATTACCGTTCGGCCCTTCCGGGTTCACGTATATCAAGCCCATCTGCACGGCAGCTAGAGGATTCTCAAGTTCCCGGTCGCCGCTGTAGCGTTTGTCGCCAAGCCACTCACTCTCGGGTCCCCAGTAAACGTCTTCCGGCTCCCAAGCGTCTTCGCGCCCCCCGCCGAAGCCAAACGTCTTTAAACCCATTGACTCCAGAGCAACGTTGCCTGCTAGGATCATCAGGTCAGCCCAAGAGATTTTTTTGCCGTATTTCTGCTTCATCGGCCAAAGCAAACGGCGGGCCTTGTCGAGGTTAACGTTGTCCGGCCAGCTGTTAAGAGGTGGGAAACGCTGCTGTCCGGAGCCGGCGCCCCCCCGACCGTCGCCTTTGCGGTAAGTGCCTGCGCTGTGCCACGCCATCCGGATGAATAACCCTCCATAGTGACCGTAATCGGCTGGCCACCAGTCCTTTGAGTCGGTCATCAACGCATGGAGGTCCTTTTTAACGGCTTTCAGGTCGAGTTTCTTGAATTCCGGTCATCAACGCATGGAGGTCCTTTTTAACGGCTTTCAGGTCGAGTTTCTTGAATTCATTAGCGTAGTTGAACTCCTTACCCATCGGATTGGATAGAGGGGAATGCTGATGCAAAATATTCAGGTTCAACTGGTTCGGCCACCAATCTCGGGTTGAATTGCCCATGCGGCTATCTGTAAACCTCTTTTTATCATTCAAATTAATACAACTCCTTTCTGTATGTTTCTTTCATCTTAGATCAAATGCTATTTGACGCTGATTAAAATTTGCTTCAGGCTTAGATGCGGGTCCATGCATCACTTCGCCTGTCTTAACGTTGAAAACTGATTTATGGCAAGGACACTTGACGGTTTCGCCTTCAAATATGCCGCTAGACAACTTGCAACCTCGATGTGTACACTTGTTGCCTATGGCAAAATATTCACCAGCAATATTGGCAAGCAAAACCGAGACACCAGCCACATTAATCGCTTTCATTTCACCTGCAGATATTTCCTTTTTCAAAGCAACTTTCACAAAATCCATATTTTCCTCACCGCACCCTGTCAATTATAGAGTGAATCCATTTAGTTAAATTTTGTTTCTTTTTCACCTAATTACTCAAAGCATTTTTGAAAGGCTTATTGTTTTTGTTTTTGATAAAATGAAGCGATAATTTTCGCTCAACATATCTTTTTCCGGAACATTGAAATTATTTAAAGAAAAAAGGGATTTGCGGGTG
>SMTZ1_10026387_pt1 | contig 20152 bp, 23 predicted proteins | sample DeeMarSWOR136_30_FD_25667 | JGI IMG/M metagenome (IMG submission 25667) | reverse complement strand
ATACCGGATTAAAATATATTCTGATAACAGTGATTGTTTCTGTGAGTCCTTAGGCTTCTCTAAGCCAATCCTCTTCCTTTAAAATTCTCAGATGTTTCATTCACAAAAACGTCGGGAGGAGAAGTTCATGCTCAAGAACTTCTGCGGCTTCGCACTTTGGGCCTTAATGATGATTGTGCTGTCAATCATGCTGGGATGCGACCGGAAGTCAGCTATCGATTACTTCGGTCAGGAACCACCAGGATCGATTCCGAAAGTCCTTGCTCCGGGCTTCATCAGTACGGAAGGATGGCAGGGAATTTTACTTTACCCGGACGGATAACGCTCCTGGTACTCAAAGAATCATGGTTTCGCGGTTTGTTAACGGTGTATGGACAAAACCTGAAGTGGCACCGTTCTCAAGAGAATATGTGAATCTGGAGCCACATATCACACCCGATGGCCGGCGTCTGGTTTTTGTCAGTGAAAGGCAGATTCAAGGACAACCTCCGTTGGGCGGAAATCAGCTCTGGGTGATGGAACGTACTCGATATGGATGGGGGGAACCGAGGTATATCAGGCCTGGAATGTTTGCTTCCGTGGCTTTAGACGGAACACTTTATTATACGGATATGTCGAACTGGCCCAATCCTCCGGGGATTGTAAGTTCTAAACTTGTGGATGGAGAATATACAGAATCTCAGGTTTTGGATGGAGGTGTAAATTTACCCATGTTTGGTGCCCATCCCTGCATTGCTCCTGATCAAAGTTTCATAATTTTCGATTCTTTCCGCCGGGATGGCCTGGGAGGGGGAAAGAAACCCGACCTCTACGTCAGTTTCCGGAAGGAAGATGGTTCGTGGGGACCTGCGTTGAATCTTGGGGACAACATCAATCATACGGGATCAAACCTTGGAGCATCTTTGTCACCTGATGGAAAGCATCTCTTTTTTTCTTCCGAAGGAGATATTTACTGGGTGGACGCAAAGATAATTGAAAAATTGAAAAAGGAATCCATTCCTCCTGAAGACAGTAGTGTGATAGCTTTTTCCATTACTCCTCTTGACGGTGATAATGAAATATACACCGTAAATGCCGACAGCAGCGGCTTACAGCAGTTGACAGATCATCAAGGAAGAGATTGCACTCCATCCTGGTCACCCGATAGTAAAAAATTGCGTTTTCCTCATTTCGTGACGGTAAATTCGAAATCTATATCATGAATGCTGATGGGAGCAATACAATCCGACTAACCTATGTTGCTGGCCAGGCTATACAACCTTCCTGGCTGCCATTAGAAGATGAATAGCCGATCAATTCTGAAATAGTTGAAATAATTTCCATGGCAAGTTGCCCTTCGGGCGAAGATGTCATCGTACATTTCACTGAAGCGAATGCTGTGTGTTTGGGACATGTCATCAATCCTGATTCTTTTCCTGAAACCATTCCGACTTGAAGACTTGAACCGATCAAATGATGGGAGTTTATCATGAAATGCATCTTTGCTCACTTAAGTATCGTGTTTTCTTTTTTCCTTTTTTTCAGCGGTTGTGCCCGGCAGGATGATTTCCATACACAAGAAATTTCCTATCTGGGACAGGAACCGCCGGGTCTTGTGCCAAAGGTATTTGCAACCGGAATTGTCTCACTCGAGAACACTCTTGAAAATGGATGCACATTTTCCAAGGACCTTACTGAATTCTATTTTACCCGTGAAGACCGGTCAAAAGGATATTGCTGGATTTTTGTCTCCCGTCTGGAAGACGGGAGCTGGATGCCTCCTGAAGTCGCCCCGTTCTCAGGGAGGCAATTCACTGATTTTGAGCCACATATTTCTCCTGATGGAAAGGTGCTCTTTTTCGTTCGGATGCATTCAACTGACCAGAGTTTCAAGAACGGCTTGTGGTTTGCTAGGAGAACTGAGACAGGGTGGAGTGAACCTCAGTTTTTCCGTCTAGGGATGTTTGCCTCTTTGACAAATGATAACTCTATTTATTATACAAATTTAATGAAAAAAGAAGGTGACCCGGATATCGTCATGTCCAAATTTGTTAATGATAATTTTACTGAACCGCAACCAGTTGGCGGAGGAGTCGATTCACCCTACCTTGATGCTCATCCCTGTATCGATCCTGATGAGAGGTTTATTGTTTTTGACTCCAGAAGAGCTTCTGATGGAAAAGAACAATTTGATTTGTATGTCTGTTTCAGGAAAGCCGACGGTTCGTGGAGTGAGGCATTTCATCTTGGTGAAAGGCTTAACAAGGGAATCAAAATGTGTGCCTCCATTTCTCCTTGCGGCAAATATCTGTTTTATACACTCTTTGTTGACGGAAACGCGGATATTTATTGGGTGGATGCAAAAATCATCGAAGAATTGAAATCCGAGGAATTGAGATAAAAAACTGTAAGGCAACCTATGCGTTATGGAGGGAGAAATAAAATGAAAAAAGCAGCGATATTTTTTTATTTGCTCGTCTTGATATCATCATATTCATTATCACAAAAAGATGATAGTCATTTTTCTATCAAAGCAGAGTCAGGTTACATTGAAGTGGACGGAGGAAAGTTATTTTATGAAATTGCCGGTGAAGGTGAATATATCGTTTTATTGCATGATGGAATATTGCACCATGAAATCTGGGATGCACAATTCCCCGTATTGGCAGAAAACTATAGAGTTGTTCGGTATGATCGCCGCGGTTACGGCAAATCATTTAGTCCCCAGGCTCCCTTCTCACATGTTGATGATTTAAGCCAGCTATTCATTCAATTAAAGATAGACAAAGCCATATTGTTTGGGATGTCGGCCGGAGGAGGAATAGTCATAGACTTTGCTCTTCAGTATCCTGAAAAAGTAAATGGTTTAGTATTGGTCGGCGCTGTGGTCAGTGGATATGGCTTTTCTGCTCATTTTTTTACACGGGGCGGTCATATTAATTCTCTTTTGGAATATTTAGAGCCCCAAAAGTTTATCCTGAAAATATAAAAGCCAAAGAAAAATTCTTGAGATTGCTTGAAGCCAATCCGTTAAACGTGACCGGAGCTCTGGGATATTTTGTCAAACCGCTGGAAAGAGCTGCCGTTAAATATCTCGACGAAATTAAGGTCCCTGTCTTGGTTCTTGTAGGGGAATATGATATCCCGGACGTTCATGCCCATTCAGGAGTCATAGAGGCAGGAATCCCTAACGCCAAACGTGAAATAATTTTCAAGGCCGGTCACCTCATACCTTTGGAACAACCCGAAGCTTTCAACGCATCGGTCTTGATTTTTTTAAGCGGTCTGGAATTCCTTAATATTTTGAATTCCCAGGGAGTGGACTCTGCAGTTCAGTATTTCCATAAGAAACGCGAAGCTGAACCGGATGTTATATTATTTGAAGAAAGAGAAATGAATTTGCTGGGATACCGGTATTTGCAAAACGGAAAAATTAAAGATGCCATTGAGCTTTTTAAACTCAACACGATTGCTTTCCCTGATTCATGGAATGCCTATGATAGTCTTGGTGAAGCCTATTTACAGGATGGCCAAAAGGATCTGGCGATCAAAAATTATGAAAAATCTCTGGAATTGAATCCACAGAATACAAATGCACAAGAAAAATTGAGAAGTATAATGCTCAAAGCTGATCCCTTTCTTTTAAAAATCTCAGATGAGTCATCCTCAAAAATAGAGGAAGGAGAAGTTTATGCTCAAGAGCTTCTGCTCTCAAAAGAATATGTATATCTGGAGCCATATACCACACTCTTCTTTTCTTCCAAGGGAGATATTTATTGGGTGAGCACGAAAATTATTTATCAACTGAAACCTGAAAAAAATACCTGAAAATAACTTCGTGAAATACTCAAGCTTATGGATAATTTAAGTTAGAGGAGGAAACAGGTGAAAAAGAAGCTATCTAAATTTTTTATTGCGTTGTTCATGATAACTTTTACATTAATCGGGAATTTTGGGCAGGAAACGACTAATGCTCAAAAAGAAACGAAAGAATCCTTTGGCTGTCAGATCGCATCGGGCCGTAGCACTGCCCCCTCGGCGGTTCTCATTCGTTTGATTTTATCCTTGATTCCGGGGCAGGCAATGCCTCGGCTGTCGATGAAAATATTGCCAGAGCTCTTGAGCTTTCACTAGGAAAAAAATTTCAATTGGGGGGAGCCGGAGAGAAACAGGTTGACATGTACTTGATCAATAATCTGAAGTATGAGCTTCCGGGATTGAAATTCACTGCAGAAAATGCATTCGCGATTCCCTTCGATGGGATGTCTCCCCATTGGGGAAGAAGGCTTGAAGGGCTTGTAGGAGGAAATCTTATATCTTGTGCTGTGACGGAGATCGATTATGTCGAGAAAACAGTCTGTTTTCATGCCCCAGAGACTTTCCAGTACCAGGGAAAAGGCGAGGCGATTCCCCTTGACCTGAAAGGCTGGCCGTTTGTGGAGGCAAAGATTTTTCTGACGGGAGAGCAGGATCCCATAAATGCTTATTTGATGCTGGATACGGGTCTTCGTATCACCTCTTTTAACAGCCCCTTCGTCAAGGAAAACGGACTGATTGAACAGTCACCTCAGACGGTAAAGTCTATGACGGGATTCGGAATTGGCGGTGAAAGCTGGGGAATCATCGGACGTGTTCGAGCTATCCAGATTGGGAGCATAATTATCGAGAATCCCGTTGTGGATTTCTCCCAGGATGAAAAGGGAGCTCTGGCGACAGACACCTATTCAGGGATTATAGGGGCCGATATCCTATGCCGGTTCAATGTGGTTTTTGATTACGCAAAAAAACAGGTGTTTTTGGAAAAGAACGCATATTTCAGCAGGCCTTTTGAATTCGACATGAGCATTTCAGCAGGCCTTTTGAATTCGACATGAGCGGCATCAGGATTATTTCGGAAGGAGAGGATTTCCGCAGACACAAAGTATTTCGTCTAATCGAGGATTCTCCGGCAGCCCTAGCCGGATTGAAGGAAGGAGATGAGATTGTCAAAATCGACGGCCGCTCTTCTTCTGAATTCAGCCAGGAAGAAATGAAGAAACTCCTGATGAGGGAGGGGAAAAACGTGACCTTGACCATCAGGAGCAATAGTGACCGATTGAGTGTGACTTTCAGACTCAAGCGATTAGTCTGATTTCCAAGCTGAAAGAGGATGATGAAATTGAGAGAAGAACACGGCAACTCCTAAGTTTAACGAGAAATATCAGCGTATTAATAAAACCAAGACCATCCTTAGTAAAAAATACTCATTCTTAAGGAATCCCTGGCCTGCCCGCTTAGAAAACCATATGAAATTTAAAAGATAATTCCGGGTTCTCTGTGTAGAAAAGTTAAGAGAATCCAGGGATGCATAATATTCATGGAGGAAAATCATGAAAAAAGGTAAGAATCTATCAATGACGGCAATGATTTTATCTCTGCTGGTGTTTTTAACCGTTGACAGTCTTGTCCTTGCTCAGGAAGAATCGGGAAAAATAGTGATAGGAGAGACTGCTAAGATTCAATCCAGGATATTGAATGAAGAGAGGACTCTATTGATTTATCTCCCTGATGGATATAAGGAGGCAAAAAATAGATATCCTGTGCTCTATCTGTTGGACGGAACAGCTCATTTCCACCATGCAACAGGAGTTCTGCAGTATCTTTCCGCAAGGGGAATAATGCCCCCAATGATTGTGGTAGGGCTGGTCAATACGGTCCGCAACCGGGATTTTTGTCCGGTCAAGTTGGACCAAATTCCGAATACAGGAGGTGCCGCTCAATTCTTAAAATTCATTGCCGAAGAATTGATCCCTTTTATTGATGGTGAGTACCGGACTCATCCCCACAGGACTCTTGTCGGCCATTCTTTTGGAGGGACTTTTGGTTTATATGCTTTAGTTAGAAATCCTGATTTGTTCAATATTTTCATCGCCATAAGTCCGGCTGTCGTCCTTTATAACACACTCCTGATAGAAGATGCAGATACGATTCTGGCCCGTCGTTCCACCCTAAACAAATATCTGTATATAACGGTAGGCGATGAACCTGATTTCAGAAAAGGCATACAGGATTTCGTCAAAACACTGGAATGCAAAGCACCGGATGATTTGAGATGGGAATTTGTAGATATGGAAAAAGAAGATCATATGTTGACTCCCCATTTGAGTATCTACTACGGGCTGGAAACCGCTTTTTCAGATTGGAGATTGCCAGACAATGTCTTAGAAAAAGGCCTGGAGGCCATAAAAGAATATTACAAGAATCTTTCCGGAAAATACGGATTTGAGATTCATGCTCGTGTGCAGACTCTGAATTTGCTCGGATTTAAGCTGATACAGGAAAAGAAATTTGAGGAGGCCATCGAGGTCTTCAAACATTGCATCAGTGTCTATCCTGATTTCTGGATGGCGTACCATAACCTGGCTTACTGCTATCAGCAAACAGGAGACAGGGAATTGGCTATCAAGAACTATGAAAAGACTCTTCAATTGAATCCTGACAATCAGGTGGCAGCGGAAAGGTTGAAAAAATTAAAAAGCAATAAATGATCTTTTCAGATATAGGGTAACTGAAGATTGCACTGGATTACGAATATCTATTGTTTCCGGATTCAGGCTCACTGATGAAAGCAAACAGATGCTTTCAGTGGGCTATGGAAGCAATTTTGAAGCTGTTCCCTACTTTGATGGCTATGACCGTCCGGCAAGCTCTTTAAATTGCTAGGTTAAGGAGATGGCTCAGCTTGTTAGATTTTTAGATATTTTGTTCTGCGGAACCACTATTTCGTTTAAAAATGGCACGCTCTATCAGCAGGATTTCATGAGCAGCAAAGAAGCCTTAGTTTTTGTCTCCCCGAATATCTTTATTTATCACAATAATCACTTAACAAGCTCTTCCTAACTTGTTAATATATAACAAGATAAAAAAAATCATAACGGTTAATACGAAGCATACATGCCAATATGGAATAAAGAATCTTAAATGTAAAAAATATTGTTTCTTTTTTTATTGACAGCATCATTCGTGGCCACATCCGTTCACTTCCAGGATGTTCATCAGGCCGTGAGGTAGGGTGATTCGGAAAAAGTCAAAATCCTTCTCGAGAACAATCCCGGACTGGTCAATACTCAGGATGCCCGGGGATGCGCTCCACTGCACTATGCTGCCGGAGGCGGACACAAGGCTATTACCGTTCTTCTTTTAGAAAAAGGGGCAAAGGAGTTTATTGTCGATGAATTGAATCTGCCTTGTTGAGTTCAGCTGAAATCATCAATGAGTTGAAAACTAAGGAAATTAAGGAAAGAAAGCAGAAAACGAAAAGGAGCAAGAAATGAAGATGTTATATTGACACCCGGTGATAAAGACAGATTTGCCGGTGATCAATGGTGGTTTGGAGATGTCAGCTACCTTCGGGACGAATAGGATGAAATCATTGGTTTTCGATTGACTGCGGGACGGGTAAGAAATTTACTGTTTATTAGAATTTAATATACGAGTCTAATCAAAAAAGGCTTTTAACCGCCAATTTCTCTAATTTAAGCTGGTTGATTTTATTAAAGTTAAAATTAGCTGAATTTGAAAAATCAGCGGAATTAGCGGTTTTTAGAGTGCAATCGTATACAAAAAGGTCACAAAAAGGTTAGAAAATTGAAAAAACTTACATTACTTTTTATCATGAGTGTATTTGCTCTTCAAACAAGCTTTGCGCAAAGCACTGCTCATATTAAAACTCAGGAAATGGAGAATAAAGTTGACAGCTTGATAATGCCTTTGGTGGATGAGGGTTTGTTAAGCGGGTCAATATTGATTGCAATACGCGGAAATATTTTATTTGCAAAAGGATATGGATTCGCAGACCGCGAAAACAATATTCTCATCACACCAGAGACAATTTTTCGAATCGGTTCGATAACTAAGCCGATAACAGCTATTGCCATAATGCAGCTTCATGAAAAAAACAAACTGGACATCAATGATCCCCTGAACAGATATCTTCACGATTTTCCGAACGGAGATAAAATAACGCTTTATCATCTACTCACGCATACTTCAGGTATACCCAGTTATGATTGGAGGAGAAGTGAAGATAAACCGCAAAAGCTGGATGTCGTCATAAATTGGATTAAAGAATTGACTTTACAGTCAAAACCCGGTGAAAAATTTATGTACAGCAACTCAGGTTATGCTTTATTAGCTTACATAATTGAAAAAGTGTCTGGATTGAAATATGAAGATTACCTTAAAGAAAACATATTCATTCCCTGTGGCATGAATAAAACGGGGTTATATTCAATGAATAATCCCCTTAGCAATATGGCATTTGGCTATGGAAGAATTAACTATGATGGATTTGAAAAAGTCACCCGCCCTTGTCCGTTAGCAAGAGGTGATGGAGACCTATATTCAACGATTTTCGATTTATATAGACTTGGAAAAAATATACATAAAAATACATTATTGTCTTCTGAATCATGGAACAAAATGTTTGCACCTTTTAAGAATTCTTATGGGTTAGGATGGTACATTGATGAACTGCATGGAGAAAAAGTGATCTACCACCCGGGCGGCTTGCTGGGATACATGGGCAATCTGAGATTCTTTGTGGATAGAGATATTATCGTAATAAATTTGTTCAATAATGATTTTTTACTCACTCACCTGGTAGAGGAGCAGCTTTCGGCTATCGCATTAGGGAGAACCTGGCAGCCTTTGTTCAAGGAAAAATATGATCTACCAACTCTGAATTCTTTCAAGGCTTTTGCGGGAGAATATGCCATAGACCAATCAAGTTCCTTCAGAATATCGATAGAAAAAGGACATATATATTTTCAGCAAACTGGACAACCAAAATGCGAAGCATACCTGTTCGCTGAAAATTATATTTACATCAAAGAAATTAATTCCCGTATCAGGTTTGAAAAAAGTGAAGATGGGGCAATTAAATATACTGCGCTTTTTGGTTTGTTTTTGGTAACAGGGGAGCGGAATTCTACAAAATAATTAATAAGGTTTATTATGAAATTAAGATTCAACATTTCACTTATTATGCTTTTGTTTATATTCTTTTCTTTATATCAGGCACAGGAGAAAAAGGATAAATCTGATTTTCCAGTACTGAAAGGTCCCTATCTCGGGCAAAAACCGCCAGGGATGACACCAGAAATATTTGCTCCGGGCATTGTCTCCACTGACTTACCTGAGTTCTCATGCTGCGTGTCACCCGATGCTAGAGAAATATACTTTACACGATGGATTCCAAAATTCAGAAGCAGCCGGATTATGTTCACTTATCTGACTGACACAGGTTGGATTAAGCCCGAGGTGCTTCCACAGATCGCAGATATTCAGAATCTTGAACCGACCATGTTACCCGATGGTTCAAAGCTCTTTTTTGGAGTGTGGGAATATGCTGAAAATCTGGAAGAACCAAGTTTCAAAATCCAGTATCTTGCTAGAACAGATACCGGGTGGACAGGCCCTTTTGAATTGGGGCATCCTTTTAATAAAGGGAAGGTGATGTACTTGACAGTTGCCCGTGACGGTACTGTTTACACTTCAGATATTTCAGCCGGGCAGGGATCTGAACGTCTGGTCAGGGCTTGCCAGGTAAACGGTCAATACACTGATCTTAAACCTGTTGGTTCACCGATAGATGCTATTAGTGGCGCTCTTTATCCCTGTATAGCCCCTGACCAGAGCTACTTGCTGTTTTCCGCACCCAGGAAATCCGGAAACAATAATGGATTGTTCATCTCTTTTATGCTTTCTAACATGACCTGGAGCAATCCTGTAGAATTGGCAACAGGATTCAGGGAAGTTGCCCAGCCCTGGATTACTCTGGATGGAAAGTATATTTTTTTCACGGTAATTCCAAGTCCAAGAGAAGGTAATATTTTTTGGGTGGATGCTAGGATTACAGAGCAATTCAGACTTGAAAATCTAAAATAAATGGAAATTCATTGAGTAACTACTAGCGCTGGAAACCGCTTTTTCAGATTAGAGATTGCCAGACAATGTCTTAGAAAAAGGCATGGATGCCATAAAAGAATATTACAAGAATCTTTCCGGAAAATATGGATTTGAGATTCATGCTCGTGTGCAGACTCTGAACCCAAGCAAGTTTAAGGTTTTATTGAGCACCTCTCTGATCATAGGGCCAGTTTTTCGATCCCTTGTTCAATCCGTTCGATAAAAGGAAAGGAGAAGTTCAATCTCCGCCGCTGATCATCCACAGGTTCGGCAGGACTTTTCTTGTAAAGCTGAATTCCCGGTAAGGAGAATCCTCGACTAGCTAAGCTCTTTTCAGCCAGGAAGGAGATTCCATCTATCCCCGGATATCATATTTTTTGACCATATGGTGGGGATGGTAGGACATCTTGGCGCGGCGCAGACCTGCAAGGCCAATATCCTGTTCACGGTTGATGTATTTGTATCCAGAGAATTCATTCTTGACAAATTCCCGGTTGATGAATTGAGCCAGGCCATCGTGGTCAGGGCTGACGATCTCGATATGAATGACGGCTGTATCGGCGGTCAATTTCTCTCCGATGGAAAAAGCCGCAAGCTCGCGGTCAATTTCGACCGCTCCGCCAACAAGCTTCAAAGCTTCAAAATAAGCAAGCGCCTCCAGAATGGCATCCTTCCCTGGGCCTTGCAGTCTATTGCTTGGGGATTTGGATTTGAGCCATTCCTTAAAAAGATGGCGGCAATCCTCAAGATGTTCGCTGGACAACCTGAAATATCTGGAAGTGTTATTTTTTTCAAATTTCTTGATCCTGTTTCGCTTACCATCGTATTTTTTGCCCTTCAAATCAATGAGATCCTTTGAAAGATAGACATAATCGAAATTGTTTCGGTCTGGTACGCATCTATACTCGGTGCAGTATCTTTTGGCAAACGATTCCGGGACGCGAGAGAGGCGGTGAACAAAGGAGAGGCAAGCTTTGACCGTCTCTTCGATCCTGTTGTTTCCGATCGGCTGCAAAAAATAAGCCGGCTCGGATAGAGGTTCGCAGAGAATGCAGAGGTTGTCGTTGAGGAGGGTGAACTTTGAATGTTCAGAATTCCGCCAAATGAACATGTTGCCGAAATTGATCTCGCAGGCCTCGAAAGGATATTTGTCGATAACAGATTGGATATAGGCCCGATCCTCAAGCTCAATCAGTTTGAATTCTGGGAAATAGGGCAGATTCACTTCGCTTTTTTTACCATGATCGTACCTTTCTTGCATCCCTGACACCAGTCTGATTTTTTGATCATGGATAAGGGGATTTGGGGAGATTTTTCAAAACCGAATTTTCTAAAGAAATCCGGCATGATCGTGGCAAGATAAACTTCACCCCTGGCTTTTTTTAACACACCGACGACGAGTTTCTTCCCAAGACCGCGTTTGCGGTAGCCTTCATCCACTCCCAGGGAGCAGAGTTCAAGGCAGTCTTCGTGTTTTCTGAGGCCGCAGATCCCAACGATTTTTCTGCTGTCTTCTGCGACCAAAAAATCGTCAGCATCCATCCCGGAATAGTCCAACTCGAGCTTTTTGGCCAGTTTGAGAATTTGGCGAGATTCTGTTTTCCTGGCATTTCTGAAGCGCATGATTTCCTATTATACCATCCTGTCCGATTATGGAAAGAATGGCTGGTCTGGATTTCCAGATTTTCTATATTGAGTGAAGGCAAGAGGAGATTTATTTGGGAAGAAGCTCGACTTCTGTCGCTCCCCAACCGCCTCCTCCATAGTGAGAGCCTTTGAAGTGGATGACATAAGGATCTTTTTTTAGAATGCTGTGAACGATCTTACGGAGTGTTCCCGTGCCTTTGCCATGTATGATTCTGACGTTACAAATACCCCGGCTTCGGCACTCTCTCAGATACTCCGGCACAAGATCCTTAACATCTTTAGGATTAAACGTATGCAGATCCAGCACTCCATCAATAGGAATCTTTACGGGATCATAATCTTTCATCTTGCTCTATTTTAAAAATGGTTCAGATAACGGGATCGATGGGTTCCAGAAAGGGGAATCTATGAAAGTCAGTGTCTCTGGTGTAGATCCTTTTTGGTGTAGATCCTTTTGATCCCATGTTCTCGCATCAATATCGCTGTTTGGGCATCATACAACAGGTTCCCACTCAGAGACGGCAAGCTCTTGACCACCTCTTTGGCTACATCGGCATGCCTGCCAGTTGCGATGAGAATGCCCAGTGAAGGAGAAGCAAGGACAGCCTCTACAAAACTCCACGCCTTAGTCACTGACCAGGGCTTGCGGAAAACTCTCGGATGAGTGATCACTCTTAGAAATTCATACACAATCCCCCAGGTCACATACCATGCTGATGCCTGCCTGCGCCATTCCTCTATCAACTCATAGCAGCGGCTGTGAAATGTGGAATCTTCATCGGCCGCATAAACCAGAATATTTGTGTCTACGACAAACACTAACGGCCCTCCATTGCCTGGTAAAGAGCATCCCGGTCTGAGATATCCACCATAGGACCTCCACTTTTGAATTTCGGCAGGGGAGGGATTTTGCTTGGAGTTTTCTCAGACTGAAACAGCAGTCTAAGTGCGGACTCCACCAGCTCGGACATCGTACATCCCCGACGGGCGGCCTCTTTTTTCAGAAGCGCCATCACAGAATTGTCGATTTTCAAAGTGGTTTTAATTTTCATACATATAACCATACATTATGTATGGCTGTATGTCAATATATCTTGTTTGTATTTCTCGATCATTTGGGAACTCTTTGAGTCTGAATGAAGTCGAATTATTTCAATGAAGAACAGATTCATCTCCTATAGAAGAAGACACAAAATCAAGAAAAATTTCTCATAGGTGAAGTAGATAAATTGAGAGTTTAGCCTAAAAAATATTTATCTTTTAGCAGAGGGAATGCAAGTAAGAGACATAGCCATAATTTCATGATCCCTTTTTTTATTTATGGAGTACTTCTCTGATCACACCGGCCAGTCTTTTAACCCCTTCTTCGATCTGTTCGATAGTGGGGAAGGAGTAGTTCAGCCTTAAAGTGTTGCCGCCTGATTCATCGCAGTGAAAGGGATGGCCGATGACGTAGGCGACGTTATGCGCGAGGGCGGTTTTAAAGATCTCTCTGGTATCGATTCCTTCAGGCAGCTTGAGCCAGAGGAACATACCTCCGCTAGGTTTTGACCATTCCACTTCTTTGGGCATAAGCTTCTCCAGGGATTTCAGCATCGCGGTCCATTTAGGCCTGTAACAGGCGATGGCCTTTTCTATGGTCTGCTTCATTTTTCCCCGTTTGATATACTCGGCCAGGATAAGCTGGTTGAACGACGGCGTACAGAGGTCGACTGACTGTTTGAGCATCGCAATTTTATCGATGACTGAGACCTCAGCAACGAGCCAGCCCATCCTCATTCCAGGAAAGAGGATCTTGGAAAAGGTCTTCAGCATGATAACCCCTTTTCCGCCGCTGATCGTCCACAGGCTCGGCAGGACTTCTCCTGTGAAGCTCAATTCCCGGTAAGGAGAATCTTCTATCAGAGGTATTGCGTTTTCATCCGCAATTTTCAGGAGTTCGTTCCTTTTTTCCAGACTCAGGGTTATTCCTGACGGGTTCTGGAAGTCGGGGACTGTGTAGATGAAACGCGGCTTTTTCCCTTCTTCTTTCATTTTCTTCAGTATAGACTGGAGATGCCCGGTATCCATGCCGTCTTTATCCAGGTGAATACCCCTGATGTCAGCCCCGCAGCGGCGGAACGCCTGGACAGCCCCAAGATAGGAAGGGAGCTCCATTATTATCGGCGCTCCTTCATCCAGAAACAGAAGGGAGAGAAGGTCAATGCCCTGTTGTGAGGAAGAAGTGACGCAGACCTGCTCAACCGAAGCTTCGTCTCCAAACTCTCTCATATGCTGGGTGAGAGCCTCCAGCATTTCGGGTTCTCCCTGAGTCGGGCCGTACTGGAGAGCCACGTATCCTTTTTCAGTGAGGACTTCTTTGGTCAGGCCTATGATGTCCTGGATGGGGAAGAGGGACGGGTCGGGCAAACCTCCGCTCAAGGATATCATCCCAGGCTTCCTTGTCCATTTCAGAAGCTCCCTTATCTCGGACCTGAAAATTCGCTGTGAAACACTTGAAAATTGATATGTCATTTTATGAGTCCTTTTGTTGATTTATATTCAAATGATAAAAGCAGAATTGTCTGAGTTCAACAGCCAATTTTGTCATAAATCTTGCCAACCAATTTAAGAAGGTCGCATCTTTATATCTGGGCGTATAGAGCATATGGATAGGAAGAAATGATGGAACCGCCAAGCCTCAGCAGGCGGCCTTCCTTTCCCATTTTGAGTTCTTATTATACCTGTTTTTTCAGACGTTTTTTAAGCAAATATTCATCTGGAATGAGATTATCGCTCTGCTCGTCTTCCCAGGTGATAGTGCTGATCCACCATCGCTCTCCATCATGATAGAGCTGGAGGCTGTTGATTCCCCGGACAGGACTGCTCCCGTCATGCGGGTTCATGATTTTCTGGTAAGTGCTGAAAACTTGAGCGATATGGGCATAGACATTCGCCCTCCGTGAGATCTCGGCTTCGGAGAAGCTCTTCAGCTTGCCTGATCTTATCCGCTCTTTGAAAGAGGATATGAACCCTTCTGTGTCGCTTATTGTCGTGCCCTCAGGAGTGACGCGGATAAACGAGGCCTGAGGCGCAAACAAACGGCGTAACCGCTCCATATTCGGCTCTTCTCCTTCAGGAAATGTGATTGACTCGTAAATCGCTTTGACCATGGTATCGATTGAGCTTGTATCGTCTGCAAGTGACGGAGAGTCGTACAGGCTTGCTTTTGAGTTTCTCTCAGGTGAGCAAGCACATAAATAACAAAAGGAAAACAAAAGAAAGATCAAGGCTGATTTTCGGATAAGCCATTTAGTCCTACGGACTGGACGGAAGCAGCGCCGCATGACAGTCACCTCTTGTCCTTATTTTAATAGGGCGTCCTTTAAAGAACGCCTCCTTTTTGTTTATTTCCTTTGGATCTGGACACGGCGGATGCTTTTGGAGTCGGCATCAAGCACAGTGATCTTTAAATTTTCGGTTTCGATAGACTCGCCTCGCTTGGGGATTCTCTCAGTCAGGAATATGATATACCCGGCAATGGTTTTGTACTGGCCGGGTGGTATGGACATGCCGAAAAAATTGTTGATCGTCTGTATTTCTGTCTTTCCGTCGCATTCAATGAGATCGTCGCTTGTTTTATGGATGTCATCTTCCTCCCCGCGGTCCTTTTCATCGCGGATTTCGCCAAGGATCTCTTCGATCAGGTCCTCGATGGTCACCAAGCCGACAACGCCTCCATATTCGTCCACTACAAAAACCATCTGGTTCCGGCTGCGCCGGAGCTCTTGGAGGAGGGAGTAAACACGTTTTGACTCCGGCTCATGAGGGACATCCCTTTTGACAAAAGGCGCGATGGTCGACGCAGGTTTTTCCGAATAGAGAACGTCGAGGATGTTCACCAGCCCGATCAAATTATCGACCCGATCTTCATAGACAGGGATTCTGGAGAAACCTGTTTCCGATACGTTTTTATAGAGTTTCTCGATACTTGTTTCCTTCGGAAGAGCGGTTATATCGACCAGCGGCGTCATGACCTTCTCCAGGGTCAAGGTTTCCAGGTCCAGAACGCTGGAGATCATCCGCAGCTGCTCCCTCTTGAGAATCCCCTCCTTTGCTCCGCATGATCCGGATCTTTTCCTTGCGTTCCTCCTCGCCGGCAATTTTAACAGCGAAGTTGGTGATCCTGGTCACCAGCGAGACGATCGGATAATAGAGGATGGACGAGATCCATAATCCGGGTGCGCTGCGCAGGGCGAGGGTGTCAGCTTTGGCTCTGAATGTCGTTTTGGGGATGATCTCACAGAAAACAAGAATGATCAGCGTCATCACCACGGTGTTCACAAGCTCTTGGAGTCCTTCTCGGCCGGGGAGGAAGACATTCGTGAGCTGGAGGCCGGCGACTCCCGCCGCTGTGGACATCAGGTTCGTCCCCACAAGCACGGTCCCTAGCATCTTGTCCGGTTCCAGCCAGAGCTTTTTAATGATGGTGGCCCGGGCGTTCCTTTGTTGAGCCAGGACATCTATTCTTGCCTTTGAAGCAGAGACTACGGCTGTCTCCGAACCGGAATAAAAGCCTGAGAGAAGAAGCGCAAAAACGAGCATGATTGCGTAGATGAGAAGTGATGTCCCGCCTCCCTGGGCCGTGTTCTCTGCCGGCGCTCCAGCCAGAGCCAGCCCAAATAAGGGGAAAAGAAGGAGGGAGAGATGGAAGGGACTGGATTTTTTCTTAGGCTTTGATTTCTTGAAGCGGAGTTTAAGAAGGCCTTCAAACTCCAGGCTGTGCTCCCTGTCAGTGGCCACATCTCCCTGAAGGGGTATCGACCCGAAAAGCCGCACCACGTACCCCCCGATCGTGTCTATGCCAGGGACGTCGATCCGGAGCTTCAGGCGCTTGTTGACGCTGCGGACGCTCGCGAATCCGGGGATAAGAACGCTGGAGGAGTCAGCGGGGTCGCGGGTGATGGTCAATTCAGAAACCTTGTCGTATTCGTCAAATATCTCTCCTAGCACTTCTTCCACGATGTCTTCTATAGTGATCAACCCTGACACGCCGCCAAACTCATCCAGGAGAATCGCCATCTGTTTTTTCTCCCTGGTCATCTCGCGCATCAGGGCGCCGATTTTTTTGGCCATAAAAACAAAGTAGGGAGGCCGGACGAGCGTGTTCTCATTGCCCGGATTCAACTCGTTGAGCATCTCGGAATTGGCGAGGAATTCCTCTAGGGTGAGCTGTTCGATGGTTCTCCCGCCCAATCCCTCGATTCTTAATCCTTTCCAGCGCGGCAGGTCTTTGACATAAAAGATGCCGCAGATGTTGTCTATACTCTTGCGGTAGACAGGAAGCCGGGAGAATCCGGAATCCTGAGTCATATTGAAAGCTTCCTGGATCGTGGTGGATATCTCTGCGCTGACCATTTTTATGCGCGGGATCATGGCCTCTCTCGCTTCGGTGTCATGAAGGTCGAAGATGTTGTGAAGGATTTCCCCCTCCTCCGCTTCCAGAGCGCCCTCTTCTTCTGTTGCTTTTATGATAGCTCTGATCTCGTCGCTCGTCAGCGATACCTTTTCGTGCTCGGGCCGCACGCCTAAAATGAGAAGAGAGATATCGGTGATGAACCGTAGCGCTTTTCTGAACGGATAGATAACCTGGGAGAAGATCCACAGCGGCCGTGCTGCCGACTTTGAGAATTTTTCAGAATGTTTGATGGCGTAGGTTTTGGGTGTGATTTCACCGAATACGAGCAGGATAAACGTTTGAGACACGATGGCCACCACAAAGGCAAGTCCGGGGTTCTGTCCCTTAATCACCAGAATGTTGCCGAACAGGACCGTGATGAACAGCCGGCGGGGGTCATCCAGGAATTTGACGATGGCGGCGCTGCTTTTCTTTTTATCCTCCCGGTACTTCTGGAGCTGGACTTTGGTCAGAGCTGAGAGGGCTGTCTCTGACCCGGAAAAAAAGAAGGAACACAATAAGAGCACAGTCAATCCGGCAAAGTGGGCCAGTATGCTGAATGAATTCATTGTGAGATGGCTCTCAAACAGATATAACACAGGGAATTATTAGGGTCAATTGCCTATTAAGGAAGTAATCAGATGTTGACGATGAAAGGGATGTTTTGACAGCCATCGGCGTCGGAAATGATATCTTTTTTAGAAAGATAGAGCACATGTCACCGCATTTTTGTGTTTATACCAATAATGAAACACAAAAAGATATTTGGAGGAGTTATATTTTTTCTCAGCTTGTTTATCTGTTGTACTCTTGAATAGATTGTGCCTCTCTTCTATCTCTTATCATTTTGGCAATTGTTTTTTGACATAGTCAAGAAATCTTACACCGTCTTTTAAGACCTTTTCAGCTTCGGACTTAAAAATGAGTCTTTCTTCATACTCAGCCATATTTTTAATACGAAGTATTCTTGTTATTCTATTTGCATTTGTATTTATTTCCTCTCCATACTTAATTGTTTTAAAAAGAGCTGCAGCATCGTTATGATTTTCACCAGCGTGGCGTTTTCCTAAGAAATATACACACATGGCATCGCACGCTGCAATACATGAGTGGATAGCGCTGATAGTAGCTGCGTTCCATTCTTGATTATGAAATGAATTTTTTGCTCCATGCAGGCATTCTTCAGCTCGCTTGAAATAATTTATGTACAATGATTTTTCAACGTCTCTTGTTCTGAATTTGAGCGTCATAATTTATCCTTTCTTTATTGGGAAGATTTGAATGCCCCGGTTAATTTCAGAGATAATCTTTAAGTTTTTCTTATGTTCCATTTCTTGTTCTGTTAATATATAGGGAGCTAATCTGTTTCCATATGCCTCAAAAAACATATTTGATAATTTATCTATTTGAGAATCGAGTTTCTTTTTGCTTTGCTTATCACTAACTAAAATGAAGATGTCTATATCACTATTTGATTTTTCAGAACCTTTTGCTATTGATCCAAATAAAATCACCTTTTTTATCAAAGTCTTAGGCAAATTATTTAACAGCATCTTTTTTAAGTCCCCTAGAGGTTCTTTAATGCTTGAAATTCCTTTAAACAATTCAGACAAAGCTCTAAAAGCATAGCTTTTGCGGTTTACGTTCCATAAATGGGCTTTTCCAATAGTAATAAAATTTACGAAATTTAATTCTGCAAGTTCTTGCATTGTTCTATTTACACTCATGTGGGAGACTTTTATAACGGAAGCTATTTCTCTCTCACTCATAGAAGCTTCATGATTTAGCAGGAATTTTATAATCCTTATCTTTGTTTTAGAGTTTAATATATCTAATAATGAGATGTGAAATTTCATGACGCGCTCCTTGTAACATATCTGTTACAAGTGTAACATATTTGATATAAATGTCAAGAATATAATACACTCAAAATTCTTTTCTTAAATTTTTTGCGTGGTCGGCGCTCGCTAGAAAACGGCGAGCTGTATTCGGAAAGACTTATTTCTTTTTGAGGACGAGACTGGCCTTTTGGAAGGGAAGGAGAGATGAAATGTCTCACTTTTGGTTCTCGGCCTGCCTGCTACTTGAGAGGCGAAGGTCTAGCACGATGGCACTGGTGGTAAACTCCTGCCATGGCAGCATGGATGATTCAAGAAACGAGCCAGGATGCAAGCTTACAGATATACACCTCATATAAAAGGCCATCTTTGATCCAGGCGCTTTTTGCAGGAATGTCAACAGAAGTTGACGTTGGAAGGATTGTCCAGTCAACAAATGTAGACAACAAGAATTTTAAGTTGGATTATATTCTAAGAGAGAAGCAGAATGTATTTCTATCTATTAAAAAAATTTTGTCTTTTTTAAGTTTCTATCTGGTCCTAGTTCTTGATTCTATATCTTATAACCCTGGAAAATCCTGTGTCTTTATCGAGTTGATATGTGTAAATATATCCGTTTTTTATTACAGGAAACGGAATTGAGGGCATTGTTACCTTATGAAGATAATACCCTTCCTTGCTGAACAAATCATATTTTTTATATTTTTCCTTATCCAAAGGCGATTTGAATCTGAAAACATAGATTCTGTCTTTATCGTCCTTGATAATTCCCTTAAAAAAGGGTCTATGTTCAGGAAATATATAGCCCTTCTTGACCTCCCCTCGAGATAATTTCAAGCCTTGCTCTCTGCGTCTCTGGCTCTCCATATATCTATCAATTAACTTATCCTTCTCATCCTTTTTGATAGGTCTTGGTGACTCGCTCTTTTCAATTAAATATTCCACTTCTCCTGATGAGTCGAAAACATAAAGCCTGTATTCTTGAGAGTAACCATAAATCCCCTGCCCTGTGCTTAAAAGGCAGAGCAGCAATGCAGGAGTATACGGATTATAAAGGCCAGTTCTCCCTCTTATGAGTGGAGGCAAATGAATGGGGTAGCTTGCAATTGTTTTAATCTTTCTCCCCTCTGAGTTCAAAAGCACAATATCAGCGCTCATCTTTTCCCGGGTTCCTGATATAGTTCGTATTTGAATGTTTCCGTCTTCAGCCATTCCAAATGGACCGCTGATATTCATTGAAAGATGAATGACATTCTTAAAATTCGCATTTTTATCAAATATGTGCAGCCTTCTGCCATCCTTT
>SMTZ1_10002530_pt1 | contig 20153 bp, 17 predicted proteins | sample DeeMarSWOR136_30_FD_25667 | JGI IMG/M metagenome (IMG submission 25667) | reverse complement strand
GCGGTGGCGGGCTGCACAACTGCGGGCCGAATCCCTGTCTGGAATATTATCTCAAACACACTCCGGCGCCGAGAGCGATTGATATTACTTACGAATACAGCAGGAGGGATTTGCCCGTTATAAAAAAGGTGTGCAGAAAAAAAGCGATTATCTATATGATAGAATTTCCTGCACAGCCGCAAGAGGCTATCGCTGCATTCGAGGAAATTATGGAACTTATGACCCCTGATGTTGTAGTGATACCAGTACTCACCGTTACTACGAAAGATGCGCCCGCCGAGCTTTATCGCAGGATGCGACAAATAGCCCAAGAGTATGCAAAGCGAATGGATTGGGGATGGGAATAAAAATAAAAGAATATGACGGAGGTCAACTATGAAACTGGAAATGTTGAAAGTACTTTCCGAACAGGAAATCAAAGATATTCACGAAGCGAGCCTTGACATACTTGCCAATTGCGGCATGAAAATCCTGAGTCACAGTACCTTTGACTTTTTGAAGGAAAAAGGTCTCGAAGTCGATGAGCAGAACCAAATCGTTCGTTTTTCACGACGATGTATCGAGGATACTCTGAGCACGATTCCGCCGCAGTTCGAGGTGTTCGACCGTGAGGGTAAATTTGCCTTTGTTCTCGGAGACAGGGTGCCGAAAGTGGCCGCCGGCCATAATGCTGTCTTCTGGGTTGATTCCAAGACCGGCGAAAGGCGAAACTCAACAGTCGCCGACGTGGAGCTTTTTGCCCGTATCTGCGAACAGCTCGAATGTATAGATTTGGTCGGGATACCGGTCATGCCGCAGGATGTTCCCGATCCGGAAGCAACCTTATTGTATGGTGTGAAGGCCTGTATCGAAAACAGCACAAAACCGATTTACTTTTCTACGAATAACCTGAAGGTTAACAGAGCGTGCATCGAAATGCTTCAGGTGGCCTTTAAGGGAAACTTTCGGGAACAGATTTATGGTATCAACCAGCTATCACCAACAAGTCCGCTTTTCTGGGAGGAAGGGGCCCTCGAAGCTTTAGTGGATACCGTGGAAGCGGGTGTCCCTTTGGCGGTATTGCCCGAACCAAATGCCGGTATGTCATCGCCATATACACTTGCCGGCCTGCTGACGATTAACAACGCTGAATGTCTTTCCGGTCTGGCGATAACCCAGTTGCTCAATCCCGGGCATAAGGTCATATATGCCAATTCCTGGACGGCTACCGATATGAGAAGCGGTGCGGCACTGGTCGGCTCAACGGAGACAACTATTTGTCGCATCGCGGCGGCTCAGCTTGCGCATTTTTATAATGTCCCTTCCCATACCACCGCGCCGAATTCTGATAACCACGCCCACGACGAACAGAACGCATGGGAAAAAACGTTGAGTATGTTCACATCCGTCGGTGCCGGCCACGACCTTATTGTCAACTGCGGAATGTTCGCAACGGGAATGACATGCAGCAACGAACAACTGCTTATGGATGAGGAGATATCCGCGATGTGCAGGCGAATCGCGGCCGGGGTGTCGGTCAGCGAAGATACGATTGCCGTCGATTTGATAAAGCAGATCGGCCCACAGGGAGGGACATATCTTATCACGGACCATACGATGAAATGGCTTTACTCCGATGAATATGTTAAGCCTCGGCTTTCGGTCCGTGGTGCGTACGCCCTATGGGAGCAAAACGGATCCAAAGACACGTATCAGCTGGCCCGGGAGAAAATCGATGAATATGCCGAGTTCGAACCGCCCCGGCTGCCTCCAGATATGGCGGCGAAGCTGGATGAAATCGTATCTTCTTTTTGAAGATCTTTTAGTCACGGAGAACAAAGAAGCCTATGAATCTTAATTTTGCAGACTACCTGGTATTTTTTGGTTATATGATTGCCGTTATCGGCATCGGTTTCTGGGTCGCTAAGCGAGAGAAGGCCACGGCCCGGGCGTATTTTCTGGCAGGTAACAGCCTTCCCTGGTTTGCCGTCGGTTTGTCACTTATCGCATCCAGTATCTCGACCGAACAGTTTGTCGGTCAGGTGGGTTTTGCTTATCGTTATGGATTAGCTGTGTCAAACTGGGACTGGGGTGTGCTTCCATCCGTAACTATAATGCTGGTATTCTTCATCCCGTTTTACCTGCGGCGCAGAATCAGCACCATGCCGGAATACCTGGAGCTGCGCTTTGGAACCTCGACGCGTGTGGTCTTTGCTGTAATAACAGTACTCTCTTATGCCTTCATTAATCTTGCGGGTGTTTTATACTCCGGCGGTCTGGCACTTCATGTAATCTTCGGAGTCAATTTGTGGCTGGCGGTATTGCTCCTGGCGGTTTTCGCAGGGGCATACACGGTTGCAGGCGGATTGGCCTCGGTAGCCTGGACGGATGTCTTGCAGTCTGTTCTTCTTTTGGCAAGCGGTATGCTGGTGTTCTTTCTGGGTCTGCACAAACTTGGCGGCTGGGACGCTATTCGCGGTCCGTTGGAGAGCACGCGTGCGCACCTTGTTCTGCCGGCGAATCATCCAGAACTGCCTTGGACGGGTATGGCGGTGCTCTTTTTGTCCACCAATACCTGGTACTACGCGACCAACCAATATATAAACCAGCGTGTATTGGGAGCAAAGGATGAATGGCATGCCCATGCGGGTATGTTGTTTGCGACCCTGCTCGGAGTGTTTCTTACATTTTCCGGCTGCTTTCCCGGCCTGATTGCTTACAGACTCTTTCCGAATCTCGCCAACCCGGACGAAGCATATCCGCGAGTGGTCACCGAGCTTGTTGGCCCGCTTGGCTTCGGACTCCGAGGTCTGGTTTTCGCCGCTTTGATTGGAATCATAATGTCAACAGTCGATTCGCTGGTAAATTCCTGTTCAACCGTATTGACAATAGATTTCTATAAGAGGTTCTGGAAAAAATCCGCAGATGACAGGTCGATGGTCCGATTTGGCAGAATATCTTCAACCTTGATATTGCTCATCGGAGTGTTGTGGGCGCCGGTTGTGGGCCGATGGGAATCGATTTTTGGCTACTTCCAGGAATGCTGGTTCTTTATGGCTGTACCGATTGTAATTGTCTTTTTTTCAGCCGTACTGTGGAAAAGAGCAAACAACTTCACCGCGACGGCGACATTACTTTTATGTCTGCCTTCGACTTTACTGCCCTACTTTTTGCATCGTTTCAACGTGCAGATGAATGCTTTTAATATAGCGGGATTGCTAATAATCCCCGTGATTGTTTTTCATATCGCCATGGCTTATCTTAAACCCGCTCCAAGCCGCCAAATAGTTGACAAGTGGGTATGGAGGTGGTCGATGTTGCGTCTGCCCAAGGCGATAACAACCGGGCACTATCCCTGGTATAAAAGACTTTTCCTTTGGTGGCTTGTTCTGCTTATCGTGTATGTAGTTCTGTATATAGTTTTCTGGTAAAGGAATAACTATAGTACCAAAGAATGGTTCAAAAGAAAAATCATTTGTCAGAGGCCGGACTTGCCATTGTAGTTAAGTGCTAATCAGCAAGAGAGTCTTCTTGATAATGTAAATATATATTGGTATGCTTATCTATATTCTCTCAGTTTAATGTAGATAGAACCAAATATTCATTTGATTAACTTGATTGCTTTGTAGTCAATGAATATAACGGAACTTAGGAGATGAAAAAGATGAAGATAGTAACGATTTGGTCGCTGTTGTTGATTGTGAATCCTGTAGCGGGTATGGGTGAGAATTTGCTCTATGGGCGGGACTCGGTTGTTATTCATCCCGCGGCGCGTATTCAGTTCCCGGGTATAGTTCATGGAGGTGGTGATCCCGAGTCAGCCGGGGACGTTGACTGCAGCAGTCCCGCGCACTGGGACGGTGATACCATGTACATGTTCTATTCTACTGGTCATCCCTTCAGGTCTTCTGGGCGAGATGTTTTTCATTTAAGCCGACCCTCTCAGCGTGTGAAATTCGATAACGAGGCAGGCTGGAAAATGGGTGGACGGTGGATCGAATCGACATACAAGGCAGAGGACGGCAAGCTTTACATGTGGTACCATAACGAGCCGCCCGTTATCCCGGGCAAGACTGCGCCGCGTATAGGAACGATGGTATCCACGGACAAAGGGCTAAACTGGCGGGACCTCGGCATCGTACTCGAAGCGCCTTGCGGTTCCAATAATCTCGACTCGGTGAACAAATACTTTGTGGGAGGCAACGGTGATTTCGCGGTCATTGCAGATCGTGAGAATAAATACATGTACTTTTTTATCAGCACCTATAACAAGGACATGGCGGAGCAGGGCGTGTCTGTGGCGAGGATGCCCATTAAAGACCTGGATAATCCAAAGGGGAAAATATTCAAATGGTATAAAGGTCAATGGAGCGAGCCCGGTATCGGCGGGCATGTGACGACTATTTTCTCTACGTTTATCGATTGGCACAGACCCGATGCCGATTCTTTCTGGGGTCCTTCGATACACTGGAATACCTACCTGAATACGTGGGTGATGCTTCTGGACCGGGCCAAAGACAAGAACTGGGCACAGGAGGGGATCTATATAAGTTTCAATCCCGACCTGTCCAAACCGCATGGGTGGACGAAGCCATTCAAGATACTGGACGCCGGGGAGCTTGAAAAGTCGAAATGGTACCCGCAGGTTGTCGGCACGGATACTGCAAAACGTGAAACGGACAAATTGGCCGGCAGAAAAGCGAGGCTGTTTGTCGCAGGAGTTTCCAAGTGGGAAATCGAGTTCAAGAAACCGGGGACAGGTTCTGCAGATTTGGAACCAAAGCAGACGGACCTTTTTATTTCCGGCCAGGAAGGGTACAAGGCATACCGGATACCGGCTTTGGTTGTTACAAATAAAGGTACTATACTGGCAATCTGCGAGGCGAGGAAAAAGAGCTTCTCGGACAAGGGTGATATCGACCTTGCGATAAAGCGCAGCTTCGACAACGGCCTGACGTGGACGGAGAAAAAAATCATCCATGACGACGGCGACAATACTGTCGGTAATCCCTGCCCGGTGGTGGACCGCGAGACGGGGACAATCTGGCTGCCTTTCTGCTGGAATAACAAGAGGGTATTTATTACGAAGAGTACGGATGACGGCGCTACGTGGGCGACACCGATGGAAATTACAGATTCTGTTTCCAAGCCGGAATGGACCTGGTACGCAACCGGGCCGGGACACGGGATTCAACTGAGCAGCGGGCGGCTGTTTATCCCGTGCGACCACAAGATAAAAAACGCCACCAAAGTAAATCCCCAGTGGTACTACTCTCACGTAATATATAGTGACGACCACGGCAAGAGCTGGAAACTGGGCGGTACTCTGGATGGTAAAACAAATGAGTGCCAGGCGATAGAGACTGAGGACGGTTCTGTTTATTTGAATATTAGAAGTTACGAGGATAAAAACCGGCGCGCCTACGCATGGAGCAAAGACGAGGGGCTTACATGGTCTGAAGTCAAGCTTGAACAATCGATGATAGCTCCAAAATGTCAAGCGAGTATTACGCGTTTCACCGACAGAAAACATCATGGAAAGAACCGGGTTTTGTTCTCCAGCCCGGCAGGGACAGAGAGAGAAAATATGACTATCAGGCTCAGTTACGATGAATGCCAAACCTGGCCCGTTTCGCGAATGCTGTACCCCGGTAAGACCGCGTATTCGGAATTAGCGATAGCACCCGACATGACAATCTGCTGCTTTTACGAAAACGGCGTTAAGGACAAGTATGAAAAGATTACCTTCGCCCGCTTCAATCTGGAATGGTTGACACAGGGCAAGGATGGTCTTTAGGAAAAAAGCTGAAGCCGTTTAGATTTTGCTCTAAGGATTTTTCGTATAGATGAACATCGGCTCGTATATGCCGTTGGCTCCGAAGACGTCGAAGTTGCAAAGGACTCGGATAGTAATGTGGTTCTTTTGGCCCGGTTTCAGTAATTTGCTTACATCAAGCTCCATCGAGTGAGGGCGAAACCATGGCATGTTGTAGGGACGATGTCCCGCATATCGACCGTTTACCCATACCCATGCTTCGTTCACCACAGCTAAACCGTGAAGAAATACATTTTTTGCCTGAGTTCGAGCCAGCACTTCAATGTCAAACTTGTACCATGCAATGCCCTTGTAGGGCCGGCCTTTATCGTCGTGAAGCCCCTGGGCATCCCAGCCTGAGCTTATCTTGATGTTTTTCCAATTTGGTCCCTGAGCAGGCGTGTCCTGCCATCGCTCATAAAGGCCATCATCATGCGGGTCTGTGCGAAAACGGGCGACCTCCGGCAGATACGCTACAAGTGTACCCTCGGGACCGTGCGTTTTTGCATGTGCTTTCTCCATCCGTTTTTTCTCCCACTTGCAATCGTAAACGGCATAGGGATGCCAGCCCATGAAAGGTGAAATCTTATTCATTTCGCTTTGCAGTTCCACCATTCGTCCGGCGTAATTAGCCGCCTTTGCAAAGTTGCACATGCGCTTGGCGTTTTCCATTGCTACGAATTCGCAGAGATGGTCGTAAATAACCTGTTCAATTCGCAGGTGTTCTTTTTCCTTTTCGGTTTTTGCGGCCTTTTCGGCGGCACGGATAAGGGAGTCGAGTTTTGACATTAGCTGCTCTGTATATATAGAGCGTAGAATCACATCCTCATGCCCGTGCTGCGGGGCTTTCTCAAAAGCATTTTCGAGTGCGTTGTAATAGGCTTTCATCGATGACGCGGCCTTGCCGAACCACTTGTCGAAGAAATCATCCAGAACAGCATCGACGTCGGTGTTAACATCCCACTCAAGTCGTGCGCGAACCAGCCGAGTAGGAATGCCCGACAATGCGAAATCCGCTTCATCCTGATCAAAAAAGCCTATTACACCCCATTTTTTGAGTAAAGGAATGTTCCTTCTGATACGGTGGACCATTGGAGTAATTGTGCCTTTGTGTACGAGCATCGTGTAGTTGTAATTGTAAATCCATACCTTGTCAGAGAGTTTGCACCACTGCCTTATCATTTGGCCCTGACGACGCATCTGCCAGCACTTGGGATCGTCGTAGGCATGGATTGTGCAGGCGGCGATATTGGCGAACATTACCGTGAGGTTCTGTGAAGGATTAAATTTTATCTCGGGCGGCATTTCCGGTGGGATGTCACGGTTTGCATAGCCGTTGGTTGCAATGATATGGTCGGGGAATTCCTTGTTAACCTCCGTCAGGATCCTGTTGACGAAGTAAAACCACTCGTTGCTGATGGAGTATTCCGGCTCGGGGTCTCTGTTATTTGCCCCAAAGCCGTCGAATTTATTTCCGATCTTCGCACAATTTTTGCACCAGCAGCGGGGATTACCGTCAACAGGTGCGAAAGCCGAGACGGCCCTTCCCTTTCGGGCGTTTGCCTTGATGCTATCGATAAAGTGGTTGATCATGGGCTCGCTGGTCATGCAGGGATGGTCCTTGTTTCGTGTGCCGTCTTTGTTAAGGGCAAACCATTCGGGATGCTTGTCGAACTGTTCTTTGGGGAGTAATCCTGCGACTGAGCCATCACTGGGGACACCGAAAACCTCAACACTATGCGGATTCATCTTGTTGTGAATCTTCCACTCGGCACACTCGGAAGCCATATTCCCGCGGGAATGTTCCCAGAAATTCCGAACGGGGAAGTCGGGACGTTGCGTGATATTTATGGGGCCGACGGTCACCGTCGACATCTTTGGTATTACCTCGCCCATTTCTCCGGGCATAAACCAGCGAACTCCGAGCCTGTGCAGGAACTCGATCACGGCATAGCGGGTTCCGAGATAGGGTTCCGTGTCGTTGCCGGCCAAAACGAGGCGGTTGCCTTGTGTACAAATAACAAAGCCTTCCTCGCGAAGGTCCTTTGTTCTGCCTGAGGGAATTTTAAGATTGGGTACCTGATCGGTGAACCTACTTTGGCCGACAAGAACCAGGCAACCGGAGAGCGGGGTGGAATCATCGGCGATGGGTAATTTAGCACCGCTGATTTTTTCGATATACATATGAAGCTCGTTTGCTGCTTTTCGAGCGTTTTTAGTTGGTGAATCGGAGGTGACAATTGTTGCAGTTGGTCTGCCGTTTTTTACAAGAACAAGCTCAGAACCGATAACTGAATTAATACCTCTTAGGGAAGGCTCGGCTAAACAGGCTCCCGGCAAACATAAGCAAAGAAGCAGAGAGAATATTCTAAATCTATGCATCGGAATTTCCTTTCAAGTACTTGTACAAGTGGATTTTAATTGACATGCTTAGTTTCTGTCAATATCCTAAATAGTAGATGTCACAATCAGGCAGGAGTACTTGCTATGTCATTAGTATCTTTAATAACCGGTGTTGTCGGTTTTGCTGTTATGGCCGAACCCATAATTACTCTTAGCCATCAAAAGCAGTTATTCCTTGACGATTACATAATTAAATCGAGAACTAGTATCAAGCGTGTCATTAATCCCGCACAGAAATATGAAGGTAATCCCGTGCTTTGGGCTTCCGAGCCGTGGGAACCGGAACTCAATGTCCTCTACGGCTCGATCATACAGGATGAAGGTAAGTATAAGATGTGGTACAAGTCCGGTATGGGGGTGGGTTATGCAGAGAGCAGCGACGGAATTGAGTGGATCAAACCACGACTGGATTTGGTAAGGATCGACGGCCAAAAAACCAACCTGCTATTTCTTAAGAGGGAAAAATTCAAGGGGCCAGAAATCCTTCCTACTTTCTGGGAGCCTTTTGGGGTATATAAGGATGAACAAGATCCCGATCCGTCGCGACGTTATAAGATGGGCTTTCTGAGTATTATTCGTCCCTATAAGGGGCCTCGTCGAGACCCTTTTCACCTGACCGACCGGCGAGGTCTGGGAATCGCGGGCAGTCCCGATGGTATTCACTGGAAGCTCATAGATGCGTTTGCGACGGAGGCAATTTGTGACGGGGATACTCACTGGATGTTCGATGAGGCTCACAAAAAGTATGTGCTTTACGGGCGAACTAAGAAGACGCTGCCGGAAGTAGAGGCTGCATGGTCGAAATACGATTGGTATAAGCAGTATCATTCTGGCCGGGCTGTTGCTCGTCTGGAATCGAGCGATTTTCTGAAATGGGATTTCACCGATCCCGCGACAGCCCCGGTTGTTCTAACGGCCGATATCGAAGATGAGCCGGGCACGGAGATATACTCGATGAAGGTCTTTCCATACGAAAGCGTGTACATCGGCCTGGTACAGGTATTCCATGCCCGGCCGGAAACGTGTTATCTGGATGTGCAACTGGCGGTAAGCCACGACAGCCTGAAGTTTACGCGTGTTGCCGGCCGCAGCGCGTTTATTCCTGTCGGACCTGTAGGCAGCTGGGACCGGTTCAATCACTCTCTGGCAAATAATTCGCCGATTCTTGTCGGCGATGAGCTCAGATTCTATTACGGCGGCAGGACCTATCGACACGGTCCATACAAGGGAGAAGATACAGGCCCCAAGGGCGGAGGTATTGGCTTTGCGACAGTAAAAAAAGACCGTTTCGTTTCCCTTCAGGCATCCTTTGACGGCGGCGAGATTCTCACAAAACCACTCAAACTTATTGGCAGTAATTTGCACATCAACGCCAAGTCCGACTTCGGTGAAATCGTGGTAGAGATACTCGACGTTGCCGGCAACAGTATCGCCAGGTCGAAAACTATTCAAAGAGACGAACTTGATATTTTAGTCGATTGGAAGCGCGGCAGCTTAAAAGATGTTAAATCACCGGTGGTATTGCGGTTTACGCTCAAGAACGCCTGCATGTTTGCTGTCTGGTGCACATGACCGAAAGCACGACGATGGAACATTTCAGTACGCATCTTTGTCCACATATCAAGTGCTGGATGGATATGGTGATCTTGTCCTTATAGGTTTCGTTTTTCAAATGGATGAATATGAAGCAAGTAATCCAACCATGCCTCGGTATCCTTGCCAATAGCCTCTGCCATTTCAGGAAAATATTTCGCACGAGATTCTTCTACGGCATTAATATATTGCATGAGTATATCCGCTATTTGGTGGCAGGAAATAACATTTAACAACAAAGTTCTGTCTCCAAAAAGACTCCACAGCTGGCAATTTTCATTTGGGTTAGGTAAAACCAATCCCAATTTTCAGCATGTAAACGAAAATTTTATGAGAATTTCACAAGAAAATAGTCTACATCATCCTATTTTAGCTAAAAATTTTTTTCATCTGCGTTTTTCGGTTGTTATTAAAGCTTATCTCGGACCGATGGAACGAAAAAACACTCGCGCGGGGACCTTTTGGTGACATAGATTTCATAATTTTCGTTGATACTTTTCACATGTTAAAATCTTGTGACACTCCTCAAATGAAAGAGAGTAGCGATGGGGAATATAAATTTTGCCTAAATGAAAAAGTCATATTATGTATACTCGACTACGGTTTTGGCGAAGAATCCTAACATTTGCTGCCCATGAAAAAAAGATGATTTTATCATAGAAATGACGCCATGGTCTGACGCCCACAATGCTACTCCGGCATAAAACACTTGCCTTCATAACCTTACTAATCAATGAAGTCTTGCTTATGAAGTAAGCGTTATAAGAAATCTAATCCCATCGCAAATGTTAACCAACGAGCCATATCTAATTTGGATTTCTTGAAGATTTGTATTTTAATCGTATTTTTGGCTGTTCTTAGGATTTAATTTGTAAACTGGTTTGTAAGCATTGTTCCCTCAAAATCCTAAGTCTTTGTCCTCGCGAGACTTGTTATTTCATAGCTTCGGATTATTAGTCCGATGCTAACTTAGTCAGTCTGCCTTATTGCTCACCAAAGTGAGTAAAAAACAGAAAGGGGTAGTGTCTCGTGGACACTACCCCAAAGTTTAGATGGATCATTATCAGAATTAATCGATTATTTTGTGTGAACTACGATGTTTCCGCCTTGCAGAATTCCAGCGGCTCGTTCAGTTGGATCATCTACTTCTTCTTCCAAACCAGAAGCCCAGACCTTTATATCGAAATGGTCGTTAACACCAGGCTCGCCTTCATCAATAGCCTTGACAAAGAACCAGTGATCTGGTTCTTTATTTACAGAAGCCCAGCCTTTAAACATGGCGATCTTACCGCCGGTGATTACAAGTTGTTCTATCGAGGAGCTTTTCAGGTCAATATGGCCATCAGAGTAGCGGAACTCAAGATGTCCAGTTGCTTCATCCTGTTTGTACTTGGCGTTGAAGCCGAAGTTGGCTCGTTCAAGGGGATAGGTGTTGTGCCCATCATCTTCCGGAACGATCCAGCCACCACCGGTAGCGAAACCTCCACCAGGATTATAGACCACGAGTATACCCGAGTCGGAAGCGCACTCTGCTGTAACGTCAATCATGTAAATGTCCGGCTCCAAAGGAGGTGTCTCTGCTTCTGCTACTCCGCCAACAGATTCTACGGGCCCAACAACGATGTCGTCCTTTCCTTCGGCAGACAGAGTAAAGATCACTTCTTTGCCGCTGATGGGATAGACCTCACCTAATTCGTCTCGAAGCGTTGCTGTCAGCACTGCCGTGGCCGTGGGTGCGCCACTAGTTGACACCAAAGTATCACCGTCATAGGTCACGGCCGCCCAAGACGGGAGGACAGTCAGATCGTACAGCACAGGGGAAACGTCACCATCAACAATCTGTAGAGTTGTTTCAATCTGCAGATATCTTGCACAAGGAGTGTCCTGCAAATCAAAGCCGTTTTCCGCTGTTTCCCAGTCAGACCAGGTTGCCTGGTCGCTCGAACTTCTGACCTTGACGGTTACAGATGTGCCATCAGGTTCATTGCTGTTCCACGAGATAACACCCCAAGGAGTAGGTTCTCCGGCGTCGTGTATAACGGTCCACGTACCTATTCTAGTAGTTATTGTCCTTGCCAGGATGCCGGTCATGTCGCTGTAGCTGTAGTGGCCGCCACTTTTAATGATGGATTTCGTGAGGTCAACAGTGTTTGTGGCAAAATTCTTATTTTCATAGACGGATATGGTTGTACCGCTTTCAAAAGATTCTTAACCTGAGCGTCATTTAATGATTTTACCGGTTTTTCTTCTAACTTCGATTCCTTGAGTTTAAGGTTTCCATTTAAAAACCTATTATCTCTGCACCAATATACAAATGTTTTCAAGTTTCTGATGTCCTTGTTCAGGGTAACACGTTTGACTTCTGGGCTCCGTTCAAGAATAAACTTATCAATAACATTTTGAGTGATTTGTTTTGAATTGCATTTTCCAACGATTCTTGCAAAATTCCTGAGGGTAAGAACATGTTCATAAAGTTTGCCTTCTGTAATTCCCTGGACTTTCTTTGCCTCTTGATATTCATCGATCATTTGTTGCCAGTCAACAGTTACCAAACCTGTGAAGACATCAGAATTTAGTTGGGTTTACTTGATTTGCTTGAAATGTTCAGCAAGTTCTTTGCTGGGCAGGGCCTTTGCTTTGCGATTATCACTTTCATACCAACCGCACAACCAACCTTTAGCATCTTTTCGTTTGTAGATCCAGACCTTCTTCATAACATCATTGTATCGTAACTACGGGGGTGCAAATCAAGCAGGGAAAGAGGTCTAATTCAGTACCATAATGGAGACATCGAGAAAAAAGTCAAATATGGTTATATCATAATTGTTTTTGTTATAAACGTTTATGTATAGTTGTTCAATAATATCATCCGGATATTAAAGCCCGTTGGTCACAAGAAACCAGCCAATCCCACACGTCCGCTACAGTGGGATACTCCCCATAGCTCGCCTTCATACAAGTCGTACTGGCGGTACCTCGTCGGCGATCACAGGGTCTTTGCAAGATCAATTGCTTCATCAACTAAAGCTAAGAAATCAGAGATCGTCTGTAGCATATTCGCCAAGTCTGCGATGTTTTTGATCGCCCTATCCACCTTGCTTTTAGCTCGGCGGACCGCTTCAACTTTATTGTCAAGGTCTTGGCTCTGTTGCCGAAAAAGCAGGCCACCAACGAGTGTCACTCGATGGTTAAATTCCTGCATCTCATCGAGAATCTTCCTCGCCTCGCTTGGATCAGACACATCGTCTAGTTGTCTTGAGAGTAACCTGACGCGATCGGCCAGAATGACCTGCAATTTTCGTAGGCTCGAATTCATTGTACACCTCCCTCGGACTCAGAAGCCCGTGCGCTTTCAAGCAATTGCTTGGCATATACAATCTCCTTGTGAATTGACAGAATGATGTCGGATGCATCTGCTGAACGTCCTTGCGCTACAGCGGTGTGTAGGTCGGCTAGATCGAGCAATGCCCTGCGAAGGGCACTGAGAGCAACATCACTGGTTTGACGACCCTCGATAGCCATTGCATACATGGCGGCAACCTGACGCTTGTTCGCTCCAGGCTCAAGAAATTCTGCCCGAATCTCATTCGCCCGCATGGTCCAATTGCTCCAAATCGTAGTTCGAAGACCAGCCGTCACTTGGTCACTGCCTATCATGTTGGCCATCTGGAGTAGCACAGCCCGCACCGAAGGATCCGCCTCGCGTGCCACTTCTAACGCCTTCCTTCTTGCAGCCGCGCCAACGATAAGCTCGCCAATATGGCTGACCGCCTGGGTAAGCTCGTCTTCTTGAGAACTGGCAGCATCTTTGGGTGGACCAAGAGTTACGATGCGGGCGCCTAGCGACTTGAGGGATTCCTCCACCTCCGTAGATCCCTCTGGGGCTGCGAGAGTCGCAAGGGCCGAAGCGTAGAGAGACATAGCCTCCATCGCAGCGTTCCATCGACTAACGGACTCGGCGTCCAACCCAGGCGTCAAGTCTGATTCCTTGAGATTCTTAAGTTTTTCCGCGCGATCGAGCTGGAGATCCCGAACAAACGAATTGAACTCGAGCAAAATCCTTTGGGAATCAGTATTAACTAATGCCAAGCCTTGTCTGAACTTCGCGACAGACTCCGGGGGAGCGGTCGTGCATCCTCCCACCAACAACAAAGTGATCACGCAAAGCCGAAGACATCGATGAGTTAAACGCATGTCCTGAATCGACTTCTTCATAACTGCTCTCCAAACTGTCGTGTGCGACGACCTAATCACATTCTATTTAGCGGCCTGATAGCAGAGTCCCTAATAGTAGCCCATTATCTCTATGATCCAACTAACCATTATAGCAGATTGCGAATAAAATGTTTGTTTTTGCTACGCTGATCATTGATAAACTCGTTGTCACTTCCGATCAACTCCCATGTACCAATCGCTAGCACCTTTCCGTGGCTTTTCTTGGGCTTGCTCCTTCCGCAAGAGTATGTATGCTAGCCATGCGAGCAAAAAGACCAGACCGATGACGCCTAATTTAAGAACTTCGACAGGATTTATGTTCTGCATCGACTACCTTCCTGAACTATGGGTTCCACCACTAGTAGAGCCGTTTCTGAACTTACAAATGTTGATATCTCATTTCGACGTTTTTAGCCTTTTTTAACGAAAACAAAAACCGTTGATTTTGTCAATCATGAAAACTACGGTTTTTCAAATTTTTTTTGAGCTTAATTTTTGAGCGAATATTGAGACTTTTTGCTGAGATTTAAACACTTGAAACTTAATTAGAATTGTTTTTTAGATAACTAAGTTTGCAGCATGTTGATGCACAAAGCAGCTTGCATTCTCTCATATTTTTTAATACCGGTAGGTAACATAATACATTTTTTACATAGTGTTCTGTCTCTAATCAATTGATGGATATAGTTTTTTCAGTTTTATCCGTGTGTCATTTGTTGTAAACCGCCAGGCTGCTCCAGATAGGATTTCGCAGGACTGACGAGTTGATGACGGCTGGCTGATGACGTAAAATAGTTATACCAATTCTATTTATTAATTGCCGATACTTCCAGACTGTCATTCCCTCGAAAGCGGGAAGCAAGTGCATTATATTCATATTATACCCCACAAAAGCGAAAAATCATCATTGAAAGAGCAAAAACAGGGAAAAACCAACACTGCCGAAAAAATCTTACCGGATTCTTGTATTTCAGACCTGGATTTGCTCAAAATCGTAGAGATTTGGCCGAAGCTACCAGGGCATATCAAAGCGGCAATCAAAACCCTGATACAGACCTACGAGGGGGGAGCATGAAACGCACAGGACTGATTAGATTCTTGAAGGGTACGACAGATGTTAAGGCAGGGATGCCCGGCTGTGCCAATTATGACCATCAAAACAAAAGCTGTTCAGCAGGAAACGGAAAAAAATGCAAGGTGGAGCAGGGCAAGCGGTGTTCGTATTTCGAGAAGGCTGTGCTGCCGACCGCCGCCGATATCGGCTGCCGTGACGAGATATATTCTCAGTACGAGGACAGGTGCAACATTAAGAAACCATTGGCAAGACCAAATTTCCGGCTGTGCCGGGACTGTGGGACCCAGCTAAGATTCAGGGAGCGTTATTGCCGGAATTGTGCAAGGGCAAGGCGTCTGAAAACCCGCAGAATCTACCAAAAGAAATATCGGGATAAATGCAGGGAATGCGCGTAGTACAGTTAAGTTTCTACAGGGCCTCCAAACATACCTTAGAGTGCAAAATTTTGAGGGGTCAGAAATGATACGTAGTTTGGTACTGATTTTTGCTTTCGGACGCTTAAATGCTTAATATGGAATTATTCTTGATAAGGACTCTACGGTTTGTACGATGAATAAAAGAAAAGTTTTTGCAAAAAAATCTTAGAATTGCCTATTTTGTCGATGTATAATACTGGTAGCTCTATAAAAAATAAATACTTTTAGTCTGCGTTCTATGCAAGGGACTGCAATGTATGCAGTTGCTCATGTTGCTTGGGGTAAGACGCAAGCAGAGCACATAGAGCAATCGGAGTGGACTGAATGGTGTTTGAAAGAGTGGCTCTTTTCGCCTTTGTGGTGTTTAGGGTTATTCGATGGAACAAATTTTTCGGCTCTGGTAGTAGGCAAGAAGAAACGATGTGTAGGGTTGTTTCATGCATCGAGTTCGTCTTTTCTATTACCAGAGCTTTTTTTGTTGGAGTTGTGTTATGGTTAAAGGGCGTCCCAGGAAAACTATTGATGACTTGCCGAAGAATTGGCGGGACAAAATATTTGCTTATGCAAAACAGGGAGGGACTGATGGTGATATACGGGCAGCCCTGGGAATCTCTCCCGGTTTATGGTATGCGTTGCTGGCTCGCGAGCCTGAGTTTTGGCGTGTTGTGAGGAAAGCGGATGAGATTCGTTTTGCATGGTGGTTGCGACAAGGCAGAAGCTCTGCGAGAAGGCCGGGTTTTAATGGTACAAAAGCTATAGCTTAGGAGTAAATCAAATGGGAATATACACAGACGAGTTCAGGAAAGATACCAGGCTCAAAACAGCAGGAAAACTATTTAAGATTATTTGGTTTATATTAAAGGGCCGAATGAAGCCAAAGGGAAAGGGGAAAATTCAGGCAATATTGTTTGAGTTTTATTTGATTTTAGACGTACTGTTTTGCGGCGCTGAAATGCGTTTCGATGACAAAACCAGCAGAAAGTATTTTGGGGATTAAGGTGAAACGATGGCCACGATACCGAATCTTACCGTAAACACATCGGATATTGAAAAGGCAAAGAGTATTGATGAACTAAAAAGGGCCATGAAAAGGTTTGTTTTTGATGTTGACCGGATCCTTCAAAAAATAAGGGTGGAGAATCAGGCTTACGCATGGCGGACCAAAACGTGGCGGGGCTACGAGGATTCTAATGGGAACTTGTTAATTGAAAAATGGAACGGTTCTACATGGGATGAATTTAGGACATGGGTATTAAGTTAATAAACAAGGAGTAAGAAGACATGAAAGCAAGAAAGATTGTAGCAATAATACTTTTTCTCGGCCTGATTGTGCCTATGCTTTTAGGTGCTGCCGGTGAAATTATACCGGATGACGGATGGATTGGATTGGGTTCAAATAAGGGCCGGATTGTGTTTCAAGACGAAACAGTTGATGAGATATTTATTAGCGATGCCCGTTTCGGAATTGGACAGGCGAATCCGGCTGCAATGCTGCACGTTACCAACGATGCGACAAGTACAAATACAGTAGAAGAAGTTGCGAGATTTGAGAGGACGGTAGCGAGTTCGGGCACAGCAGGCAACGGAATAGGCGGGGCTTTGAATTTTTATATAGAGGATTCAGACTATACGAGCAAAAAGGTGGCATATATAGAGTGCAGCCAGCATAATTACGGTATTGACAACAGATGGACATGGGGACTTGATGTAGACGGGGGCCAGAACTACCAGGATATTTTGTTAATCGGGGGCACTGGAGGCTTAGGAAAAGACGTCAGCTTTTATGATTGGGACTCCGGCTATTACACGACATTCAATTTTACGGGACTTAGTGAAAATTCGATATGGACGGTGGACTTACAAAGCTCTCATACATTTTCACAGGCCGGAAACCTGTACGTTGAGGCCGGGGAAGCGGAGTCTCGAATAAACCAAGACCTTACCACAGACGCCAACGCCGTCTTTAATGAAGTGACCGCCAGTAGCGGAACAACGGTTGGCACTTGGAATCTATCTGAGGACGGAAATGATTTAGTGATTAAGAAATGGGACGGGGAGCAATGGGTACTTGCCTTGACTATAAGCGGGGACTGAAAGAGTTAAATGGCAAAGAAAACAGCTAAAAAAGTCGCTGCCGTACAGCGAAAGTCGAAAGTTGGTTATAAGAATCCGCCCAAAGAGCATCAGTTTCCGCCAGGGCAAAGCGGTAATCCCAAAGGCCCGCCTAAACACAGGACAAATTTATGGTTGTGGTTCTGCAAGTATATGAACTTGACCGACAAAGAATTTGGCAAGCTCAAGAATAGTGAATTGACTCAGTCCCAGCAGTCGGCGTTAAAACTCATCGAGGACATAAAAGACGGCAAATACTCAGGCTCAGTTAGGCTTGCGAGGCACGTTTTTGACAGGGAAGAAGGCCGACCTACTGAGCATTTAGTTATCGAGCCGGAAGATGTTTTGAGCGACCAGGAATGTGACGAGATCAGGGAAGCGTTAGAGAACTATGTTAAGTAACCGGCAGATACGATATGCAGGCAGGGCCATTCTCCAGTACCGTCCGTTACCGGCCCCGGGTAAATTCCACAAAAGCCGGGCAAAGAACCGATGGTTGTTTGGCGGCAATCGAAGCGGGAAATCGGAATCTAACATCGGGTACGACCTTTGCGCTTATGCTTTAGGAATACACCCTTATCGCAGGACGCCTAAGAACGCCACTATATGGGCCGCTGCAAACACATGGCCTCTGGTTGGCAAGCTGCTTTGGTCAGAGAAGATTAAGACATACATATCGGCCACGCAGATACGTTCTATCTCATGGGCAGGAAAGCCTTTGAGGGACGAGCTATTGATGCTTTCTATGGTGACGAGCAGTGTAAGTCCGACAGCGAGGGAATCTGGCAGGAGATACAGGCACGTCTGTTGGACAAAAACGGCTTTTCAGCGCAGAGCATGACTCCTATAATCCCGCAGCCCTGGCTTGAGGAACGAATCGAGGGATTACCGGATACAGATGAAGTATTCTACGCCGACTTAAACGACAACCGAAAGAGCCGAGGGGGATATGTCGATGATAAGGAAATTGACCTTTTAATCTCACAGTGGCCCGCCGAGGTTCAGGAAACCCGAATCAAGGGATATTTCGCGGCCTTTGCCGGAGCGGTGTATAAGACATTTAAGAGAGACACCCACGTTATTAAGCCATTCAAGATACCCTCAGACTGGCTAAGGTACAGGTCAATAGACTTCGGTTTTAACAATCCGTTTGTATGCCTGTGGCTTGCGAGAGACCCGGACCGGCGCTGGTTTGTATATGCCGAGCATTATCAGGCAAGAGAGACTTTGGCCTACCACGCCGAGCGGATTAAGCAGATTAGCGGTTCAGAGAAATACAGAGTTACTTGGGCCGACCACGATTCTCAGGATCGCTTCGAGTTTACTAAACTGGGTATCCCGACAATGCCTGCGAAAAAGGACATACACCTTGGAATAGAGACCGTGCAGGCAGCCTTGAAGATACAGGATGACGGAAAGCCAAGACTGTTTATCTTTAAGAACTGCGTCAATACGTGCAGGGAAATGGCCGGTTATAAATGGGCCGAAGGAACTGAAACCAGAGACCCACATGATGAGCCATTGAAGGTCAACGACCATTGCCCCGATTGCGTGCGTTATGCGATATACGGTGTTGAAGGTAAGTTTTATTTTTCAGAAAAGGATTTATCATAGGGGAATCAAAGATGGGAATTGAGGACATTGAATTGGGCCATGATTACAGGGGCGGTGAATTGAAATCTCTTTACAGGCAGATATACGGCGGTGTGTCGTGGCCTGACAAGCGCCCGGGCTTTGCAGTGGTGCTCGGAGTGGGGCACAAAAAGCGTTTTGACAGCTACCCCGTTTACCTGCTCGATGAGTTCGAGTCTGAGGACATGGGAGAGCTTGTGAGGCAATGCGGGGCCTTGCAGTATAAATACCAGCCAGAGATGTGGGCCGGAGATAGACTTAACGATGCTGCCGACCGGCTTATCAATGAAATGAATAGAGCAAACAAGCCCGTCAAAAAAGAAGACAAGGGATGGTGGAGAAACCCTCTGCCACCGGCCAGGCTGTTTTATGTTAGCGCAACGCCTATACTGGATATGAAGTGTCCTTACCCGTATATGCTTTCAGAGCTTAAACAGCTATTGAATCCCGACCACAGGTTGCTTTTCCTGAAAGACGGCAAGGTGGCCGGTTACCTAAGCGGGCTTGAAGCAAGCGAAATATCTACCTTTAACTTTGGTGATTTTCCTGCTATTGAGGCCCTTGCTTTCGCGGCTATTGAGATAAGGCATCGTGCCCGCTGGTTCGATGAATTTGACGAGGACTCAAAGCAAGAGGACGCAACGGGTAGTTACGCAATCCAGTCGGCTTTGTGAGGAAAAACGGCAGTACATAACAAGAAAAACGCAAGAAAAGTGCTCTAATCTGCGACAGAGGCCCAAAAGCTGGATATTTCATTACAGATAATCAACATTGAGCAGCTTCCTGCAGAAAGCTCGTCCGGCCTATAACGTGTCCGAGAATCTCACAGGATGGCCTCTACGGGCCTTCCAAGAAAAGAACGGGTGTCTTAGAGGGGGGATTTAGGGTAAAATATTGTTGTTGACGCGGGTGC
>SMTZ1_10003147_pt1 | contig 20160 bp, 15 predicted proteins | sample DeeMarSWOR136_30_FD_25667 | JGI IMG/M metagenome (IMG submission 25667) | reverse complement strand
AGGTGCAAGATATTTTCGACCTCTCGAAATAAAAATTATACGTATCGTTCCAAAGCTGACATCAAACACCCTTGCTAAAAAAATCAAAACCGGTAACAATATAAACGTAAATGCCTCTGATTGAAAAAAGCTCATAGTACCCTCGTTATTATTCCAGATTATTTCCAACAGGATGTGAATCCTTGTCTATTTTATTCTTTTTCCTCGTTAAATCTCTTATAATTGAAAACGGGAAGCTGACCATCTGACGTAATCCCTCGATTGAGGAAAGAATACGGACCTGGTTTGCAACCTCTGCAACAAGCTCCTGGGCCACTACTTTTTCTTCGACCTCACCAACCTCTCTGACCATTGTCAATCGATGGAGGGAGTACAAACCGATTATGAACGCAAAGAAGAAAAAGAAATCCCACTGCTGCAAGCTCAAAGTAGGCAAGCTGAACTCTTTGGCCGGACTCGTATATTTTAACGTCCACTCAAGCTGGCGACCCGTAAAAAAGTCGGCGAATTTACCACCTAAAATCGGGGCTATGCCGGCAGCCACGGAATTTACAATCGTATTCGCAGCAAGATATGAGGTCGCCTTCCCCTCCGGGGCCAATTTCATACTGATATTGCCCGAAGCCAAAGATACACCCGCCGAAGAAAGCCCCATTACCACGTGTATCACAATCAAAAGAGGTATCGTCAAAAAATACTTCTCCGGCATAGTTGTGAACGTCCATGCAAGAATTGATACGATAAACAAAGGCCCGGATATCGCCAGGACCGACTTGTTGCTGAAACGGTCCGTATATTTGCCCCAAATCTTTAGGAACATGAAGTTCATAACCTGGCTTACAATCGAAAGACCAATGATAAATGACATGCTCAGCCCTAATCTCTTCAGCATATACACCATAAAAAACGGCCCTGCCAGATTGACCGCGAAATTCCACGAACACATAAACACAATAAGCTTGCGGAAATTTTCATCCCTGAAAGGCCGACCGAGGAGTTTCAAAATTTTCGGCTTTTCCTCCACTTTGGGCATTCGTTTCTCAGGTGTTTTTGCTAAAAAGTATAATCCAAGAGCACCCGACAAAAATCCGACCAAAAATAAAATCGAATACCCCTGAATCTCATAGTTTGACAACAGCTTTTTCCAGTAGTCCAGGCAAAACGCAGCAGCCAGGCTCAAGGCGATTCCGACACCTGTTGCTATTCGCATTCTTTTTGAAAAGAAGGCTCCCAGAATATTCTGGGGTATCAGGTCACGCATCCAGGAATTCCAACTACAGCCGGAGATTGCCCCCATAGCCGAAGCGACTATCATGGACACGAGCAAAACAGCCAATCCAATTTTAGCTCCGAACAGGAAAGGAACCAGAGCAATCAATAACCAGCATACCCGGCTCAAGGCGGCCGAGACAACAACTATAGCCCGCCTGTTGCGTATCTTTTCAACCAGAAAGATGGAGGGCAATTGAAGTAACTGGGCCAACGGCCCGATAGCCGCCAACATGCCAATAACAAAGTTCGAAGCGCCGAGCTTTATGGCAAAGGCAACTAAAAATGCCCCTCCGGTCAAAATACCCATTGCCTGCGATGCTATCCCGTCTTTGATAACATAACTCAGACCGGACTGAACCTCTGATTCCGTTAACTCATCTTGAACTTTAAAATGCATCGCTAACACCTCCTTTTTTCGCTTCATATCCGACTTCGGAGCTGTTAATTTTTAGGGCATGCTTACTCATGATACTGGCATCTCAATCCACTTGAACATCCAGCCATTTATAAAAAAGCCTCTCTATCAACCGTGTTTTTTGGACTTACCGGTTTTATCCTGCACAATGTGTACGGGGAAAGGCTCGGTGACAGAACCGGTATAAAGCGTTCGGTGCGGGAATGGAATCTCAATACCCTCTGCATCAAATCTTTCCTTAATGTCCTGCATAATAGAGTTTCGCAGTTTAAAAAAGTCTGCCTTCACAAACCACACCGCGAACAAAAACTCCAGAGCGGAATCCCCAAAGTTCAAAAAAAGTACAAGCGGCTCCGGTTCATCCAGGCAATAGGGATTATTTTTTGCAATATCCAGCAGTACGTCCCGGACTTTGCCGACATCCTCCTTATAGGCGACACCAACATTAATATCATAACGTCTGATTGGAAATCGGGTAATATTGGTCACCTGATTTTTGATAAGAGATTCGTTCGGTATTCTTACGAGTTGATTATCAAGGGTTCTGAGTTTTACAGAGAGCAGGTCAATAGAAAGAATGTTGCCCTTTGTATCATTAACCTTAACAAGGTCCCCTACCTCGAAAGGTTTTTCCGAAATCAGGAAAAGTCCGCTGATAATATTTGAAACGCTGGTTTGTGAGGCGAAACCGAGGGCAATACCGGCGATGCCGGCTGCTCCTAAAAGCGCGGTCAATTTAAAACCCATCTGATAAAATATTGATATAATGAGCAATATGCTGCCAAAATAGAATATCCCCTTCCTTGTGAGCATACCGGCCTGCGGCGTAAAACGTTTCTGAACGGCCTTTCCTACAAGGGTACAAATGAACAAAAGCAGAGGAAAACCAAAACCTAAAAGCACAATAATACGAATAACCGTGTTAATATTATGAATTGTTATTAACTTCGACCAATTTATCCCTGTCAATAAAAGCATCAGTCTTCCACCTTAATTACAGATATTTCAAATTCCACCGAAAAACTTGAAACTCCCAATACTCTTTTTCAGAATAGTTTCCTTAATGGGGGTGCGCGCCTCACTGAGCATCCCACTGATTGGCTCAAAAGAGGGCCGCTCCCGCGAGTAATCGATTTTACTCACCTGATCTTCACCACGAAATGTTACGGCAACTCCGTTTGTCCACAAGTTCTTATCGCCACCATATGTTTTCAAATGTTCAACATGAACGCATAAACGCTCCATATCAAGCTGCTTCGGACTAGTGTTACGGATTTTAACAGGGCAGATAGCACGAGATGGATTTGTTTCAGAATCTTTTATCTGTCGACGAGCCCTGCTTCGTAAAGAGTAACATAATTGCCCCGACAAAGGATCGCCAAACCATGTATTTGATAAAATAAGCACAGGGACTTCACACAACTCAATCGGTTTCTTTTCGCCGATAAGCACGCGAACCCAGACCGGAATACTTACAAAGAACAACGCTTCATGACCGGTCGGGATTTTTACCGGTGACTCAGGATGCACAACTACCGGCCGATCCGGCATAACCGGAAGTATCTGAACGATATTTTTTTCCGCACCTACTATCCATCGGCCCCAGTCTAAGCCTTCAGGCTCGACTCCATTAACTACAACCGGCCCTGTTGCATCCACCACAGTATCCGGCTCAGATAAGCGCTCAAAAGCAATGTGCATCTCATCTTCAATTTTCCTGAACCACAATAAAAGCGGACCAATCTGTGTCTTCAAAACTTCACCCATACCAATCTTATTGTGGTTCCATATGTCCAATGCACCCATCCAAATCACCTCGTTGCAACAACAGGCTTAAAACCAAGAGGAAAAACACAAATAAAAACCAAAATAAGTAATGTTCAACTCACATCATTCTCACACTCATCTTATTTTCATTTTGGTTTGTTTAATTGATACAATAATCCGAAGGATTGCTCAAGGTCAATTCAAAATTACACGCTGGTAATTGCCATATTTTAAATCCCTTCCTGCAAATTCCTATCCTAAAAAGCCAGATATTTTCCTGCTTTTTGTAATCTAATTCCCACTTTTTCCACGTCTTCAATTCGTTTCAAACGGGCCTGTTCTCGCCGTTCCAAAATCCGCCTTACCGTCACGGGCCCAAGTCCCGGCACCCTTAACAGTTCAAACTTTGACGCACTATTGGCATCAACAGGGAAAAACTCAGGATGCCCCAACGCCCACGCCTCTTTTGGGTCAGTCGTTAAAGAAAGATTACCATTTTTCTCGAAAACTATATCTGATTCGTCAAAGCCGTATTTGCGAAGCAGGAAATCCACTTGATAAAGTCGATGTTCCCGCATAAATATATCGTTGGGTGTTTCCGGTTCGAGTTGTTCGCCGATTATCGACTCATCTCCCAAACCCTTTTGGTAAGCGCTGAAATATACTCTGTGCATCTTCAACCGGTCATACAATCCGAACATGTATTTAACGATTTCAGCATCCGATTCCCCGGCCGCCCCAACGATAAACTGCGTGGTCTGCTTGACCTTTTCGTACTTCATCCCACGAGCCGTCAGTTTGCTTATCAGCTTTATGGGCTCAATAATATCTTTGATATACTCTTTCTTATTCGATAGCTTCGCCAGGTTCTTCGCACCCGGCGTTTCAATATTCAGCGAGACAGTACTGGCCAGCGAAATCGCCTCTTCTATTGCCGCATCGCTTGCGCCGGGAATAATCTTTAGATGAATGTACCTCCGGAATCCGTATTTCTTTCGCAGCAGTCTTGCTACGGCATTGAGCCTGTCCATAGTTGCATCAGCCGAGCCTAAAACTCCCGAACTAAGAAACATCCCAAACACTTTCCGCTGCCTGTAATAATCAAGAAATACCTTTGCCGTCTCTTCAGGCCGAAGACTGCACCTGCGAATGTCCATATCTTCTCTTAGTGGACAGTATTTGCAGTCGTTTGTGCAGACATTTGAAATCAAGGTCTTAAATAGTATGCTTTTGCCACCATTTGGCAGTGTTACGGGATAAATCCAGTTGCCGTGACTGCCTCGCTGTCGATGCTCATCTTTGCTGCAACTGCACGCACACGCCAAGTCATACTGCGCATCGGCACTGAGTGCCTCTAATTTCTCCCGCGTATCAGGTTTGCTAATCACCCCAATCATAAAACCACCGTCCCTGGTATCAATGCGCAACCAAAAGCTCCTGATTATCGAATCATGTTCCTTATTTTCTTTAACAAATTATCAATTAAGACAAGTAGATAATCAACTAAAATTTCTCACGGCTAAACCATCCTTTTCGCTTTTTTAATTGAATTTCGCTGTAAATATTTATCTAATTTCTTTGATGTTCTGCCATTATAGCGGCTGCATGACCTATGGATACTATTCTGTATATACTCGGTGGACCTTTGTTTCTAATATCCCTTGGCGGGTATATCTATGTCAAAATCCGTCTAAGGCCAAAAGAGGATTCCGATTTAGATGACTATTATTATGAATTCGAGGACCAACATCCCGCCTTGGCAAAATATATAAAATGGTCAAAAATCACCTTCACCGGGATTGTTATCGCTGCCCTGCTCCTGTTCATTGCACTCGCATTTTGAAAACCGAGGACAGGCACTGTCAACTTATGTTTATTAGTAAAGTAAGTATAGCCTGATTAGCACGAAAATGAATAAGATTGACTAAGGTAAGCCAATTAAGAATATAAAAAAACTGATGACCAGTAATAATCAACAGTCATAACTTATGCAATCACCGCTATATTTGGCAATTACAGGTTCTCTACAATCAATTCTTACAGACGTAAAAAGAGCAGCTTGTCATCTACTCAAAGGCAATTGCAACGCCGATTTTGGCATTTTTGAGCATTTCGTTGCGATCAACTCTCACTACTTTGCCGCTTTTAATCCGAGCATACTGCCCCTTTTCCTGTGCTAAAGTTGCTGTCCGTGGAAAATTCATTTCCACAATATTGCCCGGCCGAACAGGAGTCGTCATTGGAACCGTAACAAAAACGCCCGTCTTGCTTACGTTGGAACTTCGTCCGTTAAAAAACCTGTTGGCTTCCGGTATCCAAAGGCTTACAGGCCACGAAAGCTTTGTTCTGGGATTCTTACGCTGCTCTACTAAGGTATCCATAAAATTCCTTTCATTCCCGGTCCATCAGTCACAAAGCTGCTATATACAGTTATAATGTTATCGGCAATGTTAATTTGGATAGATTAGTGTAATTGGGTAATATAGCAAGTTTTCTGCGAAAAAAATCAACCATTGGAAAATCAAGCAGTGTTCGCTTTTTTTATCGGTCGTATTCTTGATACAAAATTTGAAACACCAAAAAGTCCTACAACCACATTGATTTCCCCATGAAGAACGCTACTCAATCCACGCCCCATATCGATTATTGAGCCAATCAGAGAAGCTCGTGATACAAACCAATACCATTGCCCTTTCCACCTGGAAATTGACCGGTAATTTCCTGTCTGTTCAAAATAATAAGAGCACAATCTATAGACAGGTATCGATATGGGGTAAGTTATCTTGCGACTATAGCTGGTTTAGTGTATTGTATAGAACCGATGCAAACAAAAGTTCTAAAACTCGATCCAAACAAAGCTGATATTGCGAAAATCAAGGAAGCTGCAGCATTAGTCGATGCCGGCAGACTCGTGGCATTTCCTACTGAAAGCGTCTATGGAATCGCCTGTCGCGCTCACAACAACTCACTAACTAAGCTCAATAATATCAAAGAAAGGGGACCTGATAAATACTATAGCTTACATATAAGCCAAAAAAATGTGGTTGAAAAATACGTACCTACTATAGGGTTGAAGGCTGACAAACTAATCAGAAAGACCTGGCCGGGCCCCTTAACTATCGTCTTCGAATTAGACGAGAAAGACATCAAAAAACAGAAAAAAAGCCTGAAAAGAGAGGTTTTTGAAAGTTTGTATAAAAATAATTCCATAGGAATTCGCTGCCCTGACAATGCCATCGCTTCAATATTGCTGCGGACAACGCATCATCCCGTGGTCGCTCCAAGTGCAAACCTAACAGGCCATCAGCCGGCAACGGATGCAGAAGAAGTTCTCGCCCAGTTATCAGGTCAAATCGATTTAGTGCTGGACGCAGGTCCCTGCAAATATAAAAAAAGCAGCACCGTTGTGAAAATAGGCAAAAAAGGGCTGGAAATCCTGAGAGAGGGCGTATATTCCCTGGCAGAGCTGGAGGCAATGTCGGAGGTCAATTTTTTGTTCGTGTGCACCGGCAATACCTGTCGAAGCCCTATGGCCTGGGGGATATTTCGCAAATATCTTGCAGAAAAATTGCAATGTGATGTTGACTATCTCGATAAAATGGGTTATAAGATATCTTCCGCTGGCATTATTGACATGGCGAATTCGCCGGCAAGTGCGGAAGCAACAGCAGCTTGTGCAGCAAAAGGGATTGATATAAAAGCTCACAGGAGCAGAGCATTATCCCGAGAGCTTGTCGAAAAAAGTGATTTTATATTCACGATGGGCCGAATGCACATTGAGCGGATAGTTGCTTTTATCCCTGAAGCTGCAAGTAAGTGCGCTTTAATAACAAAAGATAAAGATATTCCCGACCCGATAGGTCAGGGACAGCAAGTTTTCAACAACTGCGCCGAGTTGATAGAAAAAGCTGTGAAGAAAAGGATTAGTGAGCTTGTAATATGAAGATAGCACTTGGAAGTGACCATCGAGGTTTCGAAGCCAAACAACTAATCAAGGCTATAGTGACTCAATTAGACCACGAGTGCATTGATTTTGGCACTAATGACAATAATCCTGTTGATTACCCAGACACGGCTTATTTGGCAGCAACGGCAGTATCGAAAAAGGAAGCCGACAGAGCAATTTTGGTCTGTTCGACCGGGCTGGGAATGAGCATGGCGGCCAACAAAGTGAAGGGAGTTCGAGCCGCGTTGTGTCATGATGAGTTAGGCGCGCGGATTTCACGTGACCACAACAATGCAAACGTGCTATGTCTGTCCAGTGATCAAACCGGTGAAGTATTACTGCGTAAAATAGTGGAAGTCTGGCTGAAAACCGATTTTAGCGGAGGAAGACACGAAAGAAGGGTAAGAAAGATAACAGCTATTGAAGAAGGCCAAGACCCAAGAGAACTAAAAAACGACTAAATGCTTTCTTGAACAGCGACTGATAACCTACGCTTTTGGTTCCCTTGCGGAAAAGATAAAATTACTTCCGACAATTCAGCAACTTTTCAACACCCGAATCTACTCATATTTTCAAACGAATCGGAGCTAAAGCTCCTGATACTCTTTTAGACAAAATTAGAAAACAACATCTCTACATAACAACGGAGAGTAAAAACATAAGGCTTTGTGTCAATCCCGAACCTTTTTTACAACTTCTCAATAGCCTCCTGCATCTTCTGCATGTGCCCCTGAAGTTCACGAATTATTTTTGCCTGCTCATTGAACTGTTCGGTAAGCTTATCTATCCTGCCCTGAGCGGTTTTTGCTTCACTGACTGCCGCATCCCGTGACTTGACGAGTTCTGTAACCTGTGCCTCGAGCAAGTCCCGGTTTTGTTTAACTACAGCCAGTTCCTGTTTAGTTTGCTCTAAAGCAGCCTCGGCTGCGGCCAATGCCAACTCTGCTTCTTCCTTTGCCCCGCTATCACAACCGGCCAGAGCAATTGACCAAGCCAATACAATCAAAGATGCAAGAATTAATCTGAGTTTCATTATTTTCGCACTCCTTCTCGTTTCGATTTTATTAAACCAGAATTTCCTTGATGAACTTAGCCCGGCTACTCCGCCGGACTGAGTAAATTCCAATCGTAAGTTACCGGATAATACATCTCAACGTCTAATAGCAACAACTGGATGCTAACAAGATAACGCGAGCTGGTGATGTGGTCAATATGTTATTTCTTAAACCGCCACATGTTTATTGTCATTTTATCTGCGGCTATCCATTCGACGTGCCAGTCAAGATAAAGAGAATTACAACCCCTGTCTTTATGTCGATCTCTTGCCACACGTCGGCCTCGGTATGTGTCCTGGCTGTTAGAAGAAGGTAGATGTCCGGGATTCCAAACATCGCATAGATTCCATCCGTTGTCGTCCGCCCTTCTTATTATCGGACGCCATGAGCCGAACTCATTATCGGCAAGGTAGATAGTAGAAGCCAAGTTACGACAAACAGAGGTCTGGGTAGGCTCTTGTGTTTCGGATCCGACTACGTCTGCTTTACTCTGGAACTCCCAGCCGTTGACCACATAGCATACGGTTTGTTCATTTTCCGGGTAGCTTGGACAGCGATATATCTTTACGTTACGATAATCATCGTCGATAGGTCTTTGGGCCAGATATGGCATAAAAAGCTGGAACCAGGCCTCGCCGGTACCGCCCCCTTTGCCGCGAGGAATTTGCGACTGCCAAGCTTCCGCGTATAATTGGGCGCCCATACCGATTTGTCGCAAGTTGTTTTTGCAGATGGCGCCCTTGCCCTGCTCCCGTGCCTTTCTCAGTGCCGGCATAAGTATCGCCATCAACAAGGCAATAATAGCGACCACCACCAAGAGTTCTACTAATGTAAATCCCGTTAGAAATCTTTTACTTGCTCGATCAGAAATCTTCCGATTACTCGTCTTTATTTCTAACGGGATAAATACTCGCTTGTACATCAACGAATTCCGTTCTTCTATGAAAAACAAACAATCACACTTTTACAGCAGGTATATCAATCTTAAGGTGATTTTGCAATTTGTTTCTTAAGGCCTTTGCTACTTGGGGAAATTCTTTAATAACATTTTTGGCCTGTTTAGGGTCGTTCTTTAAGTTATAAAGGCAGGGACCTTTGCCCAGACTTTTACCCCTAATATTCTGGAAATAGTGCCAGCCCAAATTATGGATAGCGCCAAAGTTCTGGAATACCGTGTAAACATCATCATGTATCGACTGAGCCTGACCTGTTACGAGCTTCCACATATTATCGCCATCCATATTCTTATAATCATCAATTCCAAGCAGAGCTAGAAATGTAGGCATAAAATCGACGGCACTGACGAGCCCATCGATTCGCTTGCCGACAAACCTGCTGTCGGGATGCTTTATAATCAATGGAATTTGAGTGACACAGCTATTAAGAAGAGCGGGAGTTTTCTGTACACAACCTTCCTCGCCGAGGTGTGTGCCATGGTCGGTTGAAAAGGCGATAACCGTATCATCCATCAGCCCCATATCTTCAATCCTTTTCAAAAGCTGCCCTATACAGTAATCGCTAAATGTTACTTCTGCCGCATAAAGGTCTCTTATCACAGGCAAATCATCAGGACGTATGTCACTGTTCCTTACTCCATATCCAAAAAGATACCGCTCGTACGGATACTCATCGCGATACATTTTCTGAAATCGTGGAGGAGCATCCCACGGCTCATGAGGATCGAACATGTCAATCCAAAGCATAAAGGGACTGCTGTTAACATTCTGCTGGAGCCAGTTCATGGCTGCGATACAGGATTGGGCACAAAAATAATCTCTTTCCCGGGATCTATCCTGTGTGTTCATCAGGTACTGACGCATGTTTCTGTCGTAGCGGTCGTTCCATAAATGAGCAGGCATGTGTTTTTTCGGATCGAACTTTTCCTGTGGTCCGCTTTTCCACCTATCGGTTTCCTGCCCGCGCACCCAATGCCAGGAATCAAATCCTCTATGGAAATTGTAATCCGGCTTGAAATGATGGTACGTATCAACAATAAAACCGGTCGTAAAACCACGTTTGCCAAGAACCTCGGCAAAGGTGACATCAGTCTTGGAAAGTGGCTGCCACTTTGATTCCGGGAGGACACTCTTTCCCGTGTGATAGACCCTTCGGCACGGAATGGTGGGAAGTCCTTCCGCACTGGCGTTTGCAAATAATACACTCTGCTTCGCAAATTTATCAAGATAAGGCGTTTTTATACGGGTACTGCCATAACAGCCAAGATGGTCGGCCCGAAAAGTATCTGCAATGATTACAATCAAATTAAACCGGTCGGATTTTGATGTTTTGGAAATGCGGGGAGTTTTATTTGTGGGAATCCCCAGGTCCCCCGACCATATAGGCATCTCCGTTTCCTTTTCTTTCGGCTTATTTGCACCACATGCAAATAAACCGGCCGTACCAACTCCTGCCGCTGTTCGAATAAAACCCCTTCTCGACAATAAGATTTTGCCTTTTCCCGGTTTGTTGGAAGATTGTCCTTTTGCCGCAGCCTTTGTTTTATTTGACATAACACCACCCTTCAAAAAAGCTATATAGGTTTTCCCTCTTTGAGGTCACGAGTTACGAAAATATCTATACAAAACACAAAGCTGTCAGACTTTTGCAGGGACCGGTTTTGGTTTTGCGTGAATTTTGTCTATGGCTGCCTTTATCCTCTCTCTGCCAGCCAGGGTCTTCCGGCGAAGCCTTTCTGCCGGACCGATGCCTATCGAGCGTAACTTCTTATATCTGTTCTCAAGCAGATTTTCAATCTTTGTACGTTTCAGGTCCCGAAGTGTTTTGACAATAAATTTCTCGACATTATAAACCGTGTCGTGAACATTGCGATGTGCACCACCGAGCGGTTCGGGAATAACCGCATCAACCAGCTCAAGCTTAAGCAAATCCTTACTTGTCAATTTAAGCGCCTCGGCTGCATGCGGTGCCTGCGAACCATCACGCCAGAGAATTGCTGCACAGCCTTCAGGTGATATCACCGAGTAATACGCAAACTCAAGCATCGCCTGCCTGTCACCCACACCTATGCCAAGGGCACCGCCCGAACCACCCTCACCAATACATACACAAATAATCGGCACCTTCAGACGTGACATCTCCAAGAGATTGGCCGCTATCGCCTGAGCCTGGCCCCGCTCTTCGGCCCCAATACCCGGATAGGCACCCGGCGTGTCAATAAGTGTAACAACGGGAATACCATACTTCTCGGCGAATTTCATCTTGATGAGCGCCTTGCGATAACCTTCGGGATTGGGACATCCGAAATTACAGACAACCTTTTCCTTTGTGTTCCTCCCTTTGTTCTGACCGACAACCAAAACTTTATCCCTGCCAATCTGGCCAAGTCCTGTTACAATTGCCCTGTCATCACCGAAACACCTATCGCCGTGCAACTCGCGAAAGTCTTTTACCATCAGGTCAAGGTAGTCGGATAAAAGAGGTCTCTTTGGATGACGTGCTACCTGAACGGTTTGCCAGGCGGTGAGATTCGAATAGATTCGTTCCAGTTCAGTGACTTGTTCTCGCTGGAGCCGGCGAATCTCCGCAGAATAGTCAATACCTTTCATGGAACTGAGCCTGCGCAGCTCGCACATCTGACGATCAAGGTCGGCCACTTTTTGCTCAAAGTCAAGATGATCGCCGCTGTTTATATTATTAGCACGATCCGGCATTGTAATTTCTAAAGTTTGTATTTTCACTGCGGATACATAAGATACAATCCCATACAGCGAAAATGGTCATAAAAAAACCTGCCCACAAACAGCGGGCGGGACGTTTCTTTTTTTGCCATATCCGTTGGCTCTGTTCTCTTAAAGTCAAAATATTAGCATTTTGATAACACAAATAAAAGAAAAAAATTGACATATGTTTTGCCATACTATAGCTTTTAGCATAATTTATTCCGAAGCATATTTCCATAACACCTTGATTATGAAGGACTTAAGGCAAATAACTGCAGCAGGGCTCGCTCTTTTAGGCAGTTCGATAACTTTAAGGATTTTATGCTCTTTACCCGGCGTAAAAGCAATAGGTTACACCCACCGCCCTTGCACCCGCGAAAAAGCAAGACAGTTAACAGTTGCTACTAAAATTATCGGCGAACTACTGAAAATTAAAAAAGCGATCTAAAACCAAAATAAACAACAAATCGAAAACTTGCTAGAGGCGGCAAGGAAAAACGTAGTACAATGATAAACTACAAAAACAAAATAAAGGAATTAATATCGTGAAACAATGGCGTTTCGAGGTTTTCAATCGGTCCGGTCTCTCCGACGTGTATGGTAACAGCGTACTGGAAGAAATCAAAGAGCTTGGAATCAGTTCGGTCGAAGCGGTTCAGTCGGCCAAAGTTTTTCTGATTGAGGCCGATTTCGACAAAGATTTTGCACAGCGTGTGGGCAAAGAGCTTCTTTCCGACCCTGTTTGCGAAGAGTACTATATTGGCCGGAGCGGTGCGCCGGCCGGACTGGCAAAGGCAACACTAATCGAGGTGCATTTGAAAAGCGGCGTCACCGATCCGGTGGCAGAATCCGTAATGGCGGCGTTGGCCGATATGGGTATGGAAGCCGGCCATGTTCGGACAGCGCGAAAGTACGTTCTCCTGGGCGATATAACTCAAAGACAGACCGATACGATAGCAAAGAAAATCCTGGCAAATGATGTAATCGAGATGGTAATCATAGGCAGCGAAGCTGAACCGCCAAGCCCACACCTAAAACCATACGAATTAGAGATAGTGCATTGGCCCATTCGCGAACTTGATGACGACGGACTTATAGCGCTGAGCAAGGAAAAAGACCTGTTTTTGAATCTGGTCGAGATGCAGACGATTCAGAAATACTATCAACAGCTTGACCGGGAACCCACTGACGTTGAACTGGAATCACTTGCCCAGACCTGGAGCGAGCACTGCGTTCACAAAACGCTAAAAAGCTCCGTCGATATGTCAATCGACGGTAAAGAAATACACTTCGATAACCTGTTAAAAGACACCATTTTCAAAGCCACCAAGCAGCTCAATAAAAACTGGTGCATATCCGTATTTGTCGATAACGCCGGCGTGGTGGAATTTGACAAGGACTCAGCCGTTTGTTTCAAGGTCGAAACCCATAACCGCCCTTCCGCGCTGGACCCCTACGGTGGTTCGGCCACAGGCATCGGCGGTGTAATTCGTGACCCTATGGGGACGGGTCTCGGCGCCAGACCCATCGCAAATACAGACATATTTTGTTTCGGCCCACCCGACAAAAAACTCGAAGACATCCCCAAGGGAGTGCTGCATCCCAGAAGAATTATGAAAGGCGTGGTAGCGGGTGTCCGCGACTACGGTAACAGAATGGGAATACCGACAGTCAACGGTGCGATTTACTTCGACGAGAGATACCTCGGTAATCCGCTCGTCTACTGCGGCAACATCGGCATAATGGACAAGAACAAATGTTTCAAGAATCCACAGTCAGGAAATATTATTATTGTAGTCGGAGGAAAGACAGGCAGGGACGGCATACACGGAGCAACATTCTCAAGCGGCGAAATAACCCACGAATACGAGGCAATTTTTTCCCACGCCGTCCAAATCGGTAATCCGATAACGGAAAAGAAAATGCTCGACGTGTTGGTACAGGCAAACGAGGCAAACCTATACGAGGCAATCACCGATTGCGGAGCCGGAGGACTTAGCAGTGCAGTCGGTGAAATGGGCCAGAACCTCGGGGCGGAAGTCGATTTGGAAAAAGTGCCGTTAAAGTATGGCGGGCTTACCTATAATGAAATCTGGATTAGTGAAGCACAGGAAAGAATGGTAATCGCGGTCAAGCCCGAAAACGTGGAAGCGATACAGAAAATTTTCGACGATGAAAACGTTGAATCAACGGTCATTGGCAAGTTCACCAGCGATAAAAAGTTGATATTGCGATACAACGACCAACAAGTAGCCGAAATGGATATGGAATTTCTGCACGATGGCGTGCCAAAGTACTCTCGCAAAGCGGTCTGGAACACACCGAAGCTAACGGAACCGAGTATTGCCGAAAAAGATAATTATAATGAAGAGCTTCTGCAAATTCTTTCATCTTATAACGTTGCCAGCAAGGAATGGGTAATCCGTCAATACGACCACGAGGTTCAGGGCAGTTCCGTTGTCAAGCCGCTGACCGGTGTGAAGAATGACGGCCCCGGCGATGCGGCTGTAATAAGGCCCAAATTCGACTCGGACAGGGGTCTTGCAATAAGCTGTGGAATGAACCCGCTCTACGGCGATATTGACCCGTACTGGATGGCACTGTCCGGAATCGACGAGGCAATTAGAAATCTTATATGTGTAGGCGGCCGGGCAGACAGAATCGCCCTGCTGGACAACTTTTCATGGGGCAATTGCACAAAGCCCGAAACGTTCGGCTCGCTGGTGCGGGCATCACAAGCCTGCCAGGATGGCTCAATCGCCTTCGATTCGCCTTTCGTCTCCGGCAAGGATTCGCTTAATAACGAATTCTCCTGTGAAGATGGAACACAAATATCCATTCCATCGACGCTTTTGATAAGTGCGATATCAATCGTCGATGACGTTAATAAGTGCGTGACGATGGATGACAAGAGGGCTTCCAACCTGCTCTTCATCGTGGGCGAAACCAAAAACGAGTTAGGCGGCTCACACTATTACAAAATCAAAGACCAAGTCGGAGCAAATGTCCCCAAAGTTGACCTCGAAACAGCTCCAAGAATCGCTAAAAAGATTTCTGAAGCAATAGAGAAGGAGCTTGTCGTTAGCTGTCATGACTGCTCCGAGGGCGGATTAGCGGTGGCGCTTGCAGAGATGGCCTTTTCAGGCGGACTCGGCATAGAAGCGGACCTGCGCGGCCTGCCTAAGAGCAAAGATTGTTCGCGTGTGGATGCACAATTGTTCAGCGAATCAAACTCACGCTATATTGTGGAAGTCGAGCCGGAGAATTACGATGCCTTTGCAAAGCTGATGCTGAACCTGCCTTTCGGCCAGATTGGAAAGGTAACAACTGAAAACACGCTTACAATAAAAGCAGAAGACGGCAAAAAAGTTATAGAACAGGATTTGGATTCATTGAAACAGGCCTGGCAACAACCACTGGATTGGTAATTATCATAGGAAAATTTGATGAAAAAGGTAAAGGCAATAGTTTTACGGGCGGCGGGGATAAATTGCGATATGGAAACCGAAAATGCGCTCGAGCTGGCCGGAGCAAAGGCCCAGCGTATGCACATCAACAGGATGATTGAGGACAAAAGTGCGCTCGATAAGTTCCAGATAATCGTATTTCCCGGCGGCTTTAGCTACGGCGATGATGTGGCGGCCGGCAAGATACTGGCAAATCAAGTCGTGCATCATCTCTACAAACCCGTACAGAAGTTCATTGATGCCGGCAAACTGGTGCTTGGAATCTGCAATGGTTTTCAGGTTCTGGTCAAAGCGGGAATCCTGCCAGGCAATGGACAAGGCGGAGGGCAGGATACTGTTACCATAACATACAACGACAGCAACAAATTCGAGGATAGGTGGGTATATCTCTCGCCACAGACCGAAAATTGCATTTTTATCGAGCCGGGCAGGCAAATCTATCTGCCCATCGCCCACGCTGAGGGCAAGGTCGTAACTAAAGATGAAGCAGCTCTAAAAACATTGAAATCCGAAGGATACATTGCATTTAAGTATGTCGATGAAAACGGCGAAGAAGGCCCATACCCCGTAAATCCGAACGGCTCTGTGGATTCAATAGCCGGCCTGACAGATACCACCGGCAGAATCATGGGATTGATGCCCCACCCGGAAAGACACGTTCGCCCGACCCAGCACCCCCACTGGACGCGATTAAAAGGCAGAACAGACGGCGACGGAATGACAATCTTCAATAACGCCGTCAAATACGTGCAAAACAACTTATAATGACCCCAATCTCGTTGCCTGATACTACCAAGCCACTCAGTTTATTTGTATATTTTTTTACAGATAAGCATTTGACACAGGCTAAAAAGCCGAGGCGTTTCGGTCTGAATTTTCTTGCATAATTTACATATAGAATGTAAATTATGGGTTAACGCAGGGCCCGTGCAGTGGACTCATAATCCATTGGCCGAAGGTTCGAATCCTTCCGGGCCCATTGGATTTTGACTCGTTGTCAGGTGATGACAATGAGTCTTTTTTTGTTGTAGGTCTTCAGCAAAAAATCTTTCTTTGCATGAAATGATCAGAGAAAATCACAATTATGGGGCTCTCTTATAACCAAATCTCTCAACCTGTTCCACTTCTGCTGACGGGAAACATTTATTAGTTGGCTTAACGGTGTTTCCTTCTCAACACCATCGCGCCAAAGCCGAGCAGAATAAGATAATTCACAAAGTTCTACGTCTGCGAAGCCACATAACAAAAACAACGCCTATACCACTGAGCAAGATTGCAGAGGGGGCAGGAACGACAGATATACCACTCGCCTGAAGCTGTGTAGTAGCATAGAAATCAGTGGTATATTGGTAAACGTACATATAAAGTTCATATTTATGAGAGGGATCCAGTATGTAGCTGGTATCGAGCGTACAAGAACTAAGACCCATACTATGCGAAAGCTCTCCAGATATTTCATCTATCAAAACTTCGCTGGTTAAGTCGTACAAAGTAATACTGTAAGGCCACAATGGAGGCAAAGTAGAGTCGGAATATCCGGTAAATGTCATATCCAGAGAGTTACTTCTGGGAACAAAGACATAACTTGACTCCGCATAGGCATCACCCTGAATTTCGACATATGCTTCTATAGTTCCATTACCTGCCGAGCTCTCAACCCTCAGGGGCATTAAATCACCGCCAATCCCAGGATAAACGAGTCCACTAAAGCCTGCGGTAAGAGGAGAAGTGGCTGATTGATCATAAGACCCGAAAATTTCATCCGGGTAAGGTGGTATACCGCCGGGGTAAAGTTCACCCCAGACATGATGTGTTTCTGAAATTATATTCATACCGGTAAAATCTGCATGTGTGGTACTTGCCAAGATGACGACATACAAAAAACATAACAATATAAACGCGTATTTCTTACGCATTTTATCTATCTCCTAAAATATATTTACACACATTTACTTCTCTATTCAAGAAGTATGTGAAAGTTCTTCAGGCTCCGTCCCGCCCAATAGTAAAGTAAGAGAATTATAAGCAAACCTCACAGCCAGTCAATAATAAAGTCCGGTAAAAGTGGAATTTTTTTCTAAATAACTTTAGAAAATGCGATATCTAAAAGCCCGACATCCAGACCATTCCGATTCAATGCTTACAATGCTGAGGGAATTTATAGTAAAAAATTGTTGTTGAAATAAGCACTCGGTATAAGGTGTGAAATGAAATGAGTGAGCAGCGTCTCGGAGTATTGTCTATAAAGTCAAGTAGGAAATCCAGGTTAACATGTTAGCCGAGTCAACAAACATACCGGACGAACTCTACTCGAAACTTCCCGACCTCATTCAAGCCCTGATCGCCGTCGCCGTGGTGGTGGTCGGGCTGTGAATCGCCAGCTGGCTCCTGTTGCATCGCAAGCGCGAGCTGAACGAGGAGAGCCGGTTACCGCGACGCATCTTGATGCTCGTGCTGGCCGGCGTCGGAGTCGTCCTGGTCATTCTTGCGCTTCCTGTCGGTGACGCGACACAGAGTGATCTTTTTCGCTTTTTGGGCCTGCTCCTGACGGCGGTGATAGCATTGTCGTCAACTACATTCGTGGCCAATGCGATGGCAGGATTCATGCTGCGGGCTGTTCGAAGCATCCGGCCGGGCGATTTTGTCCGCGTCGGCGATCAGTTCGGACGCGTCACAGCTCGCGGACTGTTTCACACTGAGATTCAAACCGAGGACCGTGACCTTACGACTCTGCCAAACCTCTATCTGATTTCAAATCCTATCACTGTCGTCCGAGCCGCCGGGACCATTGTCTCAGCGACCGTTTCACTGGGCTATGACAACAGCCATTCACAAATCGAGCCGCTCCTGGTTGAAGCCGCCAAACACGCCGGATTGAAGGACCCCTTCGTCCAGATAACCGAACTCGGGGACTGCTCCGTTGACCTATCGGGTCGCCGGCTTCCTGCCGGAAGTAAAACAGATTCTGACCGCTCGCTCAAATTTGCGGGCAATGATACTCGACACCCTTCACGGCGCAGGCGTCGGGATCGTCTCGCCCGCTTTCATGACGCAGCGACGCATCACCGAACAAACGCGCACAGTTCCTCCGGAGCCTCGGCGGCCATCGGCGAGCACTGCAACAGCCGAGGACAACATACCAGAGGAACTCATATTCGACAAGGCCGAACAAGCCGAAAGACTCGAACAGCTAAAAGGTCTAAGAGACCAGCTCGTCGCCAAAGAGAAAGGACTGCGGACATGGAAAAAGAAGGCCGACATAGACGAGCAAACGGCGCTCCAGCGAAAGATTGAGCGACGCAAGAAACGCGCCGAAGCTATCGCGGACATCATCGAGACATATCAGGATGAAAACAACGAAATACTCAATAAGAAACGGCGTGAACAGATGGATTTCGAGTCACAGTAGAGTCGTCAGACCCGGTTAGGAGAAGAACTCCGCCCTGTTTCCTAAAAGACGATAGGTGGCAGAGCGGTGAAGCACGAGTTCATTTACCCAAAAAGAGAAGAATGAATATGGATTTAAAAACTGCAACACTAATTGCCATAATCGGCATATCACACTCCATTTTGTCATGATTCTTTTCGGCAGTTTCTCCTTCGGTTATTGATATCAAATCTCGCTATACTTACAACAGTCATTTTAGGTGCTCAGTTACTTATTCTTACACTGAAGCATAATTCTATTTCTCGCAGTCTTCTCCTCGAAACAGAAAGATACAACTTGAATTAAGATGTGGTCGCTGAGAATCCTCAAAGAGAAGGTGACAAAGGCCGGTGCCAAGCCAAGCGAGCTGTTTCTATTAACCAACATTTGGGAAGCTATCCAGGGTCATATTGTAGTAATGAACATAAAAATCAAACCTGCAAGAAATTACAAGTGCCACGGACTCCGCATAGGTCGCTTCAACATTCTGTTAGCTTGCTGGTCGTTGATGAACTCCTCTTTTTCGGGATTCCATCTGAGTTTCCGGCCCAGCCTTATGGCAATATCATCCTGGTGGCAGATAGTATCGGAGCGAACAGCAGTTTCTATTGGGCATATCGTTTTCTCCCTGGTCTTAACACAATCCAGGAAATTACGACGATGGTTAGCAGAACGAGGCAGATGTATCTCATCGGGACCAATAGTTGATGTCAATAACGATTTCGGTTGGGCTTCTATCAGATTCCTGCATACAAAGATCCACCCTTCACTGCCCAAAAAGAGAATACCAACGCCTTTATGAAGCGAAAATTGCGGGGCCTGTTTGAGAGCTATCGCGGTGTTCATGTGAATCATTTTGACACCACTGGCATATTTGTGCTCGATTTCCCATTCGATGGCAGTATCTGTGAGGCCATCTTCCGGAAATACACCGCTCCCTTCTATTTCAATCGGCCCAGTATGGTCGGTTCCGATGCCCCACTGGGCAATATCAACATGATGAATTCCCCAGGCCCCACTCAAACCACCTAACGAATAATCGTGAATGAAAGTCCACATACCCAATGTACCCATGGCCCGTGAGGCGCAACGTTGATACGTGTAAGGTTGCCACTTCGCCGGGCCGAGCCA